>Ga0126342_10019923_pt1 | contig 11340 bp, 12 predicted proteins | sample Cyp1metagenome_FD_92528 | JGI IMG/M metagenome (GOLD analysis project Ga0126342, IMG submission 92528) | Coral microbial communities from Lord Howe Island, Old Settlement Bay, Australia - Cyphastrea 1 metagenome | ecosystem: Host-associated > Invertebrates > Cnidaria > Coral ...
AATCCATTCCCAAACCCAAACTGCAACAAGTTGGGCAAAAACTCAAACGTCTCTTTATCGGTCAAACATGTTCTGAACAAAATCTGAATTGCAGAACTTTGAGAGACTCAAACATGCCTCCACGTGCCTCAGAAGCAAAATCCTTGACAGTGGGAAAAGACAAGGCCACAGGCCAGCTTTCCATCAAAATTAGTCCAAACATCTTGGTAAAGATTGAAACCGATTCGAGCATATCGCCTGTGAATGTCTTGGAGGGAAATTTTGGTCTCACAGCGCCTTTAATCAATTGGCCCGTGCTGTCGTTGGAATCGCTCCAGGTTGCGGCGACGCCCTCGGGTCTTTTCGTGCTCCGGACCATGCAGCTCCTGCAGAGAAGGCGGCACCGAGCGGGCTGAAGGTTTTGCGGATCTCAGAGCCACACACACACACTTGCTCAGAAACATCATTGCGAATTTCTGTTGTGGAATGCATCGTACGTGCAAAAAACAATCCAGTAAACCTGACAGGAGAAATTGGTTGATCCATCGTGAAATTCAGTTCGAGGTATACTTTCTACGTCCTTGCTCTGAAGAAGGTTCTGATGCAGCTGAACTCCAAATAAAATAATAAAATAAGATGCCAGATTGCGACAACAGTGCAGAAAAGAAATGAAAATCGAATCGACTTGCCGGTTCTGGGCTTAGCCGGTTGCCATTGACAAGAAACTTGCAAAGCGGAAATTGAAATGGCAGGTACGCTGGGTTGATCAGACCCAGTATCCCATGATTGTGGTAGCTTCGTTGAGTGCGGTCCCACAATCATGCCGCACTCCCCTGCTGATTGAAACAGGATTAGAAAAAATAAAAGAACGAATCGAAAGGAAGTTTTACATCTCTTCAGATGTTTCACACACACGCCTCGCTGCCGCGAGGCCGATTTTCATGCCGCAAAACTGTCGGATGAGCTCTTATTGGACCCTGGACAGGACGTGCAATTCGCAAATCAAAATACAGGGAAGAACCATGCAGCTGAATTATCAGAGTTGCTCAAGGCGGTTTTGAGGTTCACTCACTCGCTCAGGTCAGAAACTGCCTCCATAGTTGCCGCTGTCTGGGATAATTGGGCCATGGTATGAGCCAAATGGCTTGCAAGATGAGCCAAGTCTGCCGCCGAGAAGATCTGAACAGGATCAGCATTGCTTTCATCCAATCGGTCCAAGATGGCCAAGTTGGCCGCTCTGTCATTGTTGAGAGCATTCCAAAGAATGGTAGCCAGCTGATGGATCTGGGCAGGAGCCGAGCCATGATCCACATGGACTTCAACTGATTCACTATCATCCATATCCGAGCCCTCATGGGAGACATTGCCGGTATGGTGTCGATCATTTTCTCCATCCGAGTCAAATGATTGTTGATACCAGTGATTGGAAGAATGGATTTCCGGTATTTGGAAATGTCGACGCCAGTAATTGGCAATATGGGAAGCTTGTCCCCAAGAGTCAATCCATCCATTCTGGTTAGCACGGATGTGACCAATAATCCCATTGAAGAAGAACTCCGGTTGCCTGTTGCGATGTACTCCTTCTTGATCCACTTCCGTCACCATCATTCGGCGGTGTGGTGGTAAGGAGTTGTCAGGATTGGGAGTAATGACTTCGATGAAATAATGTGCGTGCAATTGGCGACGCTGTTCTCTCATCTCCCTCTGGAGGGGAAAAGACTCTTCTTGACTTGGAACGATGGGAATCTGATGCCGTCGTAGCAGGAAGGGGTACCGTAGGAATTGCCGTAGAATATCCGGGTTGAGATAAGTGGATGCTCGAATCATCAGGATTGGGATTGGTCTCCGAAGCTAGGTCAGCATAGGCCGAACCACTGGGAGGATGGGCATCATAGCTGGACGGAGCAGCAGTGCTGCTATGGGAGCCAGAAGGTCGTGAGTGACGACGCGGCATGCTCATTGGGTACGGAGGAATGGTGAAACCAGCGCGGATGGAATCCCGTTTGGCCATGATCAGTCTGGAGCCGAAAAGGGAAAGGAAGAAAACCTGACAGTAACTCGGCAGACACAAGAAACAGGAAAGGGAAAGAGCAAGGAAGACAAAAACAAAAGCAAACCTTCGCAGGCAAACATGGACCCCAGGAGCTTGCCATGTCAACTTTTTCTTGGATCAGGGAAGCATGTTACGATTCGGGAGAGCCTCATGGCAGGACATGCGCATGATATAAGGCTGGATGTGAGACGAAAACGTTTGAATCTCATCCGGAAAGAATTCACTGTGTTCTTGTCCTTCCGTCCAATGAGGACGACATGCATTGAGATAGTCCACCAAGCGATCTTCGTTTCGGAGAGCAAATGTATCACCAGTGTCGTCTTGCCATCGGATGTCCAGAAGATGGGGCCAAGTAGCGGTCCCAAGTATACCAAATGTGTTGACTGATGCAGTACAACAGGTTGTACACCGAAAAGGTTTCCAACCGATGGGTATTGAGCAAGACATTGAAGGTAAACAGGGCACGTTCTTCCACTTGACTTAAGCGTGGGAGAACTTCACAAGTCGTGGCAGCCATGGACTCATCGTGTGTCTTGTTCATGAGTGGACGGACTTGTTCAAGGTTTACGATGGCCAGGACCTTTCTAGGTTGAGGAGTATGATGAGGATCATCTTGCCATTGAGGTTGGTATTGATCTGGGTGTGGGCAACGACGATGTTGCCACATGGGATCGTCCCGTGACCGAGAACGTTCGGGAATGGAGCGACGTCGGGATGAAGAATGAGCCATATTAGCTAAAAACAGTCGACATCAAGAAAACCCAACAAACGACCGAGAAAAAAGAGGAGCAAGGGAAAGCCAAGGACGAGGAGGGAGAAGAAAAGAAGAGGAGGGAAAGAACACAAGACGAAGTGCAAGCAGCCAGAAACCATATTTTACCAGAGCTGCGGGCAGAGCTAAGGTCAGTCTTCCCCCTCAGGTTCTGGAGGCGGGTTGGCTCTCTCAGGATTGTCAATCGACTCAACATGGTCGATCATTTCAAGGCTTTGTTTCAGAATGGCCCATCTCATTTTGCATGCCTGAGGATCCCGTTGAAGTCGGGATCCGATCGTCTTCCACGAAGGTCGAGATCTGCTATCGTGTTTCATATTCGTAAGTTCTTGATCATCAGCGTTACTCCATGGACGGAGATGTCCAGGTGCGGAGTCAGTTGTGGTACGAAGCGAAAGGGACGGTACAGGAAGGGCTTTAGGATTGGCAGTCAAAGTAAGTGTGGGTGTTTCCACTGGAGCGGTGGTGGAGATGTGATGATAGCTGATCGCCTCTCTTGATTCATCCTCAACATCGGAGCCATCAGAGTTGAGTTCACGTTCACGAAGTCGAGCTTCAATCGTTGAACCGCCTTCCGTAGGGATGGGAAGCAACGTGGAATGTGCCGTAGCGGGGTTAATGGTGATCCTCGACTCCAATAGTGAGTCGCTTCTTTGCTTCTTCTTCGGTTGAGGATCAGTGAGAGATGATGCCCGTTGTTTGGATCTGACTGGAACAGGGATGGTGGTACGAGTGGGTGCACGAGGGTAGGAAAACTCGGCTGGAGTAACTGGACTGGGAATTGGTGTAGGTGCAGGTAAAGGAGCAGGATTACGAGTTGGATCAGAGATGCAAATGGGTGGACTTCCTGTGGATGACAATGTTGACATTGGCCGGAGGTGTGGATCCGGATTGATAACCATGTGGGATGGAATCCCTCCATGTGATGCCAAGGATGGAGGTCCTGTGGAGATAGGCAGCGGAACAAACGTGTGAAGGCCTCTGGTTGTTGTACGTTCCCCCCGAGGATTGGTCGGAGTCAACGGCTCTTCCTCTTCGATGGGGGATTCGAAAAAGGGTAGCAGCCCCGCCAAAAGGTTGAGGTGCATGATTGCCCTTGCTAAATGATGACGAAAGGATCGAACCTGAGCAGTATCCATGAGCGGCGAAAGGGATGGAACCAGGTAAGTCGCAAGTTGAGCCAATGTGCTAAGGAAAGATCAATGGTAAAGACTCAGACGACAAGCGGACACGACCGACACAGCAAAAGAAGGAACAACCCAACCAGCCCAGGACACACAGGAAAGGGGAAGAGAAGACAGAGGGAGACCCGGGATGTAAAGCATGTGGCTGCTGCAACTCTTTTTGAAGCGCACCGGACGAGTTCTGATGCTGAATCATCAACTGAGTTGCAATGGACTGTAGTTCCTCATTGGGAAAGCCAGCACGAGAGTACAACCGAATTAACTGTGAAAGGCCTTGTTGCACACGGGAGGATGGAAAAGCGCCTTTGATGACAATGTGACATCGTGATCGGAATCCGCTGAGGAGAACCGATGGAGGAGAAGCTGAAAATGGTGACAGAACTTGAGAGACTTGAGTTGGTCCTTGGTAGATGAGTTCCAAGGGTTTGGTTTCGAGCATGAAGCCCAGAAATTCTTGATCAGGTTCAGTTTCGAGGATGATGGGTTTTCCGTAGAAGCCATCATCAAGAAGAACTTCATATGGAGCGAACGAAGTGAGTCGTCTGTCTCCAACAATGAGACGATTGTCAACGTAGCGGATGTGCCGAATGAACAAATGGTGACTGGCAAGAAGGTGGTGGAAAGTGTTGTGCCAAATTTGTTCACTGATGGAGACGACCATCAAACAGAGGGCCGGAGAAAGGGGACTGCCCATGGGACTGCCTCGACATTGGCGAACACACTTTTGTCCAAGAGCGAAGGTCTGCATATTCAAGGCTGAAGTGATCAGATCTGGAACGTCTCCAATGATAAGCTTGCGAGTGACATTGAGACGACGAAAGGTGCGACCTTTGATAATATCGCCTGGATTGTTGGTTTTCCCTGGATAGACCGAGAAAACCTCATCGTCAAAGACATTCATCTTGGGTCTCAGGAAGTCGAGAAGCATGAACCAGGATCGGAGAAACCGTTCTTGATCAATACTGGTGAAGAAACCTGCCAAGTCCTGGTTGAAAAGAATCAAGTCCGCATCCACAGGCGCTGATTGCAAAATAGACAATAGTGTATAGACATCTCCCGTAGCAAAATGGTTTGGACAGGCAGTTGGGATGAGTTGGAAAATGAGTCTGGCCAAGATATTGAGCATTGGACGGAATGGAGAGTCCACAAAAGAGATGATGGGTCGTCCACTTTGGAAGTCTTTCTTCCGTTTTGCGAGAATGTAACCCGATGGGAGTTGTCTGCCAGAGCCCACTGCCCATGGGTATGCACGTCCATGTTGTCGTTGAAGCGAATCGACCAAGGAAGTGACAATGGACGAAGGTTCTGTTGACAGTTGTTCAAAGACAGATGGGTCAGCAAACGTCTTTTCGATGGACTGAAAATAAAGGCAGGGACAAAAGATACGAAGAGAGGATGCATGTTTGTCTTCGCAGTGGAAAATGGCTCCTGCAAAAGTGTCACGGAATTTGTTGATAGATTGTTTGGTGATGTGGTTCGTAATGTGTGTTGAATGTTCCGACCATAGCTGATGGCCCAGGTCTGTAATATCCGAGTTTGGCATGGACGGGAGTCCATTGCGTTGTGTCCAAGATCTGATCCCAAGTCGTAGTTGAGTGAGAAACTCCTTCTTCGATGGGAATACCTTGTTGGACAGAGATCCTTCGGCAACGACGGTCAAGTCTGGTGGAAGCGAGGTTCCAAGGAGTGAGCCCGATAGCACCCAATGAGGGTCGGATGGGTTGAGGGCAGCATTTTTGTATTGGGACCAGGATTTGCAACAACACGTTGCCGGGTTGTTGGTCGACCAGTCTTCAATAGCTTCTTTGTGGTTGCACAGAATATCCAAGACAGCTGCATGTTTGATGAACACCGTCTTGAAGGATGGAGTGTGGCAAGGAACTTGGTGCGCCAGCATCTTCACGTGCCACTGGCGTAGAAACTTTTTCAAGATCGACTGGAGAGCAGGTGCCAGACACCAAGGTGATCGCAAGGCTGTAGCCTTGGGAGCTGGTTTTCCACGCCACCATTTGATCGAGGCATCAATCGCATTTAGCGATAAGGTACGGTAGGGCTCCTGAGTGTTGTTGGCCAGTCGTCGAAGTGCATAGCATACTGTCAGGCCCCCGTCGTTTGATCGCAACATCTTGGTTTGTTCGAAACGTGCCTTGGTATTTGAACCTAAGGCGTGGATGATTGTCCAGAGTTCCAGCCGGTTTTGGAATCTGGATGAAGTCAGGACTTGGCGCACCATTTGTGGAGTGAAAGCGTGTTTGGCCCTGCGCCATTGTGTAGCAAGTCCAAATTGCGCATTTGTGTTGAGAAGGGGTTTTTTGAGAAGACCCTTCTTTGGATGGAAGAATTGGCAGATGAATGGATAGTTGAGGCGAGGTTGCCATTCTTGAATGAGTGCCATTTCAAGACTGCGGTAGTCGACCCTGTTGGTGTATATTGGGATGGGTGCCCAAATATACAGATTGTCATGCTCTTGCCAATAACGTAGAGCCAACTCAGCTTGTACAAGTCGTTCATTGGTGAGTTGAGGAAATTTCCGGGATCGGCTGTACTCTCGATCGAGTGTATGATGCATGGCAGAGCCCAAGTAGAATTTGGGTTGCATGTTCTGTACGTGGGTGAACCTGATATATACACTGTGAGACTGGAAAAATTGGCTGGAGAACAAGTTGTGGGCATGTAGGTTATGGCCCCACAGGTGTTGGAGATCTGCACAGCCTTCCAAAATTGACTTCAGCTTGGGATTTGGTCGGAGACCATGGAGGATGGCCAAAATCATCATCCTGGTTTGGATGATTCGGAAGCCTTGAAAAAGGTAGACGCTGTGAGCCATAGTGAAGGGTGTCAAAATGTAGATGATAAGAATCATCGAATTAATACACTGCAAATAGGATTGAAGCACCTTGTGCTTAAGTTTCCGACGAAGAAGAGGAGCTAGTCAGTTGGTAAGGCTGATTGCCGCTGTCATAGCCCGAAGCAGGTTCATCGAATCGTAGTTTTTGCCCATGAGGTGTACTGGAATTCCCATCATGACGGCCACGCGCTCAACGGTTTCAATCGCTTCAGCGGGCTGTTTTGCCCACCACTCTTCCATTTTGGCAATGTTGTCATTCAGAACCTTCCGTTTGGCATCCGAAAGGCTGAGATCTTTCAACCATTTGTTGAAGGCACGAACAGCAAGTGTTGGAGGCATATTCTGAGCGATCCAAGGGTTGACGACGGTGGTAGCTACCAAGAGGGAAGAGGGATCAAAGCCTGGTGGGGCTGGAGGAGCTGGATGCTGAGAGCTGCGGAGGAGAGCAGCATGGATAGGTGCAGCGGCAGGACTGGAGGCAGATGGACCAGTGGTTCCCGGGGTTGAAGGTTCACCGGGAGTTTCACCAAGTTGTTGCCGTAGCTGAGCAAGTTGGCTGCGAAGCTGAGTCAGTTCATGCCGAGTATCCGGGTCAGCTGATTTGGTAGGAACCCAGCTATGGATCAGGTCAGCAATTTGTTGTGCTGCATACTTGGTGTTGTTGGTCTTGTCCAAAAACTTGCCGTCTTGTCTGGCTTTGCTGGAAGAGACTTTGTCGATGTCTACTCCCTTGTTTCTGAGTTGAGTCAATAGCTCCGTCATGAATACAACAGCTGCGATGTCACCAGTAGGAATGATGTACAGTTCACGCCCATGAGCCAGCTTCCGAAGCCAAAAGTTGTTGGCCTGCTGATACAGCAGAGCCGCCACCGGTAGCTTCAATGGATCACAGCCCTCGATGTCCAGCTTCTGTGTAAAAGCTGACGGTCGAATGCATCGAGGGAAGGTCAAGCCGTTGATCTTCTGATTGTCGTAATGGTCTTGATCTTCTTGCCAGTGAGGGTTCAAATCGAAACCAAATGTACGGCTGTCATCAGTGGTTGTCTGTCCCCCTGGTGACTTTTAGAATGGTGTGCCGGGATGGCGAGGTTGGGATGATGGAATCGAAGGAGTGCTGGGCGAGGCCAGTTGAGTCGGAGCACATGGGATCGTAGGTGAGCATGGTGGAGTGACTGATTTGGATGGAATTGGATAAGCAAGTGTTGGTGGTGGTGACGAAGGAGGTGCAGGTGGAAATCTTGGATTTGCTGACGGGAATCTTGGATTTTGCCATGCGTTCATCGAGGTTGATGGATTGGTGGAAGTATTCATCATATAAGGTCCCGGCTGGCTTACAGTGAACTGAGGCTGAAACTGAGGTCTGGACTGAGGTCGTAACATTTGTTGGGAGTGCCAAATCGCTGATTGCATAGGACCACACCATCGAGGGAAGAAAGGAAGATCTTGCCGTACAGGAGGGCGAGGAGGGACGGGTTCTGCGCGATTTCGACCAGGTACTGGTGAACGGGATCGATCAGACTCTGCCATGGTTTCGTAATCAAGTCCCAAAATGACTGGTGAATCAAAAAAGGCTGCAGTGGTTGCAACGAGTGGCAAATTGAAATGAAGTGAATCATCAAACGTATGGTGTAAATCAAAAGGCAAACAAAGTGAACAGTGCATCAAACCGTCAAAGCCAACAGAAAGAAACCTTCTCACAAGAAAGGCAATCACATCAAGCTGAACAGCACGTTGCATGGACAGGTCAGTCAATGCTATTGAGCATTTTTCCAATGCGTTTGTCCAGGAAGTCCCTAGAAAAGAAGTTAAGATCCTGTTTAGGACAAATAAGCTAAAGATACACGATCTGAAAAGGCTGGCTTAAGTGCTCAACGTCGGGATCTGGCTGCACGCCGTTCCTCATTGGCGCGATAGTTGACATTGTCTTCAGAGTCGGTGTCCCGCAGATCAATAGGACGTCGTGGCAGTTTGTCATCCTCCTTGAGGTCGGTCCATCTGAATGCGACGAATTTCAACCCTACGTGGTAGCTGTGGGCAATCGTGTACTTCTCAGGAGTGGTCACGAGGCCCTTCTTAGCCACATTGAGCTGACATTGCTCGTTCCCTCCAGCTCGCATTGCAAGATGTTCCATTGATCCTCTATACATCGCCCCAATGACGATCTCTTGCTGACCTTTGCCTTTTTTGCCCATGGAATCGAGCAGGTCTTGTTCTGCCCACTTTGGAATATTTTTGTCAGCATTGGCGATCTGTCGGCCCATGTAAAAAGCACCAAATGTTGGCATGTGACATCGCTGTGCATTGTGATGATAGGACCAGTTTGCTGGTCTGATCTTGCCCTCCATGAGGATCATCTGCGAGGTGCTGAGGGTCGTACCGTGACCAAGTGCCCATGTGATGAGGGTTTGGCCCCCAAAGGGAGGAGGCATTTGGAACCTGCTGCATTCTGGTAACGGCATGACCAAGGCTAACATGCCTGTTTGAGGAAGTTCTCGAACATGGCAGGTGGAGAGATCAAAATCTGTCAGGATGCCGGTGCTCGACAATAAGTGTATGGCCTTCCGCCCAATGTCTGTTGGGATTCTGGAATCAACTTTAAGAAGTTCTTCCGTGGCCTCATCGAAGTGCTCCCGTACGATGCTCGTGGATGGTTGTGGGAGTTCCGTGGCATCAAGTTGATTTGCCGGCCTCATCCTCTCCGGGTGGTTGAGAGCATGAGTAACTTGACGGGCCCATTCTTCTTTGGAACCTTCTTGAAGGTTGATGGCAATATGACCAGGTGGAAGGGTGGAAGCTCTGGACTGAGCGGAACCAGAGCGATGGGGATGATTGCCATGGGTCTGTGAATGCTGTTCAAGTGAGAATGCCGTCAGAGGTTTGGAAGGATATCTGGTGGGAGGTCCATCATACGATTGATGTTTGTGATAAGGCTTTGGATAGTCGATCCATCCGGAAGGATGCACATGATGTTTGGTCTTGGAGTAGTCCTTCCAAGACTGCCAGGACTTCCACTTGTTGGTGGAACTGTGATCGTGGTAGGTGGATTGATCATAGTGGTCCCTCTTGTCGAAGGTCGTAGGTTGGTCGTGATGTTGATAGTTCCAAGATTCCGGTTGATGGGTGGTAGATGGAGAGATGTAATCATCACGTTGACGATGTTCATCGCGTTGATGTGGTACTTCACGGAGGCGTGGGGAGTTCGAGCGAAGAGTGACTGACTGAGCACGGCTTGGAGGCATGGATTCATCCCGTGAGCTGGAATGTCGTCGACGATGACGAGGACGACTGTCACGTCTGTGGCGTCTCGGGCTTCTTGGGATCGACATTGGACGTTTGTCCACATGAGCTGAAAAACGTTTTGACCGTGACCTGGAACGGCGTGGAAGCCGTGGAAGTGGTGGTAATGGGACAGCAGGTGGAGGCTCTGCGACTGGAGTGGATGGTGGAGGTTGTGTCACACTTGGAAGAGGACTTTTGGACCTTTCTTTGGTCTTTTCCATGAACGCCTGCATGCCAGATTCCACTGTGTCACGCATCTGTTGGATCATCGCTTCTGGATTGAAAGTGACGTTGGACCCTTGTTGATCTGCTGGAGATGGAGTGGAAGCTGGAGGTGTTTGGACTGGTGGCACCGTTGGTGGATCAGGCACTGAAGGAGGAGTCTGATGAGGTGCTGACGATTGAGGAGGCTGATGGAATGGAAGGAGCTGCTGAAGTTGCTGAACATGGGTCTGAGCTTGGGAAGCCAATTGTTGATTCAATAATGTATTCTGTTCCCGTAAATGAGCCAACTGTGCCTGGGTCTGAGCTTGAGACTGAGCTTGAGACTGTGGACTCATCATATCACCTCCACAAAATTGTCCAAATGGTTGAGGTGACGAGAACGATGGCGTTGACCAGCCGAAGTTCCACATGTTTTCCGAAAGGTTTGGCCAGCGACAAGGAAACATGGCAAGACAGGTCAAGTCTGGCAGCACTGTCAGACGATCACTATGCTTAGTTATGAAATAAATTGGATGCATCCACAACGCGTGCAAGATTCATGATAAGGCTCCAAGGCCCTCGGCTTTCAGGTTCCAACCCTATAGACGGCTTAAGTGTTCAACCCCTGAATTACGTGCACAATTTCAACCTCACCGAGAAACCAAAAAGAAGAGACCACACCTGGAAAGCATGTCCTGAAACCTCCAAATGAAATCATGTCATGATGCAAACTGTCGAGCTCCGTACTCTCTTGGGCATCATTGAAAAACGGATGTTGTCGCAGCTTCAGGCTATGCATTGAGAAAACCACTGAAAGAAATGAAGCCACACGGCGGCCAGTTGTTCAACCAAACGACATCGGCAGGGTGAGAATCGAAAAATGGCCAGCGGTTCACTGTACTTAGACGAATTACTAATTCAAAAGTGTAAATTCAGACATCGTTTTACTGTCCACAGTTAGCCTAGAAAGGCTTTCCCCGAAGGGTTCCTGCCAACTTGACGTACACAGCAGGAATGACAC
>Ga0126342_10019924_pt1 | contig 11340 bp, 11 predicted proteins | sample Cyp1metagenome_FD_92528 | JGI IMG/M metagenome (GOLD analysis project Ga0126342, IMG submission 92528) | Coral microbial communities from Lord Howe Island, Old Settlement Bay, Australia - Cyphastrea 1 metagenome | ecosystem: Host-associated > Invertebrates > Cnidaria > Coral ...
ACCTATCTATCCATCCATCCATCCATCCATCCATCCATCCATCTATCTATCTCTCTCCCTCTCTCTGCAGGACCCCCCAAATAGGGGGGGTCGGCGGCACCCGGGCGCTAGCCCATTCTATATTTTCAAGGCTAAGGTGTTCATTGTTCGTGGCTAAACCTATTTGCGTGGCTAAAAAAAACTTTTCAGGGCTATATAAAGATTTTGTGTTTTTTTTTTCGAGGCTAAAAATCGGTCCCCACAAGATCTCTGTACGAAAGTCCTCCAAACGAGCCCGCAAGATCTCTGTACAAGGATCCTTGAAAGGAACTCACACCATCTCTGTACTGTACAAGGATCCTCTAAAGGATTTCACAAGAACTCGGTTCCTTGAACAGAATTCACTTAATCTCTGTACAAGGATATTTTGAAGGACACTTCCTTCAAGACATCCTCGAGAACCCCACACGACCCGCCAACTAGCTCCAAAAACAGACATGGTGCCGGTAAAAGTATACCTTCCGATGAAGCAACGTGCGACGCACCGCTAGTGCGAGCCTGCGCAGTCAAAATGAACATTGAACATCTCAGAGAGAACTTTTGTGCGAGCCTGCGCCGCAAACCACTATGTGAAACCTCAATCAAACCCGGCGTTTAACACTTTCCATAAGAACCCCTTCGTGTGGGCACGTTTGGGGCAAATAGTTTGATAGATATTCAACCATTGGTGGATCAACCTATCCACAGTTATTGTATCATGACCTATTTTGTGCGAATGTTCGTCACAGCAGACATCCACTCAGCCGAGCATCAGTTCCTGCCATGATTACCTGGGCATCAGCTCAGGTGTTTGAGACTTGGCATGGGATTCAAAGAATTTCACTGACACAAGCCATGGAAAATATGGAGTTACCTTAGGAACAATGAGGTGGATAATAACCCTCCAAATGGTTGATGGGATGATTTGTTGTTGGGTTTTGTCACTCTGATGAGTCCTCCCCTTACGATTTGTGGGACTTGACTCGCCTTACCCTGGGAAATTCCAGTGAGGTGGACGCAACCTCTTTGCCCATCGTGGGATCAATTGTGCCCTTCATGGCTCACCACAAACTGAGTTTCACGCGCTTGAGGTGTGCAGGATAGGCAAGGCTGAGCCAAAAATTGCTTCGAAATCATCTCTCAACTTCTGGGACTTCACCACTCGATCTGCAAAACGAACGCTGCACTAGCTTCAATTCCCGGAAAGCATCAACTCATATCAATTCGAAACAATTCTAAGCCCAGTCAACACAAACATCACAATGGCATGCCTTATCAAAGTCACACCACCAAATCCCTCGTCCGCAGCAAGTCCCGACGTCATTCAATACAACATTGGTAGCTCCTGAGGGGCCCAACTCATAGGCACAGATGTTGATTCCATCGCCCACGCACATGGCCGTATGAGGCTGTCCCCCTGAAAACACCTCGATCTCAATGGACTAGTAATATTGGACTCTCCAAGTCCCCAGCTCCACAAAAACTCTACTGTGACCACGACCCAAACATCTCCAGGGCCCACCAGTGCGACCTGATCTCCAGAAAATGAGTACTTTTTTGAAGATTTGTTGAAAAAAGATGAAAAAAAGAAGACCCTCAGGCCCAAGCAGTCTTTGCTCGACTTAGGAAGGCTTCCTATGCTGAGCTGCAGTGAGTCAGTAGCTTTGCAAAGGTTTTGTTCAGATCGCGGCCTCTTTCGGTGTCAGCGGGGGAGAAAAAATGGCACCTGATGGGGCAAGGTCTTTGGCTGAGTTCCATCACCCTTCTGAACGCTCCTGCCATCTCCTGCCTTTGCCCGCATCATCCAGGATTTGATGCCTTTCGGACCAAGGCCAAATGGCAAAGAGCTTGAAACCACACCAATTGCGGCCTCGCCGTGATCGTCGAGGAAAGATGGGAAAGGATGGGAAAGGATGGGAAAGGATGGTGAAAGGTGGAAAAGAACCTTTTCGGACTCAAAGTTGATGAACCTGGTCGGTGTTTGATCAATCAAAATTGATGAAGTGTTCAGTGAGTTCAGTGTTTGATCAATGTTTGGGATCCAGAGGCCTGGGCCAACAGGCAAATCCCGTGTACCATAACGTCAAGCGTGCTGAGGTCTCGCCTACGTTGGACCACAGGCATTGGTCAACATGAAGCCTCAGCTACTCCGGCTGATCCAAATGAAAGGTATCCTTCCAAAAATCGGATGTGGCTGAATAAGAGTTCATGACCTTGAGTGAGCAGAGCTTCGAACCATCATCAATCGTTGAGAGGGGATTTGGATGGTTTGGCTCAAAATCATCCTCAAGAACTTGGATGCTTTGGTCATTTCCCACATCACTGGCCATGTCCAAGTCCTCGTATTTCTCTTCCCACCCGTGTCGGCTTTCAGGAGCTCACACGAGCATGTAAGATTTTTTCCAGGCACCCCCCCTTTAATGGCCATGGCTTCAGAAGGTTTCAGAACTGTACAAGTTCTTGCAAGAAACTTCCCAGAATGAGAAAAAAGACAGGGGATTCAATGGAGGTTTTAACGGGAAAAACTATAAATCTGGAAGATTCCATGGCCACGATTGCTGCAGGGTGGATCCATCAGCTGAGCCGATAGCCCAGATCCGGCCCCACGCTCGCCGATGAAAATTCCTCCCTCGGAGCGTTCCCAGAGTGGCAAATGCCTCGTTGCAGATCACGAAGATGGCAGGGCTTCTAGCCCAAACATCCCAGAAGTATCCAGAAGTTGGATCGTTTGAACTACCATTTAACAAAAATAGTATCATTATGTATCATTTGTATATGATTATTATGGTAATTCATGGACAATTCAAACTATATAGGGTAAAATAGTTCCAATAGTTCTAAGACATTTACCGTGAATTACTTAAGTTATTCCCTATTACCCAAAGTATTTTAAACCTATACACTATAAAATTCACATCCCAGAAATAGTTTTAGGTCAAAACCACACATCCCCATTAAAAATCTGGGGATTCCAGGCAGTCTGATCTTTAATTTTTCTTGGCACCCAGATCCTCCAAAATCCCATCTGAGCTGGGACGCTTTGAAAAAGGCGCCACATCAAAAATGTCGCAGTTCGTAGCCTCAGTGGCTACGAAGTAGCCCACATGGCGATATATCGCTGGTGATCTCGTCATCTTGCAGCTGGGAAGCGGTTTTCACCTCTTCTTCAGGGTTCAAAGGATGTCTGACCTGTCGGGATGTTTCAGTCAAACCCCACTTGGGTGATGATGATGGAGTCCGCTTGATACATTGGGGAGTGTCAAAATCATGCCTGATCTGTCTGTTACCACACCTATAGCAAAAACTGGGTGTGCTATAAAAGAATAGTGTAGCCAAAAAAGTCACATGGTTAGTGGTTAATCATTATGTTCCCGCTATAGGGATTACTGTATTGGGTTGAATCCCCCAGTGTCAAACACTCCCAAATGTCATATCAAGTTCGCTAGCGCCGCTAGCATTATCAGTGTTATATCCTGTTATATCTCCATTTATCCCGCATTCTATCAAAAAAAATATCGGTACATTCATCACTGATATCTGCAAATCTGTGGCATGACCGCACCATTCGTCACTCGTCTCCGGACATCGCCTTCTGCTGCCAGCGAAGCTCGGAAATGTACAGCGCGGCGTCCGGCTGGCAACGGTTGTGTCCGGTTTCGATTTTCCCGTAAACCGATTCAGGGAATCTAAGGGAGTAATAATTGATGTCCATCTATCACTTTTAACTGTTAATTCTTAACCAGGGAACGATGCATATGTGTATATATATATATATATATATATTCAAATCGGCATTAGATATACATATATATATTAGTTGGTTAATCAACAAGAATCCTAATCATAAGCTGCTTAATTCCCAAATACTCCTGTTTCTGTTATGCCGACATGATCAGTGTCAAAGACCTATTAGGAAATCCCCACAATATTGGATAATTCATGGAGATACCCATCATGCAGTGCAATAGTCCCCAATATTTTGGGAAATCTAACCACTTATAATCAGCAACCAACGCCAGGGTTATTGAAACTGCGTGTCTAGAAAATGTCCCAAACCCCAGTGTGATGAGCTGTAGTGGAGGGTCAACTCTGCAATTTCGAAGGGATGGCGCAAAATTCCTATGCCCCACAAAATTGGCTTTGTGGATGGTGTTGGTAGATTAAGTGTGATCTAGACCCCCATCATCCCCTATCTCTGTGTAGACCTGTGACCCCAGACCGGCCGCCAGGATATCTGAGACCATGACAGACACTTTGGCAGTTCCGAGTGTGTGGAGCTGTTGAGTAAGAGCTGCCTTGGCAAGGCATGGCTCCAGATGAGCAAAGCATGGATGCCATTGGTGAGAGCAACCCACCAAACACCCACAAAAGCGGTGATGTCTCACTGCTAGTGGGTTGCGTAGAATGCTTCCACATGCCCACAATCAGTGTTTCCTAAAACAGGGGGACACCTTCTTCGCCATTGCTTTTCCCATTCAAAATCGCCGCTAACTTGGGGTACCCCTTAGGAAACCGCCATTTTTAAAGCTGTGCAACCCTCAGGGGCCGGCCAAGCTCTTCTTGTCAAGCTCCGACCCTTTCACTTTGCTTTTCGGGACCTGCCGAGGCCAAGTCATGCCCAAATGACTTTCAGCTTGACAGGATGTCCAACAGTGACAATAAGGCCAAGTAAACAAGCTGGATATGTATATATATATATATATATTTGTATCACATTATTTGTGTATATATATATATATGTATAAATATATATATACGTATATATATATACATATATATATATACATATACATATACATATATACTATACATCGTTTATACACATCAACCGCCAGGGCTTGGGCACTGTCCAAATGCAAACCACACAAGAACATATTGTAGCAAATCGCCAAATTAGACTTGGAAACATCCCATCGCCGCGTAAAACATGTTGTAGGGTTTTGTCTTGGCTTTACGATATTGGTCATGAAGGCATATTTCTCTGGAAATCGCATACCCCATGCCATCTCATGCTTTTCGAAAATCACTGTCCCCCAATGTTTTATCAATTCAATAACAACAATATTTCTTCATAATATTTCATAATCTATTGTTAATTGAGACGAAATGGCCATGTGTTGGCTATCTATGACTTCTTAGGTATGCCAAATTCTGTGGGAAATTCAGTTCGTGGCTCCGTGGCTCCCAAAAAAATTTATTGCCATATGGATAACGCAGCTTGAAACCGCTTCCTACGAACCACTGGGTAATCAAAAACGGCCAACTGTTACAATGGTCCATGGTCCATGGTCGGCTATCCATGACTCATAATTATGACATATAATCTATGGTTACTATAGTAGATTAATAGGCAACGTTGACAGCTATATATTATAGGTGACCAATTGCTTAGCTATTGACCATATCGCCAATAATCATTGACAATTGGCATCAATTGGTACCAATTGATAGCTGACTATCATTGAGATTCTCAACCTATTGATGATGTGATCAATATTATCCCAATGATCAATTTGTTCTGTTGACTAGCCTCTGGTACTTTAAACATAGCTATGGAAAATCACCATTTGTTCATCGCTAAATCCCAGCTGCCTTGATCTCCTTTTCTCGGCCACGCTGGCTGTAGTGCCACAGGCGAGCCTCATGGCCGTCGTGGCCGTCACGGCCCGGCGACATTGCTAGATCATATCCTCTGGGAATCTCATACAGCCATGGAAAATGGAAAATGATCATGTTTGAATATGTGTTAATAGGATTTAATAGGTATGGTTCAGGTGAATCATCCGACAGCCATGGCTCCTTTGAACTCAATGGCTATCTCAAAGTACGAGAGCATAGCGATTGATGATCCCTTCCCCGATCATATTGAGGAAATACCCCCAAATGGTCCCTAATTCACGAAGAGATCCAACAAGGAACCACGGCTTTGTTTAAAAGTTTAAGGGGGGAGAAGGGATTACTGTAATAGGAGCATAGCAATAGTACGCGGATATGATGAAAACATTGAGGATGGGAAGGGGATGGGGATGGATACTCAATGCATTGGTGAAAGGGACAATGCTCGGCTCAAACCATTAGAATTAGTGGATGCCTGTAAGATGTTCGCTGCAAATATTGAATTCTGAATGGTTCGCAATGGGGTGACATATCCCAAGATGGGTCTGCAAAAGGGAGTGTGTGTGTGTGTACCAGAATTTATTGCAATTGTTGTCCGAGACGATAAATGAAAAGGTGATGAAGCGTGGGATCATTTCGGGGTACCTTGTTCTTCGGGGAAATAAAACATGGATATATTCATATTGTATATCCACCCGAATCTATCAGTCTCCCAGTCTACATCCCCATATATCTGACTTAAATCAGGGATTGCTAGTTCCCAACCATAGCAGATTTACAGTAGATATAATTCGTGGGTTTTAGCATGTTTTAGAAATGTTCAATCTGTTCATAATGGCAATATCCAACTTGTAATGATTCACACATTTGGGCCCTTTTTGGCCGATGCTTGGTAACTCAATCTGGTATATCCACCCAGTCACTGGGGAACCTCACCCTGAAGCTCGCCGAGGCCTTGGGGCAGTGGGATCTTTGGGATCTTTGGCTAGGAAGGCCTAGGAAAAGGACCTGGAAGATTGGTAAATATCATGGATTTAACATGATTTCATCATCCAAAATGCTGATACAATGGCTATACAACCAAACAAAAACCAGTAAATTTTTACTAGTCCCATCCCCCAAAAAAAACATCAACACCCCACAAAAAAAACATGAAATCCCCATGGACTCCCCATGGAATCCCTGAGTTCGGGGCGCTGCGCTCCAGCCGGCCGAGGACGTCCCGAACGGAACGAGAGCTCTGGGCTGCTTGGCGCAGCCTGGCGGGGTCATGGGGAGACCAGTTGGTGCCTGGTCCCATTATAACCTGAGGGCGATTTAATGGGATTTAAAAGGGATATAATAGAATTTTGACACCCATCAAACATATTGTAAATTCGATATTTCATGCAAATATTTCATGACTAAACAACACAAGGACTGCAACCGAAGAATTTGAATCCGTTCTCTTGATCATCATGAGGGGCTGTTGTTCTTGAACCATGCCTGGTTCACTGATCTACTAGCGTTGGACCTTTTAGACATGGGTTTACTTCTCGTGTTTTTGGGCTATACCGTGGTTGTTTCCGAATCCAAGCAACAAGCAAAAACCAAGTTGCTGGATCAAAATGGGATTGCCCAAAAATAGGGTACAGTACCCAAGTTCCAGTTGTTTGTCATCTTCCGATCACTTTGAAGAATCAGCAATTTTTGGACAAAACCAAATATCGCTGTGATTGCTAATGAACAGAACTAATGTTTTCACGTCCCTATATGTTTGATGCTTAACGCACAATAATTCTGATCATTACATTACTGTTGTGGATGGTCAAATCCCAATTTTTGACGCTTACGTAAGGTTACATCCAAAAATCAATTGATCCTAAATCACCATGTTTGATTCATGACATCATCATATTATGTTTGATGATTGAATCCCCCTTAAACCATGGTGAGGTCATGATTCATGATGAAAAACCGTGAAAGGCGCGGCATTTCTCAGTTCCAGGCTGCTCTGGTGCTGCATCACCTTGCCGAAGCAAGCCAATGCCATTCCGCAAGACCTCGAGGCAGGAGGATCCAGGAGTCACAGGGGAACGAGAGGCAACATGACATGGTTGTTTTCACCTGAAATGGGAATGGGGAATTGTCTAATTAATCATGGATATCAATCAGATATCGCATAAAATCACATAAAGGTCACCAAAATTCCCAGGACATATTGGTAAGTCCACTTTGTTTATATATATATATATAGTAAGCTTAGTATTGAACTTCTTGAACCATGCAAAAAGCTTGGCCCTGTCGGAGCTGGCCGTGGACTCAGTGGACTGCCACGACTCGATCCAAATGCGTCTGCATTTGCACGATCTCAAGGAACTCATCCACAGAGGACACAACCTGCATCGCTGCACGCAGGTTGAGAGTCCGTTAGAGCTATGACATCATGTTGTGTTGACATACCAGTTAAACGACAGTTATGAGGCTTGTAAGGGTTTATAATTCACAATTTACTGTGGGTTGCAATGGGGGGTAGATATCCTATCCGTGTACCAGCTATGACAACCATGAAGAGCCATAGTCAAAACGATGTTCCAACATGTTTGAAGACCATACTACACCCTTCGCAGGAAATTTGGATGATTTGACTCCGCAAGGCTCGCAGAGCGGTTCCCAAATTAGGAAGTCCACAGAAAGGAAATAAATATCAAACAAGGGACTACACTGAAAGATTTGCAACTCAAGATTTGCAAACTCCCCTCAAAAGTCGCAAAAAGAAATCAGTGACTGTGGCGCAGTGTGCATGTCATCCTTGATGAAAGCATGGATTCACCTGCCCAGGCCTTGGGTTTCTGGTCCTCTCGGATGGGCCAAAGCGGCTCGTCAATGGGCAACTCCAAGGGCTGTCCAAAGCAACCTCAGCGGTTAGGTTTCCTGAGGAACATGGAAAAAAAACATGGAAAAAACTGCTAACGTCAACTCTGAGAAATTTGCGCAAAAACTGGGACATTTTTGGGTGGATTCTTAAGATTCAAGCATCCGATTTGTCTTCGGGCACCCAAGTTTTACCCATCCACCCAAACCACTGAAATACAATGTAACCTGGGGCTCCCAGCATGCCTCTTCAGCTACCATCTGTTGAGAAGTGATTTCTCTTCACAGCATCTATGTGTCAGGTACCAAGCGTTTCAAGCTGTTTTGGTCATCAGCCCGGCAAATGAGGTTCACATTCCATGCTTAGCCCCCCAACTTCCCGATGGTTTTTGTTGAGTCCAGTGTGGCATTCAAGGCCCAACATGCTCTGGCATCTGGCAACAAGAAAATGTACTTAATGCAACTTCCCGCAGTGTTCATTGAAGTGTTATGCCTTGAGCCTGAAGGGAAGAAGCGGGCAGACAACGTGTACAACTTGGTCCAACTTTCAATGCTCCCAAGTCTACATGGGGCGTGTCTGAAATTTGGTGATCTATCTTCCAAATGAATACTTTAATACGGAAAATGATGACAAAGTAGTGGATTTAGTGATACTGCACCCTATTTTGAGAGAACCGTCGCATGTTACTTTGATCTGAGCCACCGCTCTCGGCACCAGCTTCCAAGGGGTGCCAGTCGCACTTTTCGCAGCAGGCGGACTTGTTGCCCTGTGCTTTGCCTTCTTCAACTGATGAACTGGCCTGCACTGAAAGGGGTGAAGCACACATCTTCAGCGTTTCAGCCAGAAGACACACCCAAAGAATGCCCGCAGCTCAGATGGTATTTAAACAAAAACTTGACTAAATGGAGGTTTCCTAAAATGGGTGTATCCCAAAACCATGGGGTTTCAATACTAAACGTGTATAATGTTGGATGATTTAGGGCCCCAAAATATGGGAAACCACCAAGCATTTGCCCAAACCTTCCGCTGGATGGTTCTCCTCTTGGGCCCAAACCATGTCGTCAATTCTGCGCATGTGGTCGCCATGCGACAGTAAGGGCCTGAGGCTGTTGCGTGGAGTGAGGCACCACTGGAGCCACAAAATGGCTGGGCAGATTTATTGAACTTCTTAAACCATCCATTTCAATGTTTGAAATATGTAAAATCGAGAAGTTAAGCCATGATGTGCTAAATTGTCTACTTAGCATTAATCCATATGGTATTGGGTTGATGATTCGAGCCACGCCCAAAAAAGTCTGGTGAGTGCCTGGAGAAAGATTATGGGCTGGTCGTTTTCATTTCCCGATCCCATAATTTGGGTTTGTCCAGAAGTGTGGCAATCCCAAAATTTGCCATTTCAACATAGTTCAACGAGGAAAATGATGATACGTGACTAGATTGTTGGGGTATTGTCAGACCAAGCTATTTAGGGCTCTTCTTAAGGCTGAGGCATTCCCTTCGCAGGTCGACAGCCCTTGTGAGGCCTCAATAAGCAAAGGTAGCCTGTAGTGATTCAAACCAAAAGGCCAACAATCACCAAGAAGTGGGGCAACTATCCCAAGGGCCACTTTAGACAAATGGCCCCATTTGCTGAGATCACAATCCAAGCTACTGCCGGTTTGATCGAGTTTGCACGCAAGTTTTTCCAGATTAGAACACTCTAGCGATTGGGATTATCACCCTGAATGTAAATGCTCATTGGCCTTCCGCTCAGTCATCTGGTTTCCTACCTGAAGCCGAATTAATTTTGCCTTCCAAAAAAAAAACTCACTGAAAGAGCTCGGCTTTGGATTGGATTATTCATGTTGGAGCCCATACAGGGAGAATTTAATATCTAGGGGATGGGAAACATCCGAGGGTGAGGCAATGTTGGCAAGCAGCATGACCGCAAGGCGGTGCGACTGGCTCAGAAATTCCTTCGTGGCCTGGGGTGATCAATCCAAGTGGGCACTTGAGGATGGTAGCTTAAACAACATGGTTGTTGTTTCTATTTGGGACAGCAGCCATACCCAAAATGTACACTTTACTGCCAAAAATAGATAAAAATCTATGTCCTACAGTAGAATCTACGGTAGGGCCTTCGCTTTTGACTCATGCCCACTTGAGTCTCTTGAAGCTCAGTGTTTTTTGGAAGTTTCGGATTCGAAACACCATCCGAAGTTGGAGACAGCGAGAGACCCTAAGAGCAAGAACGAAGGGATCTCTCTTTCTTGTTCGCACAAACAGATAACATGTTTTTCGCTACCGGTTCCACATGATGCTATTGCATTTGAGTTTGCAGTGCATGAGTCCTCACAGCCCAAACCGTTTCTCCAGTGACTCAACGATACTCAACAGTTTCTGCTGAGGATCAGGCAAATGGGGCAGCACCTATTGAAGAGTTTCCAAAACTCAAAGAACAGCAAGAGAACAAAACTGCTTGGTGGATGTTGGTGGTTTGAATCAACCTCCAATGAAAGTGGTTTGGGATCACCGTCAAGCCATCCTCCCCAAGTCGCTGACGCTTCTGACTCCATCTCCGTGGGCTCCACGACTGCCTCTTTGTCAGCCTGAGCCATACTTCTACAACTCGACAACCCAAAGCAGCTGCACAGCTTCGAAAAAGCAAGAGGTGAATATTCAAGTTGACTATATATATGAGCAGGGACCCCCACACCCCCCCCCTCCCCCAGCCAGATGGTTCCCCCCCGCCTGTGGCAGGGGAGGGGGGGTTTTCTCAGCAGCCAAGCCGATATACGCAAAATATATAGCTCAGTGCAAGGAGTGTGCCAGCAATGTCCAAGGTACTGCGTGAGCAGCACTGGTGAGTATAC
>Ga0126342_10019925_pt1 | contig 11338 bp, 6 predicted proteins | sample Cyp1metagenome_FD_92528 | JGI IMG/M metagenome (GOLD analysis project Ga0126342, IMG submission 92528) | Coral microbial communities from Lord Howe Island, Old Settlement Bay, Australia - Cyphastrea 1 metagenome | ecosystem: Host-associated > Invertebrates > Cnidaria > Coral ...
GAGAGTTGGGTCTTGTCATTTTTTTTGATTTTTGGGTTTCTTGGTTAAAAACCAAAGAAAACAAAAAAACAAAAACACACAAGAAAAAACACATTTGCACACCGCAAGGGGGGGGTAGTGGCAAAGAGTTGGGTCTTGTCATTTTTTTTTTGTTTTTTTGTTTTTTTTTGTTATTTTTGTTTCTTGTTTTTTTTAAACATTTTGTTTAGCCAGTGCAGGAAAGCCAAGCGGAAATTGTCAATGGCTGCAAAGCAGTGAGAGAACCATCGCAGATGTGTAGTGTCAGTGGTTGCCGAATGCAGTGAAAAACCGCACTCCCAGGGTGTCTGTCCCCTTCTGTAAGTTTATTATTAGGGTCCCATCAACTTTGAAATCATGTTTTTTATTCTTTTTATAAAGGTTTTAATTTGATTATTAGGGGAAAGCTTCGAAATCCAATTTTTGGCATCAATATTTTAAAGGGATTTTAAAAAGGGACTTAATTGATTTTGAAAACTTTTTTTTAATGAAGGTTTTTGTTTCATTATTAGGGGAAAGCTTCGAAATCCAAATTTTGACAACATTTTCCTTAAAGAGGGCTTTAATTGATTTTGAAATCGACATTTTCATTTTTTTAAAGGTTTTTGTTTTATTCTTAGGGGCACCCTAATACTAAATACCCCCTAGTAATAAAAATAGATCACCGTGTTTAGCATTTGGGGGGGTTTTAGTATTAGGGAGCAGAGATTATAATCCCATTAACTATAGATATATCACCTACAAAAACCATAGTTATGATGTCATTGGACTTATAAACCAACTTAGGGATTCCTATGGGGCACCAGCCTGCAGCTATAAACCTCCATTGATAGTCCGGACTTTCGGGCAGCCCTGGAGCCATTGGCGTACCTTCATGGCTTGGGTAGCTGATGACTGCTGAAAGTTGATGTCAATCTAGGCCGCGGAGCAGGTGCGGCACGAAAAACATGGTGGTTTGTGGGCGAATGACCACATGATTCATTTACAACATTCAGATATTACATGTCCTGTCTAAGTAGGATTTATATGGATTTATCATGATTATGGGTAAACAATAATATTTAACTCACCTGAAAAGTTGGGCCACACACTTCCGTTCGGTCATGCCAGCCCGCAGCTAGCTCAGCTGATTCCCCTTACTAACCAACAAATTCCTGTGAGGTCACGAGGTAAGGACACTATGATTTACCCGGATGATTCATGATGATTCATTTGATGAATCCTCCATCGGATCTGAAAACAACAAACATCGGCTGAGATCTGGACCGCATCCAGCTGTGCTTTGAAGGGACCACTCACGGGGAAGTGGTATCTCTCCTGGTCAGATCTCATGGTGAAAAGCAGTGCAGTACTTTTGAACGCCAGGAGAGCGACCAAGTCCGACCATACCACCAACACAAGTCCAACGCGCAATGATTTGAACTGCGAAGTCCCAATTTTTAATAGAATAATGATCTACAATCAGGAAGTGTAACTGTCCACTACGATAACTTGTTTTCTCTTGAGAAAAGTGCTTGTGTGTCTGAAAATGCGATGCCCCCTGCTTAACACCACAAGTTGGGGTTAATCCATCGTTTTCACACACACAAACTTTATACTTATTAGCACATATGCCCACTATATCACTCACAGATAGCCATCATATCATATCATATTACCCTAAATCCACATTTTGGTGTTTAAATCCCAATTTTCCACACATGTTAATTGATTTTTCCATCGTTATATCCCAGTTTTGGTTGGTTAAATCCCAATTTTCCACCATTTTTCATTGATTTTCCTATTCCAATTTTGGGCAGTCAAATTACAATTTTCCCAAAGTTGTCGATGTACAGCACCCAGACTCTTCACACACTGTCGTCCTCATCGAGCTCCAAAATCATGTCCGTAGAGCTCTGGCGAAGCGATTGGGGGATGTGGCTGGGATATTTGTCCAATCCTCTCAGCATTTCGGGTATATAAAATAATTGCATAGAATAAATGGTATCTCCCAGATGTTCTTTGATCCCAGCATTGCAATGGTATATATTTTAACGGAGATAATGGGGATATACTCAAAAATGGAAATAGTAAATGGAGTATATAATTTAAATGGAGATCATGAAAATACAATCTGTTAAGCATTGGCATACTTTATTGGGAGGTATGGCTATTATTCCCATTTGTAACAGATTGGCTATCAGGCTATTTGTATCTGGTATAATCTGTTGTAATCAATGGCCATTTCAGGATCCTAAGGAGGTATCTACCACATATAAGGCCTATATAAGGCCTATGTAAGGGAATATCCCTAGAAAATATGGCCTTATATGGTACAGTACCTCCATTTTAGGATCCTGGAATTCCCATTGATAAATGGTTAAAAATTAATCATCTGGCTATGGGCCTATAAGGCGACCCTCGTGAAGCCAGTAGATAGCTTGTAGTTATGGATCTATCCTGAGAAACAACAAAATCATGGTGACAACAGGTAGCAAAATCTATGCCTCTGGCTATTTAAGGTAGAAAAATCACACTTATTAATAGGTGAATCATGATTTTAATCATCTAGTTCTGAAGATGAATCATCATTTAATCATCTATTTCTATATTTCGATGACTTCCATAGCTATGTTAAAATAACCACAGGGTAAACCCAATGACATTTTTCCATCAAATGCCAGAAAAAAAGTCCTTCCTCAGAAAGCATCGTCCATGAACTTCAGTGTCTCTACTTGGAGGATGCATCCCACTTGCGTGGTTCATAACTCTGGTTCCTGAGTCCGCAGAATTTATCTCATTTTTATAAGTAGCCTCTGGTAATTCAACATAGCTATTGAAAATGGCCCATTGAGTTCGTTGATTTACCTATTAAAAGATGATGATTTTCCAATAGTTATCTGGTTGGTGGTATACCTACCCTCTGAAATGAGTTCGTCAGTTGGGATGATTCTTCCCAATATATGGAAAGTCATTAAAAATTCCATGGTTCCAGTCACCACCAACCAGTTATGTTAGTATAGCAGAGGGTAGCTTATAACCCCAGTTACCAAGCACTCACCCTAGGATCCTCCAACGCGCCAAGTCTGCTGTCGCCTGTGAGACACCCGAAATCAGGTTGCCATAGCAGAAGTGCTGCTTCTGAAACCTCAGGTGCCAAATCCCCTCCATTTTTACTGGTTGGTGGTTTCAACCATCTTGAAAAATATGAAAGTCAATGGGAAGGATTATCCCATATATTATGGAAAATAAAACATGTTTGAAACCACCAACCATTTTTAGAACAAACAAAATCACCTTTACCCTCTGATAATTTAAAATAGCTATGGGTAAATCACCAGTTTTGATAGGTAAACTAACTATAAAATGGCTATTTTCCGTAGCCAACTGTTAAATTACCAGAGGGTACATAGATCATCATCTGGTTCCATGGATTTGGTTTGAGGAAACATTGACTTACTGGTGCTTAGCAGGGAATGAGGGAATGATCCACAATAACTATTAATAATAATCCCAGCAACCCTCAGCAACCCATCCATTCCCTACGTAAAACGCACCAGTAGGTTGAAAATCCAAGAAATTCCCATCTCCGGTATTCAAATATGGCAACCGGAAATCCACTATTTCAATGAGCTTTTAATGGGAAAATCAACGTATCAATTGGTGATTTTTCCATTGCCACGCGCTGCTCCTCCGGGTCCACCAACCCACTCGGAGCCAGTGCTCGCACCAACAAGACCTCGGAGAACGAAACATGATTTTTGTGATCAACATATTTTTGGACAGCGATGGGAAAATGGGACTTTTCTAAAATTTTATCATCAAAATACGGGGAATATGAGGATAGAAGCAATCAAAGGAATGATTTTGAGGAAACATCTAGGCTTGAAACCATGGTTTTCCCGTTTTTCTTGTGGATTTTCACTCATACAATTGTTGGATAGCTGGTTTCAAGCCCATCCCCCAACATCCAAGTCATTTTGGGATCATCAAATGTCGTGATCAGCTGTACCAAAGTTTCAAAGCCATGATCTCGCGGAAAACTTTGAGCCGTACCCCATGTCCGAAATATAAATGCATAAAATTCAGATAGGATGTACTCTATCAATCTCTATCACACAGCATCTCACTTTTTTTGTGGCTAGCATTCCATGAGAAACTCTGATCTGACAAATGGACCTTGTCATTACAGCATCCGCTACCGCTCCGAGAACTGGTTTTTTTTCTGCCCTGCACAGGAGCTGCAAATGAAAAACACAAAGCAGCAAACATGCGAATTGTGGAATGCGTCCTTTGGACTTTCTCAACTCGGGGGTGCGGGCCCCACTTAGTAAATGGGTCAAAATCCCCCAGTTAGATCAATGGAATATCTCATATATCTCTGTGTCTCTCTCTCTCTCTATATATATGCATATATATATATATGTATATTATATATATATATATATGTATTATATATATGTATATTATATATATATATGTATTATATATATATGTATATTATATATATGTATATGTATATACGGGATGAATATTATAGTGTCATACATGGATTGTAAACCACGGATCCGATTTCTTTTTGTGGGCCAAATCGACTCAACAGGCCATGAAAATTCCTTGCGGTCCCAGCCCTTAATGGTCCTTAATGGTCCCATCACGACAATTTTGCTCATTCAATTCGGTGAATTCTCAGTTTTTGCCGATGAATCACAATTAAACGAAGTTTAAACCCTAACTTTTCGCTGGTGAAATCATGTTAAATCGCACATCTTTAGAAGGTAAATCCCAATTTCTGCATCTAAAATCTCAATGTTTGGTGAACTGAGAATGGTTCCCTCCCATCCCGCACCTGTCGATTGCTCCGGTCTGGAGCTCCAGCCTTTACGACCTATCCGAGGACTTGCGAGCGCTGTGAGGCGGCAGGTTTCACCAGCAAAAAAGCTTGTATTTACAATTAGTTATGAATGGGGATGTGAATATCTTATCTATAGTCTATCTAATAGTATATCTAATAGTATATCTATAGTATATCTATAGTATATCTATAGTCTATCTATAACATTGGGGATATTTTTTTGCCCGCCCAATACGTCTTTGTTAGTTTAGTACCCGCCATGATCTATGGATTTTTCACCATGGATTTAAGCAACGAAATTCCTACCATGAGGAACTTCCTCAGCAACAAACATGGGATGTTAATATATCTAAAACAATACCCTCTGGTAAACTAACATAACTATGGAAAATCACCGTTTTTCATGGAAAAACTCACTATAAATGGTGATTTTCCATAGTTATGTTAGTATATCTTAAACAGTAAGAGTGGTGCAATTTCGGTTACTACTAACATGACAACAAGACACCGATTCTAATCGGGATGTAACTTAAAAAATTAGCTGTGGCTACACCAAAACTAACTGGAACTGGGGAACTGGAGCCCCAATAGTTGTGTCACCCTGGGTCAAGATTCTATAACTGGGGATATTCTATGTCTAGCTGGCGATTTCCTTCTGATTCCATCCCCCTAAAAATGATGGATGTAGCCTCTAGAAACCAGGAAGGCTAAGTACCCGGCCTGGTAAACGTTTACGTTTTGCTATGGAAAGATCCAGCATGCTATTAATGAGTAAATTCACTATTTTGGGCCATTTTCAATAGCAAACTGTTAATTTACCATAGTTAGTACTGGACCTATTCAGTCTTCGGTCCCTTTTTTTGGGGCTATTTAACGGGAGAGATTTTCTCATTATCAACCACCATCCAACAAGAGAAGGGGGTTTTCCTAAAATGGTGGTACCCCGCTGGATGGTGAGAAAAAAACCTGAAACAACACGGATGATTTAGGGGGACACCCCCATGACTTCTGACACGTCCTAACATGTTTTAACATGTTTTAACCACATGGGATTATTAGTGACAGTTCAAAACCTCCTATGAACGATGGTGAACACATTCTCGACGTCACCGGTCCCCGGCAAGCCTCGATAATCTCTTTGTTGGCGCATGCCACGCCACCGCAATCCTGATAGCTGTCACAAAAAGATGGAATGCGGGCCCCATTTAGCAAATGGGTCAAAAGCCCCCCAATTAGATCAACGTAATATCTCCTATGATATATGGGATGAAGTACGGGTTTTATATGGATTATAGATAGACATAGGTAGACATATTTAGTGAGCTTTTACCAACTTCTATCTTTTTGGGAGATGTTCTACAAACACACAAGCGAATCAGCATGGCGCATGGCCTGGTTGATGTCGAGCTTGTAGGTCGGAATCTCACTTCCATATGGAAAGGGACTCCTGCAACAGACGGGTAGCCATAAGTGTTCATTTAGGGAATGCAAACTCCTGGGTATCCTTCAGACATCAACAATCCAAGAAATCTGGAACATCGATGAACATCGATCCCAATCATTGCAGACTTCTATGCACAACTGTACTGATTCCCAATCAACTTGGAGGTCGGATGCTCTTTGCAATTTTCAAGTCTTGCTAGAAATCTGGACTTGAGAATCAATGTTTGGATACATCGAAATGATACAGAAATAGCAAATGTATATATATATATATATAATACTCTTCGCACCAATATTCCATAGAACTACTATTGAAGTAGCAATTTTAGGTGACATCTTCATGACATGTGAAACTCGTGTCCGCGTTGCGTCGCGTTGCGCCGCGCCTGCTTCCTAACTTCACCACCACAAGGCGATAGGCATTACTGGCATTGATGGTGCCAGCCTGGCCGGGATCAAGGTGGAACGAGATGTTTTTGGATTGTTAATGTCATTGGATTGGTTTAAGGGAAAATCTGAACCGGAAACCATGGTTTTTACCAGTAAATATAGGGCTTTCCTGTAAATTTTCCCATCATCCAATTCTGTGATAATGGTTAATTCGTGGTTGTATGGTGGATTAATTATTGTCAATGGGTTCTGAAAATGGGCTATACCCTATTTATCCCTATTTAATGGTTAATGGTTGTGGTTGTATGGTATGGACAAATCCGTGAAATCTCTATAAATGGAGGTGATCATGGGAATTTCATCTGCAAATGATGGATATACCCTCTGGTAAACTAACAGTTTGCTATTGAAAATGGCCATTTATAGTTGGTTTAGCCATGCAAAATGGTGATTTTCCATAGTTATGTGTGTTTACCAGAGGGTAGTTGGAGATTTAGCAAATGGAACTGGCTTTGGAAATGGGGATGAATGGGGGATGAATGGGGGATGCAAAAAAAACCACTGGCTTTCAAAAAGGGAACTGCGGAATTCTGGGGAATTCTCATTTCCGTTTTTGGAAGCATGTTACCTTTGGGGAAATGATACATGAATTGTGTCTCAACGTTTTTGGAAGGTACCCCTTTCAATGGCACATGATCCTGAACTGTGTAGCTCGCATCTACTCATGGCTAGTCAAGGCTACTTGCTATACCATGCCAAGCTAGAATCCGTCAAACCTCCGGTTTCAGTACTTGATATCTTCATTCCAGGGTAGCATAAAATTACTATCCGGGTTGCTCCCAACATCCAAGATACTAGGGGGGTAAATTGGCTAAAGAAGTTCAATCACCGATTTCGCCCTTGTGGGAACTATTTGCATTCATTTACCTAGGGGTTGGAGCAACTCTGACAGTAATATACCAATCTTATAGCCATTCTATAGCCTTTTTGTATCAGTATAGTTGATTGTGTCTATATATATATATGTATATATACATACATACACACCACTATATCCCCATGAGCACGCATTGATACCTATAGCGATCCTACCTACTATATAACTTAGTGATCAATTATGAGCTTTTTGGTGGTTATTACGTCTATTGCCCATCCTTGTTGGGGGTTTGTTGACAGGAGATAGGATGAAAAAATATATAAAGCATCGATGCCTGCAGCGTGTAGAAGCCCTTCTTCTGCTCGTCAAAGAGTTCACCCACATCTGGCGGCGACTGGGGGAAGATCGTCCATCGCCATTCTTGATTTCCAGAGGATAAATCTATCATCTTTGTAAATCTGAAATTCAAAACACACCTTTCTGTAGCTGCAGTCTGTCAAATTTTTCTAAGAAAACACAGCTTTGTAAAGCTGAAACTCTAAATCTGAAATTCTAAATGACATCATGACAGCGGTCACTCCAAGAACGTTTGGCTTTATGGTAGATATATCCAGCGTTAGGGGGTTATGATGGGCTATAAACCAACTTATGACTGCGGGCAGCTTGCAGGAATCATGCAGGAATCAAGCCGTTACTTGCCCATCTCTGCCCTCTAAAACTGTGCCTGCCAAGTAATTGTCAAAGTCTCTCACCAAACGTGAGTCAACGACGCCCTCTGCCTGTCAGATGAAGCGCCAGCAACAGATAACTGTGGGAACTGCAGGTTGAGCCATGAGGAACAATCCTCCCAGGCATACTACCCTCTGGTAAACTAACAGTTTGCTATTGAAAATTGCAATTTTTAGTGGATTTACTTATAAAAAGTGGTGATTTTCCATAGTTATGTTAGTTTACCAGAGGGTATAGGCAACAGAACATCTTTGAAACCACCGGTCAGTCAGACAATACTCGAACATCTATATAGATGAATCTTCCTGAGGATGCCTATCTCTAAACCTAGACATCCTGGCCAATCTTAGATACCCTGAAAGCAATACCCTCTGGTAGTCACTGTTATATAAACTATGGAAAATCATCACCATTTTATAGCTGGCTAAATCCACGAACTAAATTATCATTTGTTCCATTTGCTATGGAAAATCACAATTTTTGATGGGTAAATCCACTATAAATCACCGTTTTCCATAGCCAACTGTAACAGCCATTACCGGAGGCTTCTGCGCTTTTCTGCGCTTTTCTTCGCTTGCGGTTAACGGTTATCCCAAAGCACCTTGTAGCGGCACATGTATTCCTGGCGGCTGAAGAACATAAAAGCCAGTGATGGGTAGCGAATATCCAAAAATCATCGGTTTCCGTGGTTAGTAATATAACTGGATATTAATATAAGGTTAGTTATTCATCACTTATCATATACTGGATGGTTGATACTGTGAATAGATAGGTATCCCGTTAACTATGGGCACGGTTTGAGTTTGGTTCATAATCCCTAACCATCAATGACCAAACAGTAGTGTCACCGCCTTTAACGAATCAAGAGGGTGTTTCTTAATGACAATGGCTCAAGTCAAGACATATGTCTAGCAAAGCCCCATTACAGAAATGGTTCAATTTAACAAAAGGGACCAAGGCTAGAAAACCAGTGGTAAATAACACATAAAAGATACCCTCTGGTAATTTAACATAGCTATTGGAAGTCGCCCATTTAATTAGTTCGTTGATTTTGCTATTAACATGGTGATTTTTCACCTTTATGTTAGTTTACCTGAGGGTAGAATGAGACTCATTGAACACGTTGCATTTCACCAAGTTCTTGTACTAAAGTTGCTGTGAACGAAAAACACATCAGGATAGATCAGGGCTGTGGTGATGGTACCATCTTAAGCCGATTTTCTGGAGATCTCACCGTACTGTATCCTGAGGAAATGAGCATGTCAATGGGTTTCTTCCGGGAAGCAACATTATAGTTATCATCCTACCATCACATTTTATGCAAATCAAAACAAACAAACACAGCACCGACATTTCAGAAAGTTCTCTTCCTGCAACTTCCCAAGGTCTAGGAATTTTCGCTGCCAACCCCTTGAGGCTTTAAGGATTCCTGAGAGGCTGGAGGGACTTGGGATATGCTTTAGAGGTAACCAGCTGGTGCGTGATATTATATATCTGGTTGGTGGTTGACCTACCCCTCTGAAAAATATGAGTTCGTCAGTTGGGATGATGACATTCCCAATATATGGAAAGTCATAAAATTCATGTTCCAAACCACCAACCAGTTGATATTATCATCTTCGACAAAGGTCTTGTGATGTCTTTTGCCTCTGCATATTTTGAGTGTACCACCATGAGTCCACATTTTTAAGGGTCAACCCCATATGTTCAAAACGGCCAATGCTGTGCCAATTCCACCATGAAATCTTGATGTGAAAAACCACCATTTTTTTCCTAAATTGAACCACCATGAATTTAATCCAATCCATCAAGATATTTTTGCTGGTCAAAGCCGTGAAGCAGCCCAAGGTTCACTCAGTTTTTGGGCGATGCCTGGACACAGTTGCCATCATCATCGCAGGCTTCACTGAGAGATGCAGCACCACCATACCTGGCGAGGCTTCGAGCGTTCGAGGCAGCGTGTCATATGGTCAAGTCGGTCGCCCAATAATTGGATGGTTACCTTCTGGTAAATTAACGACCCTGGAAAATCACCAAATTTTATATAGGAAACTAACCTTCCAAGCCCTATCATATACTATCTGCCAGGGTCGAACTGTTAATTTACTGGATGGTTGATACTGAAAATCGACGAACCAATCTCTGGTTCCTGCGGTCTTTTGATCCATACCCATATATGCTCCATGGTCAAGTCACATGGGACTTTATTTTTGAGTGATTTCACCAACAATACAGGAATATATCATGGGGATATCGTGGGTGTACAACCAATGATATATTCGGATGTTACAAGTTTTGAGCTATAACCAACAAGAATGGGATATATAATGGGAATATCATGGTAAACAATGGTAGGACACCTATGACAGTCAAAAACCAGGAAAATCCCCCATTGGACAATTCCTTGTCATGTGGGACTATGATCGGAAAATCCCTTAATTTCAATGGTTGGTTTTCACGGAGATTCCTAGTCCATTGATTGTGATAATGATGATGACACCCAATATATGCTGGTTTCCTCTGGGATTTTTCCCCAAATCTTCCATTTGAGCGGTGTTCAAAACTTCAAGTAAAACTGAATGGAAATTATTCATCCTTGCGCGAAATCCTTGCGCCATCCTTGCGCGACCACAATGGGAGCTTGCGCGCGGTCAATTTTTCAAACGGAGCTTCCGCGACCTTGCGCGAAGATGAAGTCCTGAGTTTTCGCGCACTTTTGCTTGCGCGATGTAGGCGCGAAACTGTTTTCGGACTTGGTTTTCTAGGCTTCTCAGATTCTCGGCTCCTTGGCTCGTTCGGTGGTTTCTCGGCTTCTCAACTTCTCGGCTTGTTCGATGGCTTCTCGACTTCTAGGCTCGACTCAGCGCAGTTCCTATTTTGCCAGCAGTCTAGTCCCTGATGGCCTCCAGTGAGTGTATGGCCTCCAGCCAAAGTACAATCAGTACAATCAGCTTTGCGAGGTATTTGATGCTACAAGGTGGTTTTGCTTGTTTGCGAGTCTACGATCATCTTGCTACCGGTTGCTGGGGGGCATAGTGGCCAGGAAC
>Ga0126342_10019926_pt1 | contig 11338 bp, 9 predicted proteins | sample Cyp1metagenome_FD_92528 | JGI IMG/M metagenome (GOLD analysis project Ga0126342, IMG submission 92528) | Coral microbial communities from Lord Howe Island, Old Settlement Bay, Australia - Cyphastrea 1 metagenome | ecosystem: Host-associated > Invertebrates > Cnidaria > Coral ...
ATCTGAATCTTCTGTCTTCTTACTCTTTCTCTTCTAATCTTTCTCTTCTCTATGCCTCTTCCCTGCTCTGCTTTTCATCTCTCCATATTGTCGGAAGTTTGACTTCTAAACTTCCTTCGATAACTTGATCATGACACATAGTGTGGATGGAAGATATCCTGCACCACCTTGGATGGTTGAAACCCTATAAATAATGGGATAAACCATCTATCAACTGGTGCAGGATTTCTTCCATCCACAGTATGAAGTTGCTTAAACCGTTTTTTGATTTTTGTTCGGTTGGTGAAGCTCTATATACCCGCTATTTACCCAAAAACATCCCTTATGGAGGCTGTTGATGATTGGGTTTACCACGTTAATGGGTTATAGGAACCCAAAAGATGCCGAACTGTGGAACACCTGGAAATATGAAGTATCATCGAACGAATATCCTGGTTGCACACTTTTTGGCATCTTTTTGTGGTCTACTATAATAATCCGCGCTATACTACCCCAATATCTTCTTATATTCTTATGATATTCCCATTGTATACCAATTTTAGATTAGATTAGTGGTATATCCCCAGTTGGATTTTCATGTTGTTTTTTTGATGGTTTTAAACCTATGAAATCACCATATGACTGGGCTAAACGTCATACATTCACCAACGATTTTGGGGTTATAATACCAAGAAAAAACACATGGAGATACAACAACTTTCACAACCAGAAATCTATGTTGCCCAAGTCTCCGTGTGGAGGCGGCAAGGGGGTGAGAAATTGAAACTTCTGTAAGTGTACCCTTTAACGTTATTTAAGCGTTTGCTATGGAAAATGGTCGATTTATAGATGATGAACTTGATGATTTCCCCATGAAACATGGTGATTCTCCAGTTGTTCGCAGCGTTTCCATACCCACTTCCCGGATGCACATCGATCCGCGTGCATCGGCGTCCTGGAGATGACCCTGGACAGCACGGCACGCCCCCCAGGGACAAAACCAAAGATCATATTAACAAACCATGAATCCCATAGCTATATTTTTGTGATATGTTATTGCCAGTTATTGCTGGTTGGTGGTATACCGGTATACCTCTGAAAAATGATGGAGTTCGTCACTTGGGATGATAAAATTCCCAATCTATGGAAAAATGTTCCAAACCACCAACCAGTATTGATATGTCCATATTATCCGTATGTTGACTATATAACACACATGTGGAACGATTGTTAACCATATGAACATAAGGATTCAATTCGCCAATTACGTTATACATCCACGGATATATCGCATGGCTAACCAGCACTGTGATTACTTATTGTCCTGGTATTTTATTGATTCACCTGTTGATTCATCAGGGGGCTACCGCCAAGAAAACATGTTAAAACTAACTCCTATGACAAGTAGTACAACTGGGGGTTTGTTGATCCTAGGTCTACATTATCCATGAAAATAACACTAACTATGGTTTGTCCCCATTTTTCTGCTATTAAAATCCCAAGATATCCCATTGAATTTCAATATTAGCTGGTTAGCTGCCATTTTACGCCCCCCCTTTGATGCTTAAGATTCGCCATTGGAAAAATCATGCTTCAATTGGCCGCTATTTTTCATGGTCAATCTTTGGTAGTCCGTAAAAAATGGCAATTTTTTGCTGGTTATAGTCTCTACTTATTTTCCATTTATAACAAAAAACTCAAGGATGAAACTACCTATCCAGTCGGTTGGGGATGTTTTTGAGGTGTTTCAACCGGTGTTTTGGGTTTGTGCAGCTGTCTGCACAGCGCCCGCGGCGTGCTTGATCTGGCTGCGCCAAAGATCGATGCAGCTATTGTGAAGGTGCTGAAGGGTCACCTGAGTAGTGTTCAAAACCCCTGATGATTGTAGGGATAAAAAAAATTACCCAAAAGGGGATTCAAATGGATTTAATTGTGATCTCATTGTGATTAAAAAATAAGGTTTTTTTTATTATCATCCAAGAACGGGGAATTCCGTTCTTAAACAAACGGTATTTCATGCACTGAGGGATTTTGAATGCTCGCCTGCGGAGCACTGCACTTAAAAGGCCCTGAAGGTAAAATGCATTACAATGACGTATGTATATATATATATAAAATAAATATGTCATCATGTATATGTATATAAAATTTATAAATATATATATATATATATGCTCACCCACCCCAGAACCCCGGCATGCTGAGCAAGCAATTGTTTTACCAACTCTTTGTCTCTCGGTAGCACAACTGATGTGTCGGCACGGAGCAGTGCTAGTTTGTCTAAACGGCATATTGATATGCTTGCCACTAGGAAACATCACCAAAAAACAATCTTTTCAAACTGTTTTTTCAGAAAAATATTGAAATGGACTTATGTAAATACTTTTGTCTTTCTTGTTTATTCTATTACTCATATATTTACCAGATGGGACTTTTCTATTGATTTTCTGGTGTTCTTGGCGCTGGTTCCAATAACTCAGGTGGGGTCATTGGCATCATAGGAGGTGTCACCGGAATCACATTGCCGATTTCCGGAGGAATGGGGGTGTGGCCAGGTGGAGTCATGGCCACTGGCACTGGTCGCCGCGGACTCGTAGATCGTGCCCTCTCATGATTCGGCCGGCGCTCCCCTGGTCACCGCTCCCACCAGCTCGGGTTATTGGGGGGCGGCAAAGTCCACGCAGACCTTGGGCCAACAGACACACACACACACTATTCGTAGCCCAAGAAGCTCCCAGAAGTCGTCTTCAAACGTACATGAAGGTGTAGTCTCAGGAGCCATGCAGGCAAAGAGGGAACTTCTCGGGCGAGACTGGTAACGATCCAACATTGGCTGCGAAAAGAAGGCGAAGATTAATCTATCCAAACTACGCTGTTACTTTGTCCCTTATTCCTCGAGTATTCACACATACATATTTTTCAGTGATATATATATATATATATTTGTCTTCATTATTTATATATATATACATGCATATAGGAGGTTGTTGGGGTTGAGGCAGGGCCTTAGATGCAGCGTTGAGATGCTCATTCAAAGGAGACGGCCAAATCAGACAGTGCTTTCAATGAATGCAGATGTGACGTTGCAGTGGCAGAGACATTAAGTTTCGAAAAATGCAAAAAGATGAGAAACACACTTGAAGTAGTTGAGTTGCATCAGTCATGTTAGGAAGCAAGTCATGTTGGCAGCAACGCAGGGCAGAACCTTCTTTTTTGCCTCCTGTGCGCGATGTTTTAGATGTGCTCCTAGCTACGCAGGTCTCTCAGCATAGAGGCGGTAGCGAACCGTGAGTTCTGCTTCCCATGCCAATAGGTCCACTGCGCAGCTCTAATCTTCCGAGCCAAAGTGGTGGATCCAACCTTTCTTGGGGCATGCTTCAGATAGGCCCTGAGATGGCTCCAAAAGCGGCCGGCTTTCACTTCATACCATCGGGCGTGTGCCCAGGGAAGCCACAGAACAGATGGTAAAAGAGTGAAGCGCACATGAAGCCCAGTACATATGACATGAGATGTGTTGATTCAATATATGCAAAAGCAAGTTCAGATGACCTTGACGTTTGAAGCTTGACGGGTATATGCAGCCAAGAGACAGTCGGGTTTAGAAAGACTTTCAAGAAGGATGCATCCATTTTCTGCACGAGTCCATTGTCAAACACACCCGGATTGAACTTCGTGATAGGCTCTGCCTTGAAGAAGTCGAGGTGCTTCGCTGTCACGATGCTGCTGGGCACAAGGTCAATGTGGTTGGCCTCTTCAATCTCATACTTGGATTGTGCAAATAGGATCGTCTTGGAACCAAGAGACTTGCCCACGCGTGTGTGGCCAATCCATGTGATGAAGTGTTGCCTCATGTTTGGCAGCATCTTGGCTAGAACATCATCCAGGAACCAAGCCACGAAGGATTTCAATGTCAAAGGCCAATATTCTAAGGTCGTAGTAGTTGTTCAATGCCTCTCCGACTTTGCCCTCCTGCCATCCTTCGAGCTTGCCACCTGGCATGTGCACCTGTTCATTTGCCCACTCCATAAACTGGTTTCTGTTGTTGGATCTTGATCCACAATCTCGAATGAAGCGGTAGCCATCTTCACGTGCAAGTTGATCCATGGTCAACTTCTTTTCAAATTTGGGGGATAGATGCCTGATTCGCATTTGCTTGCCACCAAGTCGGTCCTGCATGAGGGTCAAAGCCATGAGACCAATTCTGGCATAAGAACTCCAATCAAATCGCAAGGGGCTTCCTTGGCATAAGTGCATGCAATCTTTGCTCGACAACTTGTTTCTTTGCAGATAGATGTGCCTCAAGACATGGAAGTACGGCTGCTCATCATCTGGTGGATTCTTCGAAGGCAACATGAAGATCTGAAGGCTGTACGGCACGGTGGGCTCAGATTTGAATCTGAAGGGGCCTGGAAGCTCACGGTACTTCGCCTGTGCACAGAAATTGTACACAGTGTTGTCCCAAAAAGCAACGGAGGCATCCACAGCCACATTCAGGACAACATCTGCGAACTGTTCTAATTTGCTACCGGTGTGGGAGATGTCGCGGACAGGCAGATCACCTGAAGTGAGGTCGCCCGAAGGACAATCAGGTTTCAGTTTGCGCAATGGTCCTTTCAACTTTTGTCCGTTCACTGCCACACATGCTTCCTCAAAAGTAAGTGTGCCATTGCTTTCGCTGTTGTCACGGTTCCAGCTGTGTCCACGAACTCCACATCGATGTTCGCCATGGCGTGTTGATGAGGATGGTGAAACAGATGTGCGAGGATGGAAACACGACAGTTTGATGCTGCAGATGTAGGCAAACAACAAGGATCAAGTCAATGTGAACTTCGCAAAGTCATGGTTGATGAATGCAATTCAACTGAAGACATGCAATGCTAGGAATGAGATAATGATAACAAGACTGATTTTTCTCTGAAATGCAATCTTCTCTCTTCATAGATACTAATGTTCCTTCAGCAGTTGCACCTACACACTGGTAGGAATCTATCGTATGCACCAAGGACTTGCAACCATGTTCATGGCAACTTGCAAGAAGTCTAAGTTCGCATTGATCCACTCGCTGTCTGTACAATCATCAACAGGATCCGGTAACATCAGACGATATTCCATTTGATCGACAGACAGGAACTGGCACAAATCCGAGTGTGATTGTAAAGGTCTTGCCGCTGGCCTTCTTCACCACACACTGCAACGGAACGAAGTAGCTCACGGGCATGACGCATTTGTCTTTCCCAGGTATGAAGAGAAATCATCAACAACAGGAATGAAATGCAGCCCCTTGTCATTCTGATGAATCAAAGCAGCATATTTGCGCATCAAACCATCCCTCACCACCGTTTAGATGCCCTCTGTGAGGAAGGCAATGAGGAGCCACGAGCGTCATGCCAGAGAGACATTGAGATAGCGCGAGATAATATTTATTTGCTTAAGCTGAAGCCAAAAGAAAAACAGGTTCATATGTGAAGATTGGCCAGGAATGACATTGACACAGCCAAGTTGAGGCAATCCATCGGGGCGAGGGTTGTCGTGCTAGGGCTACCCGACTAACGACGCGCCAGGGAACCCAACCAGTGCAGGAAGCCACGCAGAAGTAGAACAACAAAGAACAAGATACAAGTAGACATGTTGAAAAATGGTTTCCAATCATTGCAAAGAAATGTGTAAGCAAGAAGACAACATCTTACAAAGTGGAAATGATGAAGCATCTCACAGATGGATCAATTTGAAGCAAATGGAACAAAGCAAAAACCAGAAAAAAAACAAAAAGCATCGAAAAAACAAAAAAAGCAATATTTTGAGACTCTTTGGGGAGAATCCCAATGTAAAAAAAAACAACCTTGAGAAAACCAAAAAAACACATCGAAAAAACATATGGGAGGGGGTCTAGCCAAGAGTCTCAAAAAACATTTTCTTTTTTAGTTTTTTTCGAGTTTGTTTGGGTTTTTAGGTTTTCTCCATGGGGCCCTCCCCAAAGAGTACCAACACATTGCATTGGCAGATGCTGTGCATTGAAGATAACCTAACAAGCAAACACATTTTAAAAAATCAAATATTGCATTAGCAGATGTTTTGCGTTGAAGATTACCCAAGAATCAGACACATTTTTGAAGCATTTTATGGTGTAAATCTCAAGGGAATATATGCTTGGGGGGGTTCTGGGGGGAGTGACCATACATATACATATATATATATATTGCCTTAGATACAGGAGTTGAATTTCATCCCATAGCCATTATGGGCCATAACTGTTAAGGGCACTGTGCCAACACTGGTTGCGAATGGCACCTTTAGGCTGGATGGGAACCGCAGGAGCATGGGATTTTGCACAAAATCGTGAGGAATGCAATCAACAATATGATGAGTGAACGTGTAATGGGTATACCAGTATATAATAGTGATTCAACAAATACTGTAGGATTTAGTGTTTTTTTAAATGAAAATTAATCGATTTAATCAAACACGATCATATAATGGACATACTGGTTTGTAATGGTCATACTGGGGATATTATATGGTGATATTCTAGGTAGGGCCCCCGGGATAGTTCATGGGGATACATCAAGCATTTGACCTTAATGGGGATTACAGGAAGTTCAAGGCTACCCCAATGATAAGCCAACAGTGGAGCCAGCTTGATGTATGTTAGTTACCCGCTGTATCCCCCATTTGCAGATGTATATCACTAGACCCATATCTATTCAGGTTGAAACAGCCTCCGGTAATGGGAGACAATGGCACTCGAAAATCCAAGATTTGGCAAGGTTGCTCCCAACAGCTCAAAAAAAGGGGGGGCAAATTGGATAAAAAAGTCGGAGGTAAAAAATCGCGAAAAAATCCTACCCTTGTGGCCATTATTTACCCATAATTAGTTGGAGCAGCCCCGTTTGGTTCGATGATTTGACAGATTTGAAAAATTGTCACAGTTGATGACCCCAAAGGTCATCCATGACGACTGGATGATGACTGGGGGCACTTCCATGACTTAGGACACACTTCATTTCATCCACAAACATCACCCACAAACATCCATAAACCATGATTAAGGATATTTACTCATTGGATTGGTTTAAGGGAAATTGTACAGTAACCCCCTACATTTACAGCAAAATGGTAAAAACCCGTGGGTTTCCGGTTAAGATTTCCCCAACTAAACCAATCCAATGATTTGCACAAATTTGTTTGGGACCTTTTATGCGGCCGTGAAAAATATGGGCAAGGGATGATATTCTCCAGGCTCTGGCTGGAGATCATAGAGTTTGACGTGCCCCAACAAAAACGTTGATTTCACGACTGGATTTCGCTGAGAAAAAAGCCAAACGTGAAATGGCAGGGTTTCCCTCTAATCAAACGTGGCTGGAAAAGCCACCATTCAGTTAACTGATTTTCCCAGCGAAACCTCCATTTTTACAGGAACTTCAGGGTACCCCCAGCCATAGAAATTGGGGGTATATCCCCTGAAATTTAGGCCTGAAAAATAGGCCAAACATATATGGTAGGTACCTCCAATAAATCGGTTCCTGAAATGCCCATTGACCCAGTATTATTGAGATAGACATGGGTATCACTGCGGGGTCCATCAAGCCATTCGTGGTCATGCGAAGAGCATTCCTCCGTTGGCATCATAGGCCGTATAAAATGGAGGAATGATGACCAGCCCTTTTATGGAACAATATCATCTGGTAAGCCCCCATGGCAATTGATTTTCCCAACTTTAATTGGAACGCATGAGATGATCATCTATGTGATTTTTCGGCACGTGGAAACATTATAGCAACCCAAAAACCATGCCAGAAATTATGGGAACACCTCATCTATTTCGCATCCTGGAAGCACTTTTTGGCATCTACTTGGGGACATGTTTATTAAATGATTCTTGGTTGTGAACCCAATTATATCGCCATAATATCCCCAATTTCACCGTTATCTTCTCATAGTTGATAGCTGGCTGTACTGGTGGACCCCTATAATGTGGTAAACCTAATGCCATCATCCCATTGCTAGGGGGTTCACGTATTTTCATCAAGCTCAAAAAAGGGAATGGTTTATGGCATGGGGTTATTATTGATTTCTACCCCCCCATCCCATCCTATAATTATATACTTTATGATACTTGATGCTGATATCTCATATGCTAATAGTTTTATATAATTAAATGCATCTATGTATATATATATATACACCATAGTGTATATTAGTAATATATCTATACATATATTAATATATATATATATATACATTGTAATATCCCTACTGCAGGGTGAACCATCCAACGTTGTTTCCGGGGCACACTGGGTTCTGATGGAGCCCTGGGCTGGCGGGGTGTCGCTTCATGATACTTGGGGGTGCGGGTATCATCCCACTGAGGACAATCGGAATTGAAAAGTGGTTAGTCACCATGGTGAAGTAAGTTTGTGAACATAATGAACATAACTCCAATTCTTTTTGGATTTAGAATGCATGTATCCAAATAGTTAATGGGGTTATAAACCAACTTGTAGGTGGCGGGGCACCACCTTGTACAAATATTGGGTATCTGGGGATATCATGTGAAATCATTCTGTGGATGGACACGCCAGCCTGCACCAGTTGGGAACTATTGATCACTATTTTTAAAATGTGGTAAATGATCGGATTATAGTGGTACCAACCATCTACCAGCTGGTGCAGGATTTCTTCCATCCACAGTAGGACACAAATGTAGAACTTAAATTAACCAATTATGATATCTGGATATATCTGGGATTTCTCCAAAACTAAGGATAAAACAATCCAAAGATTTGCAATCTAATGAGAACAGAAATGATACTATGTTCGAATTGGAGGTACGCGCCGCTGGACATTTGCGGTTGCTGGTGAAAGTCTGTCCTCCCCAATATTGAAGCAGCACGAAAGAAGACCTCTTTGAGTAGCATCTATTGTTGATTGGGGGTCCAGCATAATAAAGGTGGTTTAACAGTGGTTTAATACTTTTTTCCGGAGGCGCTGTTTCTGTTCGTAAGCGGCTGATCTCTTTAATCAATATCAATCATCCAGTTCTTGTTTCTTCCACAGATGCCACGAAGCTCAAAACTCCTTGTACATGAGAAGATGGTGTGATGCTGAATGCTGCTGGTACTCTATGACAACCACATCAGCTTGCAGGAGGTTCTTGAGATCTCATTGTCGTGGCAACATTCAAGCCACGTTGTCGGACACACGGCCGCAGAACTCACCTCTCATTCCGGTTTATCCTGGCTAATCTTATTTGCTCCGCATAAATATGATGTCTTCAAAAAAGGTCCTCCATTCATCACAATGGCTCTGAATTGTTTTTTGCCGCGATTCATATAATTAGGTTGGTTGAAGGGAAAATTACCAGGAAGAAAGGGGGTATCCTCTAAACTCAGTTTTAATGTTTTGATGGAACTCTGGGCTCACACAGTAGCAATACAAACCAACCGTTTGCGTCCCCAAGCGCGTTTAGATGGCCCCCCGGAAAAAATCACTCAAGATTCAACACAGTCTCCCTAGGAGTTGGCTCGGAATTCAACAATGAACGTAAGGCTAAGGGTCAAAACCAATGACTTTCCATATGAATGAGAGCGTTGAACATCCATTTGGCGAATTTGTTCTATTTTTTTGTATGTAACTGACAAACCTAAAATGAATCAAAACATTGACCATCATGCGGAATCAGTAAGGTTGTTCTGAGGTGGTTGAGTTTAAACTGTTGTGAAAACGATGGTATTGATTGGGTAGATCGGTTTTGAACAACCTCAATCCCAATAAGACTTCCCCCGAAACTCAAAGTACTGAGTCTTTGCGTCTCGGTCTACATTCCGATTCACCCTCTTTGTGCCAGGGTCTCCGTCATTAGGGATTCTTGACACAAATCGCATATGAACCCTTATAATAAGGGGAGGCCCATTAGGATTTTCGGAGGTTTGAGGCATAAACATAGGAGATCATAGGTAATTATTTTGTCCATCAGGGAATTCTTTAATTCTTCGGATTTCGGTTATCAAAGGATAAATTTTGGTAAATCACGAGGTAAAACATGGGGTAACAGCATCAATCTCTCTTTGTGGCACTCATTTAATCTCATTTCCCTACGAAAAACCTTGGGGGAAACCTGCTACATGCCCCCATGCACACTTCAATCCATGAACGATGCAACAAAGCAGATTTCTCCCAAACTCGGGACCCTCAAAATCCGTGGGTTATATCCTCCACTAGGATGTGCTGGCCCTACGAATCGTAAATGGTTGATCCATATACCCCATATCTATAAATATATGGGTATATGGATCATAAACCATTTCAACCATTTATGATCATAAACCATATGTTTTTTTTAATCATCCCAGATATAAGTGGGGATATTCCATGATCTAAATGGTGGTATACAAATATGACCCAGTTACGATGCGGGCCGAAAAGGGTCCGCACCCCCCAGCATGGCCATGGCCGATTTCCCGCCAAGGTACAGGACCGCATCGCAAGGACCTCTTTTGTCATCAATGGAAATGCGTACGACGAAAGGAAACTTGCCCTGCCAGGCGAGTGGGCTCGAAACTGCGGGAGAATTCAAAGTGTTTGGTCCTGTTTGGTGTTTCATCTCAAAAAACATGGCTAATTTAATATAAGCTGCGAAACTTGAAAAAATGCAGCGTTCCCATTCGTTCTCTCGTTTTTTCCAAGGCTCGTTACAATGTTACTTCCTAAATGAGTGAAACACCAAACAATGTTTGTTGCTTCAACAAGTATTTTATGCAGATTGAATCCACACTTTGCCTTGGTGGTTTGCTGATCGGATCATCTTCCGGTCATGGCTAGCCCGCATTCAAAACTCTTCAAAACAGATATTGGCTTCGGTGGTATATGAAACGTGTTTAGCAATGAAACTGGTGACCGCGGTTCATGCAGTTGTAGCCCCACTCAGCAGATATTCTGCCTAGTTACGAGATGTTTGGGGCGCCTTAAAGCATGTTCCCAAGGTTTTTTTTACCGGAATGCTACCATCTGGCAATCAAGCGTATCCATGGAATTACCTACTTTCATGAGTAATTTCCATTGTAAACTGCTAAGCTAGGTTACGCCATGACGGGTGGCGTGTGGGCGGCAGCGTTTTTTTATCCTTTAGGGCCTTAGGGTTTCCATTTGCAAATCTTTACCACTTCTTGACGCATCTGTGCAGGTGTGAATTTGTCATTCACATGCTTGTTACGTCTTCCAAGTTACTTCAACATGTTGACAACGTAGCATCAAGAGCCTCAAGAGCGGCATCCAAGTTACTTCAAAATGTTATCAGCGTAGCATAAAGAGTGTCTTGCAAGTTGCTTCAGAATGTTATCAACGTAGCACCAAGAGCGTCTTC
>Ga0126342_10019927_pt1 | contig 11338 bp, 22 predicted proteins | sample Cyp1metagenome_FD_92528 | JGI IMG/M metagenome (GOLD analysis project Ga0126342, IMG submission 92528) | Coral microbial communities from Lord Howe Island, Old Settlement Bay, Australia - Cyphastrea 1 metagenome | ecosystem: Host-associated > Invertebrates > Cnidaria > Coral ...
AATGGCTTGAATATCCACCAAATGTTGGTTTCACATGTTTGCACCCAATGATTGCCATTACCATTGATACCCCAAAATGGCCAGGTCCTGAATTTGAGAGTAGATCCTGAAAAGTTTTCTGGGTACTGAAAAAACAGGACTTTGGCACAGGGTCTGAAAAAAGACGTAGGTGGAAGATTCAGGTATGCTGTTGGGTTGCAAAGCTGGGTTAATGACTGAAATTTCCGCCGCAGCTAAAAAAAAACTGCAACTCAAAAAAAAAACCAGCTCAGAAAAAAGGCGCCGGGGGAAACTGCACAGCTGCAACCATTGGATCGTCTCTTCTACTGAAATCAAAACTTCTTGGAACCGTTGCATGTGGAAAACATATCTAGGTGGGGTCCATTTTTCTTCTTCAACAAAATACATTAAATTGAAAACATTGCCAATTGCAAATGAAGTGCGGGCTCATTTGGCTTCAACTCACCAGTTTTTGGGGTCTGTGGCTGACAAGGAGATACTTCAGGAGCCCGCCCCTTCCCCTTGCCACGACTCAAGTGCAGTGCAATCGGCCATACCCTCCAAATGCATTGGTGGAGAGCCAGCACCAAGATTTGAAAAGTGACAAACAAACAAACAAACGAATAAACAGGGGCTCCAAAACAGATTTGATTCAAAAACCATGGTAGCCACAAGCTCTGCGTACAAGGGATCACTTTCAAGGCTCATGGTTTTTTCCCTAAGAATCTGACACCCTCGGAGTAAGGTCTCAGAACTCACCCCAGCAGACTCAAGCCATTTTTTCAAATATTGCTGCAGTATGCTGCAATTGTGTTGTGCAATTGTCTAATGCAATCAAAAAACAAATCCAAAAATCTATCAAAAAGTCCTGTACGGGGAATTGCGGCGCAATTACGCGAAATTACCCCGCAATTTTTGCAGGATCTTTTATATACAGTAATCGATTTTGGTGGAAACTATGGTTTTGTGATGTTTTGTCACCTAAGCCGAGCATCTAGATGTGTCCAAACTGTTTTGCCTTTTGACACCGCACCAGTGGTCCCTAATGGATTACTGAATCGCGAATTGCCAATTGCTACTCGAGTTTGATTACTTGTAATCAAGGTGTTCCAAGAGAAAACAGCTGAGGGAACACATCTTTGTATTCCTCAGGACCTGTAAGAAGTTTTGATTTCAAGACATAACCTAAGCATTCGTTGCAGTTGTGCAGTTTCCCCTGGTGCCTTTTTCTTTGAGCTGCGTTTTTTCCCTCTGAGTTGCGTCTTTTTTCTGAGCTGCGGTGGAAATTTCAGTCACCATGGATTGCGGCACTTTTTTCATCCTCCGGGTGGATCTAGGGATGTTTCAAGTGGGAATGATCCTCTCAAATGGATTTGAACATCAAGAGCCAGATAGCCCAAACGGCACCAGCGAATGGTTGTCCATGCCAGGGACCATTTCCTCAGGAGGATGTTCGAACCTGTGTGGTCCTGAATCCTGGTGAAAACAACTGTTTGACTATCACATGCCGGTGTCACCAAAAAAAACACGGGCAAAACTTCAAAATGCCTAGGGAGAAATTACGCCTCAGTACGGCTGGAGGATCCTTTTTGGAAAAAGTGCCGCAAACGAGTTTCTAGGTCATGAGGAATCCTCACGCCCTCGGTGAGTTTTCCGTTGATGCCAAAAAAAGGCCGCAAGGTGCAGTTCGATGGGAGAGTAAACCTTTAAGGCCGCTGCTGGGAAGCAAAACCACATTTCTGAGCCGCAAGACTTATGATTTGTGGGGTTCATAATGCTTGGAAATCGGTTTTACTTTCAATAGGTCACATTGGAAATTAACATTTTACCCCCAGCACCAATTCCTCGCCTTCCAAATTGCTGGGATCTGGCGCAGCGCTCGCCAACGGCTCCTACTCGTTCCCAAATATAATGTGATACGGAACCATTCAATGGGATGTATGGAATGGATGCATGGCCCTTTCAATCAAGCCCACAAAGGCTTGCACATGCCGCCAATTGTTGTATTATTTTGCACTGTCAGTTCGGCGGTGGCATTAATTGGCACCCAGGTTCTACTACGACCTCAGTGTTCTGTACGGCAAGGTGCGCCATGGGCATTCATGGCAAAGCTAGAGGCGGAGACGCGAAATGACAGGGTTCCCAGGACTGCGCAATGCTGCGCGTCCCATCACAACACAAAAAGACAATTGACCCAATCACAACCGGTTGGATCAAAAACATTCGAAAACCAATCGGTTGTGACCACTCCCAGCATCAAGGCATGCGATGGATGCGTTGATTTGGACCGGGAGCGCTTTGAGTTCCACATCGCTGTGGTCCACCTGGATGGCAGGTGAGGGCCCCGGTGAGGGGGTCCGTTTTGGCTCAAGCGGTGCCATGCCCAAGATTTTCTTTCATTTGAGATTTGGCGTTTGGTTTTCTTCCAATTGATCATTCGCAAAATTGTTCTCCTAGGTTGGTTCCCACAGAAAATCCATGACAATCCTTTCTACCGGATATTTTCATTGCCATCCAGTGAAAACACATGCTAGAGAATGAATATGCAAAGGGTTTCTCGCCCAAGTTGTATTCACAATCCACTTGTATTCACCACGACAAACTCCACTGTCAAGCTCGCCACAATTCGAACACGTCGGCTTCTAATTGAAACTTGAAGTGGAAAAGGCAGCTGCTGTCAAAACAGCTGAAAATGTTTGAATCTAGAAGCTGGAAAAAAGGTGGTACTGAGTGCATCTTATATACATGCTATGTACTTGACTACTTGCACTGCCCCTTTGAAGCTTTCGAAAGGAGCTTCAATCTTTATATATACAGGTTCCAGCTCAAGCTACCTTAGGTGCCAGCTAGGCATGATGTACAAATTGAGAAGCTACGGGCTCAGCACGGCTGCAAGTCACATCGGTATGGGCATACGGATGTAATCCCGCCAGAAGTATCGTAGCGCTAGGCCCAGGAATTCTTCCAGTCTGGGCTGATTCATCACGGCACTGATCACACCATCCATGAACCGTCGTCGGCCCAGTTGTTATCGCGTTTGATACACCGTTCCATAGCGCGTGGTGATCACCTTAGATGGAAGTTCTGGTAATGCCGGCGTTGGGTCTCTGCGTCGCAGAGTTTGAAGTTGGAGAGGCCCGAGACGAGGGTCACCTGGAAGAGCTTGAGTAAGCTCCCCTCGTACCAATCGCTCTTCCTGTTCAATCTCTCTCCATTCTGCTTCATAGTCATAGTCTGGCATCGATGCGTCATGTACTCGCAAGGCAGCCAACGCATTTGTGAGGTCGGTAGATTGTGAACTTGTTGGTCTTGTGCTTTCTGGTTCTGGGTCTGGTTGCGGAGCATTCATATTTGATCTCGGAGCATTATGTTGAGCTGGTTGCGGAGCGACATGTCCTGGATCTTCTCCTCCCGTGGCAGTGGAACTTTCTTCCACCAAAGGTTCACGGCGATCTCTTCGAGATGGCTCATTAATTCCTCCACAGCATCATTGGCGTGACTTCCAGGTTGAGCTCGAAAAACACGCTGTCGTATGACGAATTCGGCTCCCCGTACTGCAACATCCAACAGACGTTGTGCCACCAGAGTAAGAAAGATAACCAGAAGGGTATAGATCACAATAATCTCAAAAGAAAAGGATCCATCCGCATCAGCTTTTTCTCCTTCTTACGCTTTTGAAATTTATCCTTCTTCCGCTTTTGAAACAGAAAGAGTTGCAGCCAAGGTGATGAGCTGCAGCACTTGCATGGTTTGTGCAAGCCTTTTCAACTCTTTGTTGACCAACCGGTCGTCCTTCTTTTCTTCTTTTCCTTTAATCTTTTCTCCTTCTTTTTCTTTAACTTCAACTTCGTTTTCATTTGGGTCGCAAAACTTTCCCATGCCCATAAGATTCTTAAGGAAGTTCAGACGTGCAGCAGTCAATGGCTTTGTTCCTATGTCAGCCACCATTGATTCACCAGGTACATGTTGGATCGCCCACTCAGCTGCAGCCACTGCCACAGCTTGCCTCGCCAAGGCTGCTCTCAGCTTCAAATGTCGAGTGCGCCAGCTTCCTCCATCACCTGTGAGTATAGCAAGGGCAGGCATGTTGTCGGTCTTGACGACCTTTGGGACTTCAGGGAAAAGTTCTGCTAAGATCACGTGGATGCTGTCCAGAAGATTGGAGATGATCCCAGAAGGATGATGAATGAGCCGTGGGATTCCTCAGAGTCGGGGGCAAAGGAGGCATCCGTATAGACGGTCAACACAGGAAGTTCATTTTCTTTCACTTAAAACCTCAAGCCTTCAGCAGAAGTGGTGGACAAATAGCCTTTGAGTTGAGTGCTAGCCAACATCACAGCTTCTGGAGCTCTCGTGACGGCAGAGACCATTCTGGAGACAACGTGCATGATGTCTGGCCTCGCTCTGGTTGTGAGCCACAAGGCTTCACCCACAGCTTTCTGGGCTGATCGAACTTTTTCGATCGAAGGTGACTCCTCCTTTAGTTCCATCGCAGATAGATCCCGTGACAGTGGAATCTTCTTTGGCTTTACATGTTCGTTCTCCTTCTGGACCAAGTCAAGCGTATAGCTTTGTTGTGTCAGCATCGACACATCTCTTTTGGTCTCTGCCCAGCAGAGTTTAGAAATTACCATTCCAAGGAAACGTACCGGAGTGTTGGATACTGGCTCAGGAACTGACGTAGTCCATGTTGATTGAATCTTGTTCTGGACAGCCAACATGAGAGGTTCTGGAGCTGCGATCAATAGGTCGTCCACGTATGTCATCAAGAGCCCATAAACCGTCAGGCCGTCTTCGTCATCGGCATTTTGCAACTTTCATAGATTTGGTTCAGACTGAAGAGGCTTGAGGACAAAGTTCATGGATCTCCCTTCATGCTCCCCCTCAATGTTAAAGCCGTTGATAGTTTCATCTCTAGTCAAACCCCACAATTTTCGAGATCGATGGAAGCCGTAGATGGCTTTCTCAGGCTTGTAGAGGACGTCCTTTCGCAGGAACTTCTCAGTGAAGAGGTATGGGGGCTTCACCAGCAGCAAGTCTTCGTCCTCTGACTGGACCATCTTGGCATTAAGAAAAGCTGTTCTCACATCAAGAATTGTTGCACACCATTGGCCACGGGCAACTACCCAGACCAGGATGCGAAGAGCTGAAGCATCAGCTCCACTACTGAAGTTGTCTTCTTCTTCTTCTTCTTCTTCACGGCGGGGTTCCAAATTTCCGCATGCCATCCACCGGCCACCGGACTTTCTTTTTGCCTCCATCAGGGCCAGGTTTTCTGGTGAACACCAGTTTTGATGGGATATATTCGATTCCCTTTCCTTTCTTTTCTGCATCTTCCTCAAGCTTTTGAAGTTCTTCTGGAAATACTTCACGAGAAGCTTCTTTTTAGTTCAGCAGGGACTCAACTTCACTTCCGACTGCAGGAAGCCGTTCTTCCCAGTTTTCAGCTACTTCTCGGGGAGATACAATTTTGGTCTGCAAGACTTCCTCCTCTTCGTTTGGCATGACGGCCAACTTCTTCAGCTTCGAAAGGATTTGAAGCTCTTCCAAGGCCAACTCCGCATCATCCTCCACCATTCTTCTCATTTCTTCGTCAATCACCCTCTAAATCTTTACTCTTCTCTTCTTTTCAGCTTCCTCTTCATCCTCTACTCTACCTGATCTTTCTCCTCCATCTTTCGGATTGCCGACTTTCCGCGTAATCTTCGCCTTGCCATGACTGCATCAGCTGCTTCTCTTTCCAAAGCAATCCAACCCTCTTCAGCAACTGGAAGTTGTGCAGGTTTCATGATGAGCTTTGTGATGAGAGGACGTTCACCATCAGGTAGGATCCAATGACCGTGGTCTTCCGGTGACGGACATAGATATTTGACATTCTCCGTGGAAATTTCACAGACACCACGACGCCACTTCCGTTTTCTGACCATGACAGTGGAGAGGAAGGATGGCCAATCCCCAATTCGAGCCGCACGATTAAGCTCGTTGACGAATCTTGTTGCCCAGGGCCACCAAGATCCAGTAGCTTCAGCTTGCAATAGGACTCGGCGAATCTGGGTTTTGATGGTTTTCACGGCACATTCAGCCTGGCCATTCGATCGCTTGGAATTCATGCCCTTGGTCGCTGTTTATGTGGCCAATGTGAAATCCATCAGCTCGTCGAAGAAGCATGTCCATGGTGACCCTTGTAACTTCTTTGGCCTTTTTGGAGTACATTGGGGAGGCAAGTCGAAAAACCCTTGTCTCAAATTCTGCAGGCTTTCTTCCTCCTCACCTTCTTTTCTTCTTCTGCTTTTTCTTCTTTCTCTTCCACTTCGCCTTCTGGGGCTTTTTGAACTTCAGGTTCTTCATTTTCATCTTCAGGGTCGTCGAAGATGCCTTGGACTGGTTCATGGCCAGCTGGTTCATCTTCGATTTGTAGTTGGTCTTGTTCTTCACCCTTCTTCGCGTCAAAGTTAGGTGCTTCCTCTTCCAGTTCCTCAACGTCATCCTCCTTCAAGGGTGAGCCTTTCGGTACAGTCCATGTGAGAGCTCCCACAAGGATATAGGCTGTTTTGTAACCTCCAGCATCATAGGCTCGGACAAATGGTCCAGCGGTATCGACTGAAAGAACTCCACCTGACTTGTCGATGAGGTGGCTGTTGTTGACGACTTTGTTGGCGCACCAAACAATCACGGCGAAAAGGTCCATGACCATGTTGCAGATGTTCTTGCCAGCGCAGCGACGCGAGCTTTGGTTGGCAGTGAACAATCTGGGTGAGCAAGGCTTCAGCGACCATACTCATAGTTCCAGGTGCCCATCTTGAGAGCTCAGATGATGATTTGATTTCGGTAACATTGCATCGAGGCATTCGATGACTTTCGACGTTGATGTTCAAGTTGCCAGCCATGGTCGTTGGCTTTATTGCGGCACCTCCATGTCGATCTTGTGAAAAGGTAGTCTCCTCAAAGTTGAACTCCTCTTTTGAGCTTTCTCCATTCCTTTGTATCCCAGAAGGACACGCATTCCGGCATGTAATGCCGAGGCGAGGAAGGTTGTTCCAACAGGAACCCTACAGGCTTTTGACTTCTCGTGCTTGTCGTAGATATGTTGCAACCATCCACAGAAAGATGAAGCGCCACATCAAGACATCATCTTCATCCAATTGTCGTTGTTCCGCAGGTGATAGGTCAGAAAAACCATATTCAGCTCCATGCCTCGCTCGGATTGGTCGCGGAGCATTTTCTTTTGGGTAGTGCCGGAGGACAGATCTCGTTCTGCAGTTGGGTCCGGCAATGAAGGCATCTACCTTGTCATGCATAACAGCGCAAAGGAGACCAGAGTACGTTCCAACATCATTCAGCATGTTATGGGACTCCCCACGTTTCAGGTCAATTTCAAGTAGTTGATTCGTTTCTCCCCCTTGCTGTTTCAAAGCTCTGGACAAAGTGAACCCATCATCTTCTCCAGCATAAAGATGCACCAAACAGCCATCCCGCTGAAGACGTTTTCTTTGGCGGCGATTGATTGGCGGTCTTTGATTCGTTTTGGAAGTTCACGGAGAACAGGGTGACTTTGGATCAACTCCTGCATCTACTTCTGCTCTTTCTCAAGCTTCAGGCTTCTCATAGTTCTCTGACTTCCCACCACCTCCATTTCCTCGATCAGATGCCAGGCAAGAGCTCGTGGTAGTTGAGGACATCCTTTTTGGTTTTGCACTGGTAGTAGACCTCGGCGCGGATGAAGGATCTTCAAGTCACCATTCTTCCAGCAAACTTCGCAACCAAGGTCATGGACCAGTTGTCCCATCGGGAGGTTGGTTCGACATCGACTCTTTCAGTCACCATGATGCCGCCAGGGGTCACTTGCAATGAAGTCGTCTCTCCATTGGCCAGTGTGACAAACACGTTTGCAGGTCTCATCTCCTTCTCCAAGACGTCGGGGTCGTAGAGGGTGTGTTGCACCAGAATCTACAAGTCCTTGAAGACTTCCATAGCTGATCTGGTTGATCTTAAAGACCTTGAGTTTCAGCTGATCCAATTGGCTCTGGAGTCGATCCACGACGTCTTCTCTGGAGTCAGTGGCACTCCCAGTCGCAGTTGAGGATGCAGCAGTCGTAGTCAAAGATTTCAGCATGATGTTGGCTTGCTCCAACAGTTCTTTCATGGACGGGCCTTCAGTTGACCCTTCATCCTCTTTTACTTTTGAGCTTGTAGATAATGAATCCTCCCCCTCGACCTTCTGGATCTTGGGCTTCGTTGGAGATGCATCACCTCGTTCCTTCGGACGAGTGCAAGCTGGGCTTCCACAGTTCCAACATCGTCGTCGCTCATCCTTTTGATCATGCGACCAGTTGCAAGCTTTTCCACGTCGGCAACCTTGTTCGCTCAAGCAGAACTTGCATTTGATCTTTTCTTCTCTGGAATCCTCTCTTCTCGGAGGGGACTTCGTTTCTTCTTCTAATTTCTTCAATTTGGAAACCTTCGGCTTCTCGGCTTCTTGAGGTTTTGGATTTTGTGGGTCACTTCGATTTCCAGGACATTTTTCCTGTAAGGGCAAGTTGTTCAAACTCGGCCAACAAGTGATACGCAAACGGTTGGGTGTTGTATCCACTTGTAATCCTGGTCTTACCAAAGATACCCTGAATTGTAACTCTCGATGGCTCTCCAAGGTTCTTTCGGTCATCTTCAGCAATCCCTTCAGTTCTAGTGCTGGATCAGGAGCAATTGCACCGATCTCTTTCGTCCTTGTCCTCCACCGAAGCCACCGTCTCAAGGCAAGTGGGCCATCCAAGACAGTCTGGATCTCTGGACGGTCCTCTAGATTGCGCAACAGATTCTGCTTCTCAGATACTCCACCTGGACTATACGTGACCAGCAGGTAGGTCAACACTCCAAATGTTGACAACCGTCTTGAAGCTACTAACTCGTCTCTCACTTGTGAAGGTGCATGGATGCTACACGGCGTTCTACTCGTTGCCATTTCTCGTGACACAGCGCCGGGGGCGCTTCCGCAGGATGTTTAATACGATCCAATGGCCCTGAGAGACATGTGGTGCTTGTACCAAGCCTCGGCAGCGCAGACCACATCTTTCCACCATTCAGCAGCCGTCAGTGAAAGATCTGCTATGATCGGTTCTGCTAACAGCAGCCAACCTCCAAGAATCAGAGGTCTTTGTTGTGCTTCCCATGGAGCAAGAGGAGGTAGGTGCGGACTTCCGGCACGTATAGTTTCAATTCCTCTCACCATCCCCATGTCGTCTCTAGGTTCTTGCATTCGTTTTTGCATCTCTTTCATGGAATCCATCATGAGGGACATGAATTCCAGTGACTTCTCGGTAAAGCTAGCAGTTCCATCATTTTTGGACCTTTGGGGGCCGGCGGCCCCTTTGGTGGTCTCAGCTTCCTTACTTCGGAAATTTCGTGTCTCTTCAGCTTCAGTCTTTGAGGGTCTTGCAGCCTCCTTTGTGGTGGTCTCAGCCTCCTTTTGTTCCCCATTGGGTGTGGGGAACTGCGGTTCTTCTTCCTTCTGACTTTCCAAAGCTAAAACACGTTCTCGAAGTTTCTTGTTTTCTTCCATCAGCATTTCTAAATCGCTTTTCAATCCCAGGTTTTCTTGAGGTCCAGGATTTTTTTGGCCTTCCCTACGTCTTGTTCCAAGAATAGTGTTCTGGCAATTGGAGGGGGCATAGCTAACTGAGGCATCATCAATTGTTGTGCACCAGGATACAGCCAAGGAGCTTGATTGAACATCCCCTGGAACTGTCTCAGCTGTTGCTCATCAAACAAAGGTTGAGTTGGTGAAATCACTGCCTGAGACATAGATGCAGTGCTGGGTGGAACAACTCGTTGCGCTCGGTCTGACCTGCACTTTGAGGTCCATTTGAAACGCCCTGCGCATTCGCTTCCGACTTCACGGCCGAAACATCGGTCACAGCAGCCACCAGCGATTTCGAAGATTCAACAGCACTCTGAGGAGTTTGCATTGGCGGATTTCCCTCAGAACGCTTTGACGGTGTTTCCTCAGTTTTCCTTGGTGTTTTAGGTTCTGACTTGGCACGGACGGGCGACCTTGCAGGCTGACCTGAAGACCTTGCAGCTAATCCCTGATCTATCGGGTCAGGAACAGGAGGTGAAAAAGACATCGGGGCATTTATTGGTCCATCCTCAATTCCCAGCGGTTCATCCCTTTTTGGAGCCCTAGGTGATTCATAGACTTCTACTGCCTCAGATTCTTTCTAACTGCGGCTCAGTTCCACTTGCAAGCTCAGAGTCAAGACGTCTTTGGGCACATCTCATTTCGTCTTCACCTTGTTGTAGTTCAGCTTCAGTTGCCCTCCTTCTAGCAAACATGCCGAAGAGGTCTTTTTGAAGGTCGGTCTTCTTCAAGGCGTTGGGCTCATAACCTGCAAAGGGTTTTTCACCCAAGTTGTATTCACAATCCACTTGTATTCATCACGACAAACTCCACCGTCAAGCTCGGCGCAACTATGCTTTTCTCGCCACAATTCGAACACGTCGGCTTCTAATTGAAACTTGAAGTGGAAAAGGCAGCTGCGGTCAAAACAGCTGAAAATGTTTGAATCTAGAAGCTGGAAAAAAGGTGGTACTGAGTGCATCCTATATACATGCTATGTACTTGACAACTTGCAGAATGAATATGAAGTTTCCATCATGTTCGGATTGGGACTTGGGACTTGCGACCTGTGCTGTGCACCTCGCTCTGCCAGTTGGAGCTTCCCCTCCTCGCTGGACGAGGCCGACGGGTCCGACGGGGCGCTGCCGCCGCGCCGGTGGAGCTTCCCCAGTGCTGTGCGGCGCCTGGCGGAGCTGGACCTGGACGTGCCGCCTGGCGGAGCTGGGCACGTCGACCCACAACATATTTTCACGTAGAATATATAAAGGTGAACTTGTGAGATGTCACTCATTTAGTTCCTTTTGTGACTTATATGTATGCTAGTGACATTTCAACATCATTGCTGTTGGACATTTGTGTTTGTTTATTTGTTTGTTTTGTTTTGTCTTGTTTTTGTTTTGTTTGTTTGTTTGCTTGCTTGCTTGGTTGTTTGTTTGTTTGTTTGTTTCTGCTTGTTAGATATGACTGTCACTCTGCACTCCACTGCACAGTACACTGAATCTACTGCACTGCCAAACTATGGTTTGGCTCAAGTGGCACTAGGAACTCAACTGACACTGTGAGACGTTGTACTGTGACTGATAGACTGGCCTGAGTGAAAACTAGAAGCTGACTGACACTGCACTGTTTGGTGGACTTGAAAGTGAACTTGAAGCTTCGCATGGTAGCGGAGCTACCTGGCTCCTACTGTGCTTGAAGACTTCGGCGGTGGAGGAGTAGAACTGT
>Ga0126342_10019928_pt1 | contig 11337 bp, 11 predicted proteins | sample Cyp1metagenome_FD_92528 | JGI IMG/M metagenome (GOLD analysis project Ga0126342, IMG submission 92528) | Coral microbial communities from Lord Howe Island, Old Settlement Bay, Australia - Cyphastrea 1 metagenome | ecosystem: Host-associated > Invertebrates > Cnidaria > Coral ...
AGATATCCCCAGTTCAATATCAAACTATAGATATCCCCAGTTCAATATCAAACTATAGATATCCCCAGTTCAATATCAAACTATAGATATCCCCAGTTCAATATCAAACTATAGATATATCAATCAATGACCAGAAACTGATCCCCAGTTTGAAGCAGCCCCACTGCAGCCAGGTCGCCGATATTCACGGACGCAAAGGCCAATGTCTCCAGCCTTGATGGGCGGTTGTTCGATGGTGACATAGAGACTGTAAGTGGGAACAGATGTATGAGCATATGTAGTATATATATATGTATGTATATATATATGTATGTCTATATATATATATGTATATGTATGTATGTATATATATATATATATTAGGTATAGCCTCTAACACGTTTTCTTTAGGTTTTGTATCCCCTTCACTTTGGGTTTTGTATCCCTTTAACTTTGGTGTTTTGTATACCCTTAACTGGGGTTTTGTATCCCCTTAACTGGGGTTTTGTATCCCCTTAACTGGGGTTTTGTATCCCCTTAACTTTGGGGTTTTGTATCCCCTTAACTGGGCTTTTGTATCCCCTTAAATATGTGCTGAATTGTGGCTCAATTACGGGTTAATTTGTGGAGTAGTTTTTACCTCAAGTGCCATTATTGCGGTGTTTGACCCCTATAGCCCTATCATTGCTGGTTGTAGTGTTGCTTGATTTCCATCATTTAAGAGTGGTATCATTCACTATTTAATTCATTGTTTGGGTCATCAATCCAAGTTGAATTGAGTGCAACAATCCAATTTATTAGTATCCCGTGCCAACATCATGTAAACCCCGCTAGATTTTGCCATTGGACGATTAGGGACCATGGACCCCAAGTGTTGGGTAATCAAGACGAATTAGGGGATACAAACCCTAAATATATCATATATCATATATCATATCAATCAAATTATATCATTATCAAATCATATCAAATCACATCCGATCAGATCATATCATTGTCATATCATCAGAATCATATTCTATCAAATCATATCATGTCACATCATGATTCAAATCATTATCATTTATCATATCATACCATCATATCATCAATCATATCAAATCATAGAAATAAATATGAATATGAATCATATTTAAATTTGTATTATCAACTATTCGATGTGATTTGATTCGTGATGGATCCTAGCCCCAAGAAAAGTCCCCAAAAAGGTCTCAAAAAGGTCCCCCAAATGGCCAAATTTTAGGTCCGTTTGTCCCGTTTTGTATCCCCTTGGCTAAGGGGATAGAAAACGGGACAAACGGACCCAAAATTTGGTCATTTGTTTCCCATACTTTGGACACAAGTTTGGTCGAGCCCAAGGTTAGTCATGGTATGTTAAGATTCAATGTTTGTTGATCTCCGGGACAATTTTCCAAGAAGTTTTTGTAGGACATCCTGACATTCTAGCATTCTCAAACAATTTTGACTTGTATCATTGTTAGATCAAAGATTTGTCAATGACTTCAAATGATTTCTACTCGGCTTATTTTGTTGACATAATCCTTTGAATCGTTCTTTTGGTTGGATGATTTGATCTGACACGTACTGAGAAAGAGTTGTCACTTTCAAAGCACTGTTGGAACCTGTCGACTTCAATCATAGTAGCCACTAGCTGGTTGAACTTTCTTTGTGATGATCCAGAAGCATTTTGCAATCAAATTTGTCAGTTCTTCTAGGCTATCCCCCCGGTGATTGTCATGCCGATGTCTCCCATGTCACCAGCGTCCAGTTCCTCCCGTGCTACCACATTGGTGCTTGGAGAATCTCCACGTTCTCCCCGCCCCACTTCAACAAAACCAGAAAATGAACCATCATATGAATTGTGTACTAAGCCATGTGTAAACCAAAAACGTAACTCTGTATAGAATTGTCCCATTTTCAAGGCTACACTTCACCGTTTATCAGCTAAACAAACGCCCCGGTTAAGGGTAAACAAACACCCCAATTAAGGGGATACAAACCCCAAAGTTAAGGGGATACAAAACCCCAGTTAATGGGATACAAAAGCCCAGTTAAGGGGATACAAAACCCCAAAGTTAAGGGGATACAAAACCCCAGTTAAGCGGATACAAATTCCCAGTTAAGGGGAAGTTAAGGGTATTCAAACCGTTTACAAACCTACCAAATAGGCCAAGGAAACGTGTTAGAGCCTATACCTAATGTGTAACAGATGGTTAGGTTGTAAAAACCTTATCTCATCTGAGACAGTCCAAGACTATTACAGGAGTCAAGACTCATATCACCCCTCCACGATAGGAGAAAAAGAATGGAGAGGGTTCAAGCCACACTTGGACCCTCCCCCCCTCCCCCCGCAGTGGGGTTCAGGGAGGGACCTTGAGCCAAAATTGGCATCAAGGCCCACGTATACGCCTACTGTTTCAGACAACATGAAGACACCTACCCAACCAACCATGCTTTCATGCTGAGTAATATATATATATATATATGTGTGTTCACACACATGTGTTTCTTTATGTCTGCATTTATATTGATGTTCCTCTCATTGATTCTATGTGAATCGTATGCCAGTATATTATGTGTAGTATATGAATACATATCAATACTGTCTATATCATTCCCTCCGATCCAGTGAATCCTGGGGCTCTCAGCAACTGCTTGTGCTCGAAGTGAAATGGCTCTTGGCTCCTGGCGAAATGGCTCGAAGTTCATTGGGATGAACGGATAGGCCACGGATGCACTTTACGTATGGATATATAATGATATATATATATATATCAGAATAGACAGATTATCATATATGGTCATACATCATATCTATATATATATATATACATATATATATATATCATTTATATCATATCGTGTATCTGAAAAATGAGGGCAAAAACCTTCCTTCCCCACGGTTTGGAACTGCAGTTTCCGCAGTAACAAAAAAAAAAACACCATGTTAGGGCCCCTCACGGGCAGCAGATGGGTGGCGAAGGAGAACCAGCGCACAGTCCCAGCCGCCACGCGGCCCTTTTCGGGGACGCCATCCTGCAATCGTAGATGAACTATGATGAACTGTTGGGTTGTGATTACAACTGTAGATGAGCTTGTAAACCCAACTCATGATTCCAAACTGTCGGAGTTGAAATATCTTCGGCGTTTGAAGAGTGATTCAAGAGATGTTTGTTCACAGTTGGTGTGGTTAAGTAATGGTTGTATAAGTCCACAAATTTTGATTATTTGGGTACTCAAAAATGATCAACCTCTATTTTCACAGTGAGAAGTGAACCACTGTTTTAAACTGTTTGGCGGGAAAATAACCACTTTCGCGGAACTTTAAAATCGCTTTTATTGCAGTGGTTAAGAGTATATAGATCACTATTCAACCACTATCTAATAGATTATAGTGAGAATATGATAGTGGTTGACCTGTGATTCTGATATGATCTTGATAGAGAAATTTTATCAGGAACTCCGTGCCATCAATTTGGCGAAATTCCAGGGAGTTTCACTTCAGTTAAATCCGGCTGGTGGGCAAGTATTTTTTACTGTATTAGGAAACAACAACCACAAATGCTATGACAATGCCCCCGACAATGGCCATAGAATTGCCATAGTTGCCCCCTTGTGTAGTTAGATGGTGATTTTTACCAAAAAAAATGAACCATGGTCTAACCATTAAAATCATGCAAAAGTCTTTCTGCTTCTCATGGCTTCCACTTCACATCCTGCCTTCAGTTGCACTGCCTCGCTATCCCATCTGACCTCGTCGCAAAGGATCGACAGGGGGAAGTAGCTGTCTCCGAAGAGACCAATATCATTCCGGAAAAGTCTTCACCAAGAAGAGAACCAAGAGAGTACGGCAAATCGAAGGACAAAAACAGGGCAGCTGTCAAAAACAGGCGGAGATTCACTGGGTTTCAACAGAAATCTGGCCCAACCATGAAATTTGCCCAGAAAAATTGGAGATTTTGTTTAAAAAGCGGCCACCAACCCTGCAAAGATCCGTGAGTTCCCAACCCTCAGGGAGTATGCTGCCAACTCATGCCCAGTGATGCTCAAATAGATCCATCCAGACCTCGAAAACTTGGAAACACACCGTACCATGGTTTTTTTGAGTCCGCATGGTATAATAAATATCCAGAGGGAAAGTATGAAATATATGATATGATATTACATATGATATATGATGTCTGATGTGATATATGATATATGACTTATTATATGTGATATATAGTATATTGTATAGATGATTATATGTTCTGATATCATATGATATCATATGATATCATATGATATCATATGATACAATATCATATGATATAATATGATACAATATACTATGATATAACATGATGTAAAATGATATGATATAATATAATTATGTGTAATATGTGTATATATATATTGTATATAGTGTATGCAATATGTGTGATGTATTAGTATGTGTAATATATGTGTAATATATGTGTAATATATGTGTAATATATGTGTAATATATGTGTAATGTATGTGTAATATGTGTGTGTAATATATGTAGTATGTAATATATGTAAAATACATGATATGTGTAATATGTAATATGTGTAATGTATGTAATATACATTGTATATGTAGTACCAGTATATGTGATATGATATGATACGATATGATATGACATGGTAGGATATGACTGAAAAACTGCGTTTCACCAGTGGTATCCTCAAAACGTTCGGAAGGAGTACGTCAAAACGCTTCAAATTGCTCTTTCCACGACTATCCAAGCTCATACTCTCAAAATATATCGATTTTGCAAATTGGGTCTTATATCCAGAAGTGAGCCAATAACACCGGTTGTATTAACAGTATGTTTGATGGAAGTCGGTAATTCATACCACTGGTTGAATCTCTACATACCTTCTCTACCAACCATTGAGAGGGTGTCCACAATGTTGGTAGATTTATTGTGATCTCTCATGTTTCTTGGATCCCACATAACAATACATCATCCAACCTTTCGACAATCAATCTATTGAAAAAATGAAATGTTCATGTACATCTAACTTCATGTGTCTATAAGATTCTATAAGTATATATTTACTATACAAATACATCATATCATGATGTATTTGTAATGTGTATCTGTATATATATATATACACATATTTACATATATACACACACATCACTCATAGAATCATATCAAAACACCCAACAATCCAAGTGCGTCAGTCAACATGTGTAATTCACAGTAGCCATGAACCAAGCCGTGACTGGGGCACTCACTTGAATGCCTTGCTGAAGGAGTTGAACGTCATGCTCCTCTGGCATTTTCTCTACTCTGGGTCAATTCTCATCCTCCAACCTTTGGGGATGAAAAATCATTACCAATTTTTCATCCCAAAATATGATGAATCACCAATCACCAATCCAACAGAACAGTCTTCCTGCCCATCACGAAAAACCTCCCAAGACATACCCCGATCCTGACCGGAAATGTAGCCGCCCCAGTCATAGTGCTCTTCCCAAGGGTACCTTCACGGCTTGGCACAACCAACTTACACCGACGTGTTGTGCTGCATCACCTACAAGCTGCAGTTCACTATAAATCTTAGCAAAGCAATAGGATCCACTCAAAATTTACCGTTAAATGTAGTGTAAACCAGTATAGATCAGTATAAACCAGTATAAACCAGTATAAACCATCAAAATCTGGATGGTTCATTATTGCTTCACCAACATTAAGCCCCCACTTTTCCTTTGGACCGACCAAGGGAGTCTGGCGCATCTGCATATGTACAAGGTGAATCCACGTGCTGCGAACGCCCAGCTATTCCAGCGAGAGGGGCAGAAACGCCACCAGGACGGCTCCATCCACCTGGGATTGTCGTTGATCATAGCCGAAAATTTCGTGGTTGATCATAATCTTCCCCATTAAACAGGCCATTCAACGGGGGTTTTCCCGCATTCTCGGACCAATCCTGATGAAGAATTGGGGACATCGCGAAAAAATCTACACAGAATATACAGAATGCTCCACCCGGTTGGTTCATACTTGAATAGAAATGCTTGATCACCACCAAATGTTCACAGCCGAAAAGTGCTGCTCCGAGCCTTGTCTGCAGCGCGAGAGTACAAGGCTTCCTGGATGTCTGAAACTTCCAAAGGTCAGCGGTACCCCTCCCACAGCTCTGTCATCAACCAATTCTGGGACTGTTTCAACATGTTTCAACATCAAGAAGCCAATTCACATCCACCAAACTTCAGTGCTGACCTTGCTCACAACCCACAGATGGCTGCCAATATTTATCAAGATACCCAGCACTCTTTCCTCAACCGGCCTTGACATAGCCAGCTGATTCTGGCAGCAAAGGCGATGAAGTCGTACTCTTCAGCTCCTGTCGGCATTGAACCAGCCCCCAAAAGGTGACACCAAAGAATAAGGGCTTGAGGGGAACCAGCAACCTCTAGCAATGGATTCTTAACATGTATAATATCATTTATATTCGTTTATTAACCATCCAACAAGGGATTATTCACATCTATTAACCATCCAACAAGGACCATGTTGGACCATCGGCGTGTCACCTTGGGCTGAAATTCCCATCTCCTTGGAGCTTTCCTCGCTGTCCGGCCTGGCTATGGATAGACATGAAACCTCAAACCGTTTCAGACTAAAAACTATCACTAAAATATCTTGTTTGATGTTGTTTTATCTTGTGAGTTTTCTGACCGTTTTGACCCGTTGAGATGTTGGACGTAATTGGATGTGGCACTTTCTGGATGTTTTATATTGGAGCTTTTGACATGTTCAGACCATCATTTGGCTGGGTTGTTGGATCTGGAATGATGTATGTAAATAATTAGCCGTCCCTGCATGAAGCAGGTTGGTCTTCGCAAACTCAGAGGCCTCTCTGCATCGTCATCCGAGAACTCAGGATCACTATCCACTTCCGAGGGCGGAGGCGAAAGCCTGAGCTTCAGAGAGATCTAGCCCTGGGATCACCTGGGACCCAAGATTGCAGTACATCATAGTACCATGTGGTAATCTAACCCATGGAAAATGGCTAAAAAAAATCATGTGCAAAAAAAGATCAAATTTTCCATGGCGTTGTTGTGGTCTTGCCGGTATCAGAGGCTACTGTAACTAAAGACTGCGGTCAAATGTCCAGGTGCACCACAGTTTGAACTGGCACTCAGCATTGCACACTCTGCGCAATGAAACTGGGCGTCCAAAATGCAGAGGAGCCTGAGTCTTGTGAGCCACCAACGGTGGCTACCACAAGTGGAATGACCCAATGACCCCATGTCATCACCAACCAAGCTGAGAACATCAACCAGCAATTTCTTGCAGTAAATGGATAGATGGTGTATCACTATATGGATCTATATGGCTGAAAAATGTCCGATGCATTCCGATCTTGCCAAGGATTCTTCAACCCAAAGTTTCCGAGGTTCCCCATGTCTGGTGCGAAAACTGCCATCACCCTGCGCGCCAAGGAACCCCCAGCTCTCCGCCATGCGCAGAGAAGCGGGTCCCCTTCGGTGGAATGCGATCGGACCCGGATTTCCAGCAGCTGCCGAGGCCTTCAAAACCTAGCCACAACGGCTTCGTAACAGATTCTGTGCGCATGAAAATGTGTGTTTCGACTTAGCAGATGGTCTAAAAAATGGTGTTAATGCTTGATGATTTCAAAATCTAGGATTTTAGATTTAGATGATTTTGGGAGGTCATTCTATAGTCATTCTCACTGAAAAGTTGCTATCATGGTGGTATGAATGATCACCTCTACAATTGGGGGATTCATGGGGATTCCTTCTGCTGCATTTCAAGAAACACATGGTACAAAATGCCAAACAGCTTGTGCTCAAACACTCTCAAATTTAAAATGTGAAGATGCTCTGGGAAAGGACAAATTCTCATCCCAACTAGAAATCCTACAATATACAGCAAAATCGGAGCCCTCCCATCCGCACCTAAGTAGAGAGCTTTAGTACCAGCTGCTCGCAATCGGAAGCCCTCTCCGTAGCGGATGGGTCCTTCCTGTGATCCACCTGGCCGTAATTTTCTCATCTCGAGTCATTGGTCATACTAGGATCTTCAATCGTACACCAATTCTATACCAATCATATTCCACCTATATATAACTATACACCACTGATATACTTACTTTACCAACGAGATACAACATATTATACACGCGAATCATATACCAACTATATGTATAACGTACTATATGACTATGTAGTACCACTTAACCACCACTTATGATACGGATGATATACCAACTATGCACCCGTGCCTTGACGTTCTGCGACCAGCTCAATGGGCTCCACAGCCAAGGTTCGATCGATCCTGGCTTCGATACATATATATATATATATACATATATATATATATGTACATATAGCTATCCCCAACATAGATAGAAAAGTTCATTCGAACTTTATTTTAGTGGGATTCAATGGGATTCTACTCTTCCATCTGTTTGATTCTTTTTGGGGTACTATATACATATCACTGCCATTTGCTCGCCTGCTATATACATGTGTATGCATAGTCTTATCATGATTAAATGGATCAGGTATTTACCACCACATCAGCCAGTTACTGGCCTGCGCATGGCTCAAATATTACTGTTCAACACCGGGGGCATTTAGAATACCAAAGAAATCACCAAGTTTGGACATTTTTTGGACTCTAATAGCTATCCAATTTCTAAGCACTCAAAACGACAAACATGGGGATGGGTCAAAACCCTATCCCCCTGTAGTTCACATCAAAATAGCTGGGATTTATGGATGTTCACCCCCCTAAAAATGGTGGTATTGATCCATAGCCACATCTTAAAACGCCACCTGAGTACGGCTCAACCGGGTCATCCCATGTCATCCCCCTAAAGGACACCTTCGTGCTGTGAGGGGCTCCAGATCCGGTGACCGACCCTCTGGTAGGGTCCAAGCGGTGAGACCTGGGTGGTGTGATTCACAGGGGCTCCATGGTGGCCAGTACCCCAAAATTGATGGTTTATAAGGGACACTCCTATTCAAATGGATGATTTGGAGGTACCCCCATTAAAATGGAAACCACCAAATAGATCTCTGAGCAGACTCTACTGTTTCAATGCTGGTGCCTGGTTGGCGACCAGTATCAGGCGCCAAAAAACCTGACGCCTGGCTTGAAATGTCAGGATGATGAGTCCCTAGATGTGGGTTTGTCTGAAAATGTTGTGTACCCCTAAACCCAATGGTTTTGCTGATCATTATCCCTATTTTTTATGGCTATTTCTTTGGAAATATCCCCTATTTTCCCAGTGATCAGCTGCAAACCTCTGAGCGACCAGCAAGTCCCATCGTTGATCTCAGCCTTACCTTCAGCACAGGCGGAGACCAACTCTTTCACCTCAAAAATGGACAGATTCGCAGCAGAATTCAGCACTGGAAACGAAACCAACTTTCAGTGGGTAAGGGACTATTAGATACTATTAGGACAATCAACAAGTGGCTCAAAGTCATGTGGCAGTGTGTCAAAACCTTGTACCCCTGTAGTTCACATCAAAATAGCTGGTAAATGGATGTTCATCCCCCTAAAAATGATATTAATAGGTATTGATCCATACCCATGTTGAGTTTATTGTTGATCTCAGAGATGACCTCGGATTTGCCAAAAAAAAGCTGCAAAAAACACTCCAGCTGCGCCATAGACTAAGAAGCCAACTGCATCTTGTGTGTCCAAGGGCAAAACCTGACATCGCCGGGGTGGTTCCTCGCCATTACTTTGGGATGTCCATCTACCTGTCCACGTGGAAAAATCGTCCAGAATGAATCATCTGGGTGAATATGTTGCATCATATGGGTATCATGTGGGAATGGGTCAAAATTCGATACCCCTAAAATCGGATGGTTCATACCAAGAGTTCCCATATTTCCGAGCCATCCTTGGGCATTCCGCTGACATGGCTGGGTCCCCACACCAGACTGCCCGGGCCGGAGAAAGGACCGACGGGCCCTGGGGCCTGCCAGATCTTGCAAGCGGATCCCTTTTTCAAGTAGTCGTCGGCCGAGGGTTGGAACAAGTGTTTCCAAGGTTCCTGACAGGTCCCCCATGAGTATTGGTTCAATATTGTCCTCTTTGTCGGCTAGTGGCTAATCGCTATTCAACCACCAAAAGGTGTTGTTTGAACCAAAAAAAACGGAAGCGAATGAGGGCACTCATCACTCAAGTGTCGCAGGCTCATCGCCCCAACCCCCTGCGGGCCTCCCCTGGTGCTCTCAACTGCAGTCGGGCCTACCATGTCATGCAAATGTGCGAACCCTCCCATCAGAGTTGGGTGAACTGGGAGTAAAATGCTGATTTGAACCAAGCAAAATGGTGAGTTCACAGGGAGTGAGAAGTGTCAACCATCAAAAATGGGTGGTCTTCTCTAAAGTTTGCCTCGGACCCATTCTGGGACTGGTCCAGACATTTGACCTCTGATAACTGCGGTGATTTGCTTGGGTCACTGATGTAAACCCACGGGTCCGACTTCACCATTCCCCGATTTTTGTTGCCATCCAATCATGTATGGGCCACCAAAATTTTGGATGCCACAAGTTGAGAGCGAAGCCACTGAGACAAGTGGGTGGCTGTCATCTTGTGACAAACCTGACTCCTGAAATTTCAACATCAGACCCCTAACTGAGGTGGGCACTGGAAATGACACCACCTGGGAAGAGGAGTTGAAATTGGGTACCCAGTTTTTCCTATGCCGAATTGCTGGGCGAACATTTCACGTAGCCAAATTGTCCCATGCTTTGTGCAAGGAGTCTAGCTGAGGAAAACTCGATTTGTTTGGCTTTACACCATGGGATGGTGCATAGCATTCCAATTGGGGGATGGTCCAAAATTCGTGGTGTTTTGGATCTATATATCTATATATTCATTTGGAGCTCCATATATTGTTGGTATTTCGTTCATATATTCGTGGTATTTCAAAAAACCGGGGATGGGATGAATAGACTACCAAATTCTATACTAGTATATATTTGTACATATTATATATATATACTTGGTTTTGCATCTCCCATTCATATCCCATCAATACCCCCTAAAAAAAAAAAACGAGTGTCCGTGGTGACATCACCGAGGAGCCGCCAGCGCGGAGGCTCGCTCCGCAGTGCGCGGTCTCGCCAACCGCTGTGGCCTCATAAAAAATAAACACAGGCGTGGAATGGCCCTTCAAAATTTGAATTATATATATACGATATTATATAATTAATATTTATATTTGCGGATAAGAATTTCTGCACAAACCTGGCATTTTGAACGATCTTTAGGACATGTTGCCACTGTTTAGGGACAGTGCAAGGCCTGAGGAAGATTAGCATGGCCCTGCGCAAGGAAGACACAGG
>Ga0126342_10019929_pt1 | contig 11337 bp, 4 predicted proteins | sample Cyp1metagenome_FD_92528 | JGI IMG/M metagenome (GOLD analysis project Ga0126342, IMG submission 92528) | Coral microbial communities from Lord Howe Island, Old Settlement Bay, Australia - Cyphastrea 1 metagenome | ecosystem: Host-associated > Invertebrates > Cnidaria > Coral ...
ATGTGTGGCATGTGTGCCATGTGTCGCATGTGTGGGATGTGTGGCATGTGTGGCATGTGTGGCATGTGTGGCATGTGTGGCATGTGTGGCATGTGTGGCATGTGTGGCATGTGTGTGTGTGCGCATGTGCGTGTGAGTGTGAGTGTGTGAGTGTGCGTGTGTGTGTGTGTATACATGCACATGTGCGAGCATACAAATGTGTGATGTGTGTATATATGAAACAGAGTGCGGATAAAGTTATCGGCCTCAATTGCCTTGAAAACTCCTATGTTTCAAAAAAACACGTCATCCTATGATGTATTCCTTATCATGTCTCGCCCGAATCCCTTTCCGCCTGCCTCGGGCAACAAAACGCCCCTGCTCCATCTCTGTCAGTTTCACTGAAAGCAATCCGGGCGGGTTTCGCGCAGTCCTTGGACGCTCTGCCGCTCTGCCCTTATGTGCAAAATAAACTGCACGTGGCGATGGCAAGTCAAAAATGTTGCGCATTCAATCATTTCCATCACCTTGAATTGGGGCGGCGCTGCCTGAACACAGTTATTTCATGTTATTTCACCCCAACTGAAGCATAAGACACTTGAACATACTCTACATAGCACCCTATGCCTATACCGGTCCTACGTTCCAATGCTAAACCATACAACGCCATACTGTTCTGAACTGCAGCGTGTGCTGATCTTACCCCAAAAAAAAAGCCGTGGCCAAGCGCCCAAACGCCATGATGTCTCGAAGTGTCGCCATGTCCTCAGGGTTCCACCATGGGGAGGGCATAAGTTCAGGGTGTCTATTTCCTGTTTCTGAGGGTGGTTTCGTCAGTCTCGGTCATATCTCAATAGAGCAACTAGATGTGACCCAAATCAATCAAATGAAATCAATCGTTCGCAGGGCTCCATGGGTTGATCCCACCGCTTGGCTGCGAACGTCCCAAAAACTCGTCGCCTTGGTCATGCCCAGACGCCGGCAATGTGTGATGGCCATTTGATGGGGCAGCGGGGCATGCAACAGTCACAAGGCTTCCGGCACGTCGAGTGAGGACTTCGCTCAATCTCACTCGGATCCTGCAGCGAACATTGGTCCCTGTTGTGAGTTGCGCAAATGCCACCTTCGTTTGGAAGAAGGGATTCAAAAGCTAGTCCTGGAACCCCGGAATGATATATAACAAAATATGACAAACGTGCAAAATCGCCACAAAGGCTGGCATTCACCCACTACACAATTTGTAAGTCTCTGTTACATCCTGCGAGCCCACCCTGCTGTGGTCCGGAAGCTAACCCAGCATCTAGCGCCTGTCGTCCAGGTTGAACTTGGTGACCAATGACATGATCTCCCCTGGGGTGCAAATCATTTCAGGCATTGGAAACAGCAGAAATCCAAAAAATCGGATACATCTGCGAGCAACCTGGAGAAAATCCGCCCAAATTGATTTCACAGCCCCCCCCTGTCGGTGAACTGCAGAGAAAGCCTCGGCGCCAGGCCTTGCATGACAGCAGCATCTGGAGGAGGTTGATCTGAAGGACGTGGTTGCGCCTGGTCTACCCGCAGTTCCACGACGGGTTGAGGGAAATGGTCTCCATCACTGGCAAGGGAAAGAAACAAAGAAAATGCTCGCAGCCTCGAACCACATGAATAGCCCATTGATATTCAAGCAATATTCCCTTAATATTAATCGTCCATTAAATGATGTCTTCTCCAAGAAGGGAAGCTCCAACAACCACCAAGTCCACTTCCGGATTTTCCAGCGCCTTCTCGTGAGCGAAACGGCAGTTGTCGCCTCGAGAACAGAAGCCTTGCCACGATGCCACGGGTGCCACAAAGCACCGAGCTTTGAGAGAAGCTTGCATCCTACCATTCCTACCATCCAACATATGGCATGTGGAACTCCAAGCGGTCCAAGCGGTCCATGCGGACGCAATGACATCATCATATAGAGTAAGCGATTCAAACATATGCTTGTAAATGAAACACCCCAAAGCGTTTCATCCATGTGTTTCTTTTCGCAAATGCATCTCTGCATTTCCCAACAATGCGGGACTGTGAGTAACTGATGGCAGGGACTGCAACTGTTCTGTCTGCATGTGCGTGATGGCGTTTGTTTTCTCAATTTGGGTGCATAGGCTTTCCCCATGAAAAAATCACAAGCATATCAATCCAAGAAAGATGTCCCCATACGATGTACCCTGTCGTTTCATCTTTTTTCTACAGTATGTCGCTCACCACCTTTAAAAGGACTGAAGCCAAAACGAGAAAGAGAGATGACCCTCCGGCAATCTAACCTGGCAATAGGACAGAAGAAAAGAAACATAGGAAACATCTAAATATGGAATTTCATGGTCATCGATAGCCTCGCATCAGTCACCACAACTGGCCTCGCTGGAAGTCGCCACACATCTCCGAACTCCTGCCCGTGTCATAAATGATTCCATATCCCACCATCTTCAGGGCTCCTGATGATTTTATCATGATTTATCAACCTGAAATTAGGTCATTTCTCGATAGTTCCTGCTATGTACCATTACATGTGTATATATATATACTGAGAAGTTCTGGCTCTACCCCTACCAGCGGTGGACTAGTTTTCCGCAGAAAGTAGAGAGACCGTTTTCCCAACCATGGACCTTCGAGTGCGGGAAGTTCCCCATGGCAGCATCTTCTCAATTGTTGCTGAAGTAACCGGTGTACATGATGGTTGTTTGCATTGCTCCGGCCTGTCTCCAGCTCAGCAGTTCTTCGTCCAGGGTGCACCGGACATCAAGCTTGGCATCTATACCTTTTATGACCTGGTGCGCTCCAGGGGGGACTCACCTGTTTGCCATTTTGGCACCAATACGGAAGCTTTGCCCCATTTGCCCAAAAAGGAATTTTCGAAGATGGTTCTTTTCGATGTTTGTAGTGGAATGGGAGGGTTCACGATTGGTTCCCAACTTTTGGGAGTGCAAACACTTGCATTCATTGAGAAAAACTCACTGGCCTGTGAAGCGTTGAGGGCCAACTTCACCAGCCCGGTGATTCAGGGAGATCTGGCTGACATCCAGGTTTTGAAGCAGGTGCATCATCTCAAAGGTGATCATTTTCTCCAGATCACGGGTGGCTTCCCATGTCAAGGATTTTCACGCCAAGGTGATCAATTGGGTATGGATGACCATCGCAGTCATTGTCTTTACCACATTTTGAACTGCGCATGGCTTTTGCAAGCAGATGATGTGCTCCTGGAATGCGTGGCCAATGTGACTCAGTTTAGGGATACCATGGATTTTCTTGAACAATATGCTGAGCACGCTCACATGCATTGCAGGAAACTCACTTTCGATTTGCAGAGCCAGTGGCCAGTGCGAAGGAATCGCTTCTGGTGCCACCTGATTGACAAGAACCTTCCAAACTTCCCTCTTCCTGAGTGGCCTCGGACTGATGAGTTCGCCTTGTTGGGTCATGTCATGCCGTTGGATGCCATTTGGTCCATTTCTGACGAGCAGCAACTGGAATGGGATGAGAGTGAGATGTCAATTTATGGAAATCCAGCATATGGTGATGATCAGCGTGTTTTGACCTCAGACTCCAAGGCTCCCACTTTCCTTCACTCTTGGGCACATGTCAATCGGCCATGTCCTTGTGGATGCCGACAAGCCTTCAGTGAAGCACGCCTCCGACAAGGAGGTGCCAGAGGATTTGGTTTGATTTCCAGTCGCACTGGTCGTTGCCGTCATCTTCACCCAGAAGAAGGTGCGCTTCTCTGCACCGTGCCACCTTCATACCGCTTTCCTATGCCTCCAAGATCAGCCTTGTGCCTTTTGGGACAAATCGCAGCGCCACTGCAAGTGTTGTGGCTACAAGCACACATCCTTGCCGGCCTCCAACAGCATTTCTGGGGTTGGACTTGCATTGACCCCAAGATATGTGTCAAAGTCCTACAAGATCAACTTGTTGCACATTCTCAGCACCTTTGGATGACACAGCGGATGTTCCAACACAGATCCATCACCCTGCAGCTCGAGGATGGTGAGCAGCCCTTTGAGATCTTCATTGTCAATCCTACCACTGTGCGTGAGTTGGCTTTGGCAGAGAAAGCATTGAGTGGATGGGGGCACTATGCTGTGATCAGTCTTCATGGACAACGGATGCCAGCACACGCCTTCCTCTTGCCTGGCTACACCTACAAGGTGGAGATCCGCAAAAGTGCTCAGGTGCTGCCTTTTCCTGGGGCCTTGGACGTTTCTGGCGGTGGTCTCAACAACAACAGCAGGTGCCTGGGAGACAAGTTGATTTGGGACATCATGAACGAAATGGTGGACAGTCTACTGGATTGCTCCGAAGTGGCCCCATTCATGCTCTATCCCTTCCAGATCAGCCATCTTCAACGATGTGATCCTCCGGCAGCTTTTACCCAGGTTTGGCAACGTCTTCACAGAAAATCTTCCAAAGATGTCCTTACCATCTGTGAGATTGACGGCCATTGGATTTTGCTGGTCGGCACTTACCAGCAGGAATTTGGACTTCAGTGGACTCTTTACGATGGACTTCGACAGAGTCACCTGCTGGACACGGCGAGCCCTGCGGTGAAAAAGCTTTGCCAGCTTTTGGACTTGGATTTCCTTGGACTTGCTGAGGGTCTTGGACTTCAACAGACCCATCCCTTCACCTGCGGCACCGTGGCATTACTCCAGATGGCGTCACTCCTGGGCCTCAGACTGCCTTCCCAGGCTGGCATACTGATTTTGCACCTGCAGTTGCTGGACCTCCAACGAGATGGACATATCTTCGCAGCAGGACCTGATGACGTTCAAAAGCAGCTCGCTCTTCTGCTGTCTGACAAAGGGGTCCCCCTGGCCTCTGCTCCTGACCGGGCTCAACAAGTCATCAGCAAGCTTGGGCTCAAGCAGGTGACCAATATTCTCCAACACAAGCACCCTTGGGCCGATTTGAAGGCGTGCGCAAGCAAGCCAGGGACGATGTTTCGACTGGTTACGCAGGACGAACAAGCAGCCTATGTGGCCATGCGTGCCCAGACCAAGCATGGGGCACAAATCAAGAACCACAAGCACAAGAAGGCACACCGATCTGCAAAGATTCCTGAGTCGATGCATCTGGACCCTGACCAATTTGAGCTTGACAGTGCACACTTCAAGGATGAGTCCGACCTTCCTGTTGGACAGATTGCTTTCTCTGATGTTGGCGCAGATCAGCGTGGTGTGGCACTATGCACAAAGGCCATGGCCCAACACTTCCTTGACGCGCCCAAGTCCATCAGCATTGAGGCCCTGGCACTGCTGCTGGTTGACACCCCTGAGCAAGAGCAGATTCAAAATGCCAACCTCAAACCTATTGTCATTCCAGCCAAATGCTGTGGCACCAACGAGCACACCTTGATCTTTGGTCACATCCAGCAACTTGGAGATTCGGCAGTCAGCCGCAACCTTGCCGGAGAGGAATCCAGTCCTGACATCATTGACACACAGGTGATCAAGTTCCAGGTTTTCAGAGACCAACTTCAAGCTGATTGGCAGGACTTCATCACTGCTCCTATCAGAGCACTTGTTCAACGCATGGAAGCTCTGCAGCTCTGCAGAGGACAGAATTATGGGGCAGACTGTGCGAAGTTTCATCCTGGGCTTGATGAACACATGGACAGCGTGATCTTTGAGATCTGGGCCAGAAGCTTCTTCAATGACCAGGGACACAAGACTCAGGCTCGTGACTCTAGTCTGTTCACAGTCTTCATGCGAATCCCAGAGGGTGCCCTGGACAAGATTTTGACTAGCACCCCAACTGGAGTCTATGCAGAGCCTCGTGGCCAGCAACCTCAAGAACCTGACCAGATGTATCGTGTGGTCTGGCTGCCAGGGACCAGCTTCACAGAAGCGACTCACAAATGTCGCACATTCTCCAAAGCAATTTGCCTGGTACGAATGAGACAAAAATATGGAGTCAGAGTACTACGTGAAGATGAAGGTGCAGCCTGGGCACACCTGCGACCAGGCATTGAATATGTTGAGCTGGACATCCAATTGATCTTTGAGCTCTTTCCTCTACCACATGGTACTCAAAGGCAAGCGGTCTGCAAATTGCTCAGTGACTGGGGATGGGCTGCTCGACCTTTGCAACCAGGACGAGGGTCTCATCGCCATATGGCTTGGCGAGTCGGTGCTTCCAGTCAACCACCCCATCAGATCATGCAAGGTTTTCAACAAGATGTGGTGATCACCCAGGTGAAGGATCTGAAGCAGCAGACCAAGCAGCCACAGCTCATTGCTTCGACACGCACACAGAAGCATTTGCGAGCTACTCCTTCTACTGCCACATCATCCAAAACATCAGATCCTTGGTTGGACTCTGCTTTTGATCCATGGGCCAAAGCAAAGCCTTCAACGACTTCAGCTGGAGACAGTCGTCCACGGCTTGATGAGATCAAAGACCAGCTCTGCCAGGACATCAAGTCCAAGGTTAGCAAGGACATTGAGTCAACGGCACAGGAGGTTATCAAGGCAGCGGCTTCATCTTCTTCTCAGGCTGCTCAGACTGACGAGAAGAGATTGCAAGCGCTTGAAGTAGGCATGCAAGAATTGAAAGGCCAGAATGCTCAGATGTCCACCTGGTTCCAACAAGCAGGAGAAAGAATGCAGGCCAATGAAAATGCATTGGGAGCGGTTCAACATACATTGAATGCTCATCAACATGAAATCCACACGCTGGGTACAACGTTCCAGAGCACCATGAAGACGATCAAGAATGACTTGTCCACCGAGATGACAGACTCCTTCAACAAGCAGCTCAGCCGTCTTGAAGCCTTGTTGGAGAAGAAGCAGAGATCAAGTTGACTATGGCACTTCGGCTCTGAGCATGGATCAACTCAGAGGCCGTGCTACAACAGAAGATCCAAGTACAATATGCCTTGGTTCCTGCTTTGGATCATGGTGCTTTTTTCACCAGTGCAGGCTCTCCAGCATGGACATCCCTTTGCCCGGCGCTTCCTCATCAGCCCAGCAGCTACGGCTGGCTGGGATTTTGGGTCGGGGGATGATTCATGCAACGTTCCTGAGCCACATGGTTTTTCTTTCCTTTATGGGGACTCCCGAGCCATTTCCTCTAGCACATCGCCGACAGCTGGAGCGCATAGATTTGGAGAGGCCAGACATCCTGGCCCTAATCCGGGGAATCAACTGACTGTGGGCGTCAGCAATCCAAGCGGACTCCGGCAGAAGGAGGATGTGCTTTTGGGACTTGGACCTGGCATTTGGTCCCTTGCGGAGACTCAACTCTCCAACCAGACTTTCAAAACGTGCTCTGGCATCCTGCGTAAAGGAGCACGTACTTTGAATCGTGAGATACGCTTTCATGGCGGCTCACCAGCACCACTACGACAAGGCTCACAATGGGCTGGCAAATGGACTGGGGTGGCTACATTGTCTGATGTTCCTGCAGTGCCATTAGATGTTCCATGGCCCCAAGAACATTGGCTGAGTGGGCGGGTCATGCTCACTAGACATTGGGCATCTACATTGCCCATCACGATTGGCACCTTCTATGGTTATGCAACTGGACCTACGTGGCCACGGGCCAAGCATTTGAGCGACCAGCTGCTTGAGACATACACTACGGAAGTGGTGATGGGGATGAGTGGAGTGCGGCTGATAATGGGCGACTTCAATCAAGAACCTGGTGCTCTCATCCAGCAGCAAATTTGGATGCGTCATGGCTGGCAGAATGCTCAGCACTTGGCTGCTGAGACCTTCAACCATTTGGTCACCCCAACTTGCAAAGGGGCGACAGAAGCTGACCAAATCTGGCTTTCGCCGGAGGCCGTTCAGCTGCTGCGAGGTGTCTGGGTCACGGATGACTTTATGGAGCACTCCACAGTTGCCATCAACCTGCAGATCCCTGAGTGCCAAGTTTATGTTCAGCGCTGGCCTCGCCCTGCCAAGGTTCCATGGAATGACATGTCTTTTGATGATTGGGAGCCTGCATGCAGTGTTTCGTTCCATGCGGGTGACAATCCCACTGAGTTCATGAAGGCATGGGCCAACAACTATGAGCAGGACATCAGCAAGCAGCTGGCATCATGCACTGGGAGCCGAATGCCCTCCCGCTGTCTTGGAAGAGCGCGACGGCTACAACCAGACGTGCAACCACAATCTACTCCTACATGCAAAACTAGTCGTGAAGGAGAGGTCAAGCTCATGAACTCCATGGTTGGGGCTGCTACACGTGCATGGTTTCGTCAGCTGAGGAGACTGCAAAGTCTCAAGCATGCGGTGTTTGCCAACAAATTGACGCATGCAGCGGTCACATACCGCATTGAACTGTGGCAGGCGATACGCCAAGCTGCAGGATTTGCCCCTGATTTCCCTACGTGGTGGGAGCGACAAGCTCATGAAGTGGACGGGGTTCTCCAGGTCCTTCCTCTTGCGGTTCCACAAGATCCTGCAATGGTGCAGGCCCTTTTTGAGAGCTTTCATGGTCATTTTCGAAGTTTTGAAGCCTGGCATCTTCAACAACGAGCTGCCAGCCTTAAAACCAAGTATCAAGGGGCCCTGGATGCTATCTACATGGACTTGCGTAAGGAGCCAAAACCTGGGGTCGATCAGCTTTGGAAGTCATGTTTCTACACCATTTTGGCTGTAGATCTTGAGAGTCAGCAAATTCAACTTGATAAAGATGTACAGGTGCAGCATGATTCTGCTTGGCTTCATCACAATTGTATGGTGCAGGTTTCTCAAGTTGCAGGTGACATTTGCACAGTTTTGGCACCTGAACGTTTTGAACCTGGTGATGAGCTGACTCAGCGTTTGTTTCTTTCAGACTCCAACGACATTTTGAGGGCCTTCGAAGCACACTGGCAGCCTCGCTGGAATGCTTTGGCCGAAGTTCCGGCTGTTGACTGGCAACGGATTGTCCAATTTGCTCAGACTCACATGGATCAGCATCAGTTCACATGGCAACCTATCACTAGGGAGCAATGGAGACAGACGGTGCAAAAGTTCAAAGTTGGTGCGGCCAGGGGGCCGGATGGCTTCGCCAAAGAGGACCTCGTGAATATGCCTTCATCATATGTTGACTCCTTTCTGGATTTGATACACTCCATTGAAACAGACCAAACACCATGGCCACAACAACTTACTTTTGGCACTGTGCTTGGCTTGGCGAAGATTGATGGAGCGCATGAAGAGGCCCATTTCCGGCCAATTACGTTGTTTTCCATCCTGTACAGAGCTTGGGCAAAACTACGTACCCGGCAGTTGATCCAACAGATGGCCAAATTCATCCCTCCTGAGGCTCTTGGTTTTTTGCCAGGACGGGAGACCACAGAAGTCTGGCTCATCTTGCAGGCTCAGATAGAGCTGATGATGCAGCATGGTTTGGATTTTTCTGGACTTTCCACAGACTTGAAGCGAGCATTCAACCATATAGGACGAGCACAAGTCTTCATGGTTGGTGAGCATGTGGGCCTGCCATGGCAGGTGATGAATGCGTGGAAGAAATTTCTGGCCGTTTTTGTGCGTCGCTTTGATGTCCATGGATGCCTTGGTGTCGAATTGGCTTCGTCCTCTGGTTTTCCTGAAGGATGCCCTTTATCCATTGTCGCTATGTTGGTGGTGGATTGGAGTTATCATGTTTACATGCGCATATTCTGCCCTGCAGTTTGCACATACTCCTTTGTGGATAACCTCACCCTGGCGGCAAGAGAGGCTGTAGCAGTGGCACAGGGCTTTTTTGCTTTGAGAACCATCTGCCAACTTTTTGGACTCCAGCCGGACGATGAGAAGACGTATGTTTGGGGGCTTACCAAAACCTCCAGAGCCATACTCAGCCAGCTGGGATTTGACTGCATGTCAGATGCCAATGAGTTGGGAGGGGCCATGACCTATGGCAGGGCCAGACGAAACAGAACTCTGCGGGCGAGGGGTGCAAAGCTGAAGCCTCGCTGGGATCAGTTGAAGAAGTCACCAGCGCCTCAATTGCAGAAATATGCGGTTTTACCCAAGGTGTTCTGGCCGCAAGCCATGCATGGTTCCACCAACTGCCTCATCTCTGACAATTATGCAGTGGAGTTACGGCGTTTGGCAGTGAAAGCATTGAAAGTCAGCGGTGCAGGGTCCAACCCTTTGTTGCGGTTGTCCTTGTCCAACGACATGGCCAACGACCCTGGCTATTATCAGCTGCAGCTCTGCATCAACACTTTTAGGAGATTACTGCGTAAGTCCTCCGAGCTGATGCACATGTGGCATTTTTGGCATCAACGATATGATGGGCGCCAACTTCCGGGGCCATTTGCACGACTCATTCATTGCCTTTCTGGAATTGGCTGGGCTGTGCAGGAGCCCCCATGCGTGATTGACCATGAGGGACACAGATGGAATATGATTGAAATTGACAACAAGAGCCTTCAAACTCTGATGCAAGATGCATGGTTACAATATGTGGCTAGTCAAGTGCACCACAAGACCATGCAAGGATTGAATGGGATTGACAAAGACCTCACATTGCTAGATGCTTCCAGCATGGTGCCCATTGATCGGGCTCGTTTGTCTGCCCTACATTCTGGAGCTTTCATCAGTGTGGCAGAGCATGCCAAATATGATGAGGAGAAGATCTCCGTTTGTGCCCTTTGTGGAACTGATGATGATCGTGAGCACTGGTTGCAATGTCCTAGATTTCAGAATCTTCGATTGGGCATCCCTGGCTGGCTTGCTGACAATGCAGCGTTGCCCCGGTGCACTGTGAATCATCTTCTTGTTCCACGACTTCCCAAACTGGTGGAATGGCGTCATCTCTTGTATCAGCTGCCTGACACTTCGGCTTCTTTTTGTTTTCAACCCCCCAAGTTTGGTTGTCATCATTTGTTTCTTGATGGTTCGTGTACGGTTGAGCAACATAAACAGTTACAACTTGCCTCGTGGGGAGTGATAGATGCAACAAGGGGTTTGGTAGTGTCAGCTGGCCATTTGCCTGGCATCACTCAATCAATTGACCGAGCAGAAGCCACGGCCCTTCTGAGTGCTTTGCGATGGGGAGCACATACTGATTTGGCATTGTGCCTTTGGTCTGACTCTCTGTCTACTGTTGATCTGGCTAACCATGTCATGCAGTTTGACCACATTCCGGCGGGTACGGCAAACTACGATCTCTGGCGTCTCATTCAAGATGCTCTTCAAGATCGGGCTGGCGCTTGCACTCTCATTCGATGGGTGCCTTCGCACATTCCCCATGAACAAGCAGAAGACGCATTTGAAGACTGGCTGATACACTGGAATGGCCTGGTTGACCGCCTGGCAGTCTGGATTAATCACCAGCGACCCACTGTGGTGTGGGACAGATTGAAGTCCTTGAGAAACAGCATTGATGAAT
>Ga0126342_10019930_pt1 | contig 11337 bp, 13 predicted proteins | sample Cyp1metagenome_FD_92528 | JGI IMG/M metagenome (GOLD analysis project Ga0126342, IMG submission 92528) | Coral microbial communities from Lord Howe Island, Old Settlement Bay, Australia - Cyphastrea 1 metagenome | ecosystem: Host-associated > Invertebrates > Cnidaria > Coral ...
GGGGGGGGTACTAAAATGACTAGCAATCTCCTGAAGAATCAGGTAACGGGGCTGGCCGCCCTCCCCTTTACTTCGTAAAGTAAAACTCAAGGTAGCCCCTCTGGAGCTACCTTTCGTGATCAGCATGATCAACTCACAGTGTCGCCAGTGTCGCTCCTGAGCCTTCTGACTCTTGGCCATCAGCCTTAGCCGCTTAGCGATCACGACGTGAGGTCGACTTTACACTGCCACTTTTTTTCGCGACTCAAAAACTGAGATGCGAAAAGCTGCAACATTTTGCACCATTTTGCAACATCAACGCAGCTGCAATTGCCCTCAAGCTTAGCAAACAATTGGCCCCTGGCGCACCAACCTGCAAAGTGTACGGCCCACAGTGTTTCAAGATAAAACAGCTCCCCTCACAGCATAGACTCTGCATAGACTTTGTGGAGAGATTCCAACAAAACATTAACAAAAACACAACGGGTGACCCGGTAATGGACCTCCTTTGCTTCCTGCTTCAACTTCTTCATTGCAGTCTTGGCATGACTGATACGCCACCGCTCCTCCATGCCATGTGTAGATCCAAAGGCTGCAGCTACCAAATCCTGTACAATACTACCTTTAACGAACTTTAACGTATACAACCTATGTATACCTTTATGAATCATTTATGATTCATTTATGAAACAATTTATGAAACAGTTTCAGACTTTCAGCTGGTCGAGTGCAACTTGCTGTCCTGCGCCACATAAACTGCCTGCCTCAAAGCCTTGTAAACTCTTCGCCTCAGCATCTCAAAGAAATCTTGCTCGTCTCCAGTATTTGTCTCACGTTTTACTTCTAAATATCATGGAATGTCTGTTAATATTATTGTACATGAATTGAATGTCTCGGTAGACAGCTTCCAGAAAGTACGCCAATGCTGCAGGCCCTGCAGGCCAATGAAAAGGAGAACCATGAAACCAAAATATGATGAAATATGCAAACTATGCCATGTCGTCTGCACCATGCAAATACGCAACATATACACAACGGCCAATTCCCTGAAAGGTCCGAACACAACGTATCACACAAGTTTCTCTTTTTTCAATCAAGATAACAGTGAAAATAACAGTGGACATGCAACTGCCAAAGAATACATTTGAAACATCTATACTGAATCTATATCTGTCTATACTCCTGTTTTTTTATTATTTGTGGATTCCTGAGTTTTTGGGCGATCAGACTAGTGGAACTCATTCAAGATCAGCATAGTCGAGGGGCACTCGCCATCGTTTCCAGCTACTTTGGATCCGTGTTGCGGAGGTGACTTTCTTGTATTCCTGGAGGACATGATGAACAGAAACACGGAATCACAATGAATCCCACTGAATCTATCGCAAGCAGAAACTGCAAGAAAGGAAGCCGCAAAATGAAACTCTTTGGTCCCAAAGTGCCCTGATAGAAACAACACCGACAGCCAAAAATAGAAAAGACTAGAAAAGACTTGTCCATCTCAAACATGTTGCCGTAGTCTGACAAGCACTACTGTGGTAGTGTTTTTATTCATCGAAGGAAAGATTCACCGGGAAATGAGAGAAAATCCAAGCAGGACAGGGAATGTAACGAGGACCTGGAAAGCAACGATTGTACAAAACAGGAGTGAACCGAAGATCGGCACAGCATGCACAAAATTGCATACAACAAAGACATCAAAAGAGTCAAAACCTAAACAGAAAATCTTTGTGATAATATGTGATACCATACAGACATATACAGACATATAGAAAACGCAGCATTTCAAGATGGTGTTCAACATGCTTCCACTTTGGCTTGTTCTGCTACCAAGCATTGGGATACAAAAGAAGACTTTGAATCTGGTCGCAGTGCTGTGCCTTTCTCATAAGGAACACGTGTGCAAATCCTACATCTACATCGCAACTAGATTGGATCAATCTACGGCATAGATGGCATAGATGTAACATGACGAAAAAAAAGGTTTTGGCCTTTGCGAATCTGCGACCAATGATACCTGTCGCGTGAAAAACGCCCAAAATATCCAAAATCTCATGATCATGGCATGGTAGCATGCGGCATGGCGGCATGGATATATCATACAGTATCTGCTCAGTATCTTCAAATCATGGCTCCCAACGCATGTTGCTAGTTTGTCACGCCAATCCGGATACAAGTTCTTGTCTTGGCCCTAAGTCCTTCTGTCTTCATTAGCCCGTGACTTAACACAGACATTCTGCTTTCGCCACTACTTTCTGTTGTTTTCTGTGCCACGACCGCCTTACCGCCTTATGCTTCGGGGTTCTCTCGTCCCCACATTCTTCCCATCGTGTCTCATCGCAGCTAAAACATGGCGGAGTAGCCCTTCCGCCAAGCTTGGATTTTAATGACCTTGGACGAAAAGCACAGCTACCGATCATTTAATCCATGTTTCATATGTTTCGAAGACAACGAGTCTTTCCAGTGGCACGTACATCACACATCTACACGGAATCTACCCGGGCCTTCTTGAGGAACGCATGGTATCTCTTGCGAGCCTTGGCAGCTTTAGCCCTTCCAATGGGACAGAAACTACATTTGAAACATCTCAAAATGGACAACTAATTACTCCAACTACATGAAACAAAAACTAGTGAACTCATGTTAGCTTCAACTAATGTTACTTACATCTATAATATCTATATTACATCTCTTGAACATCTCTCTGTGTCGTTTCTTTCGCCAGGGAGCAAGAAACTGCCTGGCAAGGCTTTGCGCCTTGACTGCAGCCCCTTCCTGCCTGGAGAAAACAGCACGAAAACACGAAAACCAGATATTCCAAGATGTTGCGTCGGATGTTCCAGAGGAAAAAGTGGAGGCGCCGCCGATGCCTAGATTCCTAGCTCGATTCAATCCGTTGCCAAGGCGTAACCCATTGCCAAGGCATATTCGGCGTTCCTCATTTGGCTATTTCTATCCTGTCGAATCTATCTATTATATATATATATATTCATATTGTTTTAGTAAGGATTGAATCCTGTCTGGCTTCCACCTCTGTCGCATCAAATCGCTGCGCGCCAGTTTGCTACCTCAGAGTCTCAGAGATATCGGAGATGATATAGGTTTGATTCGAGCACAAGTTTGCAACAACTCAGAGTGTCTCAAAATGGCCACAACATTGTCTCAAGTCTCAAAATTTTGAGCACATGAGCACACCAGCACATTGACAACCTCCCTCTTTCTACTTCAAAGCCTACCCAAAGGAACAACATGGAACAACAAACACATGACAAAATGGGATACCATGATACCATCAAAATACGGCACAGCTACAACGCATCCCAGCATGAGTAAGGAACAACCCACGCATACCCACACCTTCTATCAATGCGGAAAACATCTGCTCCACACAAAACAATGCAAATGCAACTGGTGCTATAGCAATGGATCTACGGCACCCGGTTTAAAATGGCGGTATAAACATGTAATAAACATGTAATAGACATGCAAAATATGTAATTCACGGAGTGGACCCGGTCACAGTTTTCCACTTCCACTGAGTTCCACTGTGTATCACTGGGCTGCAGACGGAGGATGGCTTGGACGTGGCGCGTGAAGAGACGCAACGCCTCCGGGCAGATCAGTCATTTCCAGTTACGAAAACCAAAAACATGTTACAACTCGATACAACTCCGCAACATATGACATAGAATTACATAGAATTACATAGATACCATACATGTATGTATTTATATTTACATGCATCATACATCACGATATAACATGATTGTACAATATCATAAGATATGCTATAGACATATCACAAAAAGAAAGATGTTCTATAAAACTATAATAAGTATAATCAGTATAAACACATCAAATCATATCAATCTTTATCAATGATTGTAATGTCATATGATAAAAGCAAAAAAAATCAATGCGATATCGACTTTGTATCGACTTTGTCCATGGAATCCTTGGAATCTGGATGTTGTGCCATGTGATCCTCAGCTGTGCCATGCTGTGTGCTGTGCCTTGTACTTTCCCATCTGCACACGTCTCCTCCAGGCTGTCTGGATCTGTGTCGCGCTCTTCACCAACAGCTCCAAACGAGCAAACCTCACAAACTCAACGCAAACGGACCCCATAGCGCTGTGCATTGACGGCATTAAACCATATTCAACATTATTCAACCATATTAAACCCAAAGAAAGGAGGAACATGTTGGAAAATTGCAGGAATCTATGAGATCAAGATAGATCAAGAACCTTGACAAGCTTCCTTGATTTTGCACTGTGTCCACATGTGTCCACATGGTCCACATGGTCCAAGGGGACGAGGACTGAGTGATCTGAGATGATCTGAGTGTGCGACTTGATTCGCTCAAAAGCTGGGAGCTTGAAAAAGACCTTGCACGGAGCACGTTGCACGGGGTCCACGGGGTCAAAGAGAGGGGTGGACTCCAAGGCCCAGGTGTGGACAAAGCTTTGCAGTACAAAAGTGTAGAAATGCATAGAAATTCAACAGAAATCAAAGGTTCAGTATTCAAATGATTACACTATGTAATATTATCAACATATGACTACTATTAATTCAATATGTCAGTAAGTGTCAGTATATAAATATTACATATATATATATGTATATGATGTATATGATATATGTGTATGATGGATTCTGGATAAACTGTGGTCGAAGATGTCGAAGCACCTACCATGTAGGTCACCTGAGGCCCAGTCCAGGGTCTTGCCAACTGCCCAAGGAAGACCTGGGAAACATGGACTTAGCTTGCAAAATTGCTAATTGAACAGGGAAACACGATGAAAACACGATGAAAAACACGATGAATGCTGCAGAATGCGGAGAAAAATCGGAACATACTTTGACAACCTGTGCCATCCGGAACATGTTCACATTGACCCTCCTGAAATCGTGTCAATGAGCTGACATGTAAGGAAGATGTAAGGAAGATGTAAGGAAGATGTAAGGCTCCGGCCATGGTTGGGCTTGGGCACATGCAGTTCGGTCGTCAAGTGTTCCAGCAACTTCTGTGCTCGTACTTTAGTGTCGTCCACATGCTTCAGGCCTCACAGTGTCACAGCGACTCGACTTTCGACTTTGTCGGACTTTGTCGGACTTTGTCGGGTTGAGCCCTCAGGGCCTTAGGTGGTGCCCTATGGTGCCCTTGTGTCATGTTCTGTGAGAAATCTCAGGTCACCTTATGGTGATTTTTGGAGACGGGCCTGAGATGATCTGTGGAGATGCAACGACTTTGAAGTCATCCCAACCTCAGAACGTGGGCGGACCATACTGGAACTGGACCATACTGGACCTGTATTCAGGATGTAGGAGGAATCTGCTAAAAAGAAATGAAAAGAAATCCGTTGGGTGCGCTCTGATAGTGATACGGAAAAAAACGGTATAGTATTGATAGTTATTCTACATTTGAAGCACCTCCTGTCCGTCTAAAGGTCCTCTTTAAAGAATTTCTGCTGTCTTTGTCATTCTTTGTCTTTGAACTTTGCTTTCTGAAGGCAACAGCACCAAATAACATCAACAGCTTCGACAGCTTCGACAGCTTCGACGAGACGCATTCCTGGTGATTGATTCGAACAGGATAGCCAGCACGACTTACCTGGACCACCTGGACATGGATTGATCGTTGATCCATGTTGATCCAATTATCCAAACAGGTCCAACATCCTCCAACATCATCCAACCTTTGTCTGCTTTGTTCTGCTTAGTTTCGTTGTTCTGTTGTTCTTTCTTTTCAGCCTGTTCTCATCTGTTCTCTGTGAGCACGTTCCAATCCATTTTATGCACCTTTGTCAACGACAGCGCTCGGGTCGATCATTTCTGCAGGTCAGGTCTGCCAGGTCGGCCTGCAGCACTCCTCCATAACGCAACTGCTCTGTGACGCCCTTCCGGTCGTATCGGTCAGGCCTTGCTCAAAAGCATTGGCAAAACATGGCAGAACATGGCAAAACATGGCAGAACACGCAATATCTCAGTGCAATGCAATGCAAGTCAGTGCACATGCTCAGTGTTGCTCAGTAACCACTTGAAAACGAGAGCAACGTTGAGAACAATTGGTTCAAGTTCAATCTGAAATCTGGCCAATTGGCAATGAATTGAGGAGACAAGAAAAAATGGCTTGGGTCCATATGACAACCGCAATTCATTTTGTTCACTGCTTCTTTACTTCACTTGTCAACAGTCCCTGTGTGTAGACTGCAGTTCTGGATAACACCAAACGAACAATATGAACACACGAATTCAAATCATTTTGAACCATTTTGAACCATTTTGAACCATTCTTGTTCTGTGTTTTCTTTTTCACATTGAAATGTATCCGACATATCCCTTCGCCTGCGGCCATTGCGGCCTCAATTTCTGTTATCTCCTGAGGTCTCCGGGCTCATTCTGCGGGTTGGGCTTGATGCAGCCTCATCGCCGAAAAAACCACTTGAACTGCTCAGAACTCCGGTTTCAATTCGGATCTTGGTGGATCTTGGTGATTCTTGGGGAGATAGCGTGGACACACTATACATATGATGCAGCTAGATGCAAAAAAGGCCTAAGAGATCTTGAGGGAAATGTGAATCGCTTGCTTGATGGCCAGTAGAGCCCCAGTTGCCAGACTATCACCAGCAAAACAGCAAAAAGACATGATCAACGGTCCATCCATCATCCAACCATTTATGCACCAAGCTTTCTTGTCTTGCATTGTTCTGCCCTGCCTGCCCTATCTAGCTGCCTGTCTCTCTGAATCTCCTGTGTCTCCTGTATCTCCTGTCTATCTATCCATCCATATATCATATACCTATCCATCCATCCATCCATCCATGCATGTCAAAGAAGCCATCCATCAAGCTATAATCACTCCATATCACATCCAATCTTGTCATATGTTCTTGTTTGTTCTGATGTACCGGGATTCATTTGTGGATGTGATATCCAGAATTACTATCTTCGCTGGCTATCTACAGCAACCAAAGTCAAGTTATTTCAATCCACCAAGTTGTCAATCTGTCTATCCGAAGCATCTTGTATCTATGGCACTGGTGATCGTGGCCTGCGTACTGAAGATCGTGTTGAAAGTCAGAACATGATACCGTACGACCGCCATATGACCGTTGAATGATATCACCCAACAGCTGAGCGAATCACGGATAAAGTGTGGCTCAGTGAGATCCACAATATCCATGAGAGATGACAGTTGATCCTAGAGCAAGGTGGCAAACGAAACGGACACTGTGCAAGAAAGGAAAGTGGGTCCGCCAGAGTTCCAGTCATGCCAGTGATGCAATCAACTTTGTCAGCTACTGTCAGCAACAGTCAGTTTTCTCCCGGGCCTTAGGTAACACAACACATAACTGCAAAAGTATCAAAAGTATGAAGCGAAAGAAACCCAAACAATCTGACACTGTCTGACACTGTCTGACACTCAGCCCGCACGTTGAGTCGTTGAGTTTTGGCTTCAACGGTGCCGAATCGGTGCCGAATCGGTGCCCAATCGGTACCAATCGGTGCCTTGAACTCCGAGGAGACGGTGTACTTTTTCTTCTTCTTGCTGGGAGCTGCATCCTGAACCAATGAGGTCAATGTCTCAATATGTTTGAATATGTTTCAGCCTTATCAAAGACTCAAACCAAAAAACTGAAGACATCTGAAGACACACAGCAGGTGCAGTGGCTGAGTTCCATACCTGCGATTCATCCTTGCAAGCTGAACGCTTTCGTGATTCTTTTAAGGTAGACATGGTGATGAATCGGCCTTCAGCAAAATGAAGCACCTACAAAATCCTACCAATACCAAAGAAATCGAAAGAATAAATGGAAAAACACTGATGAAGAAAATGGTAGGAATGTCATCACCATGTCCACAATTTGAGGTGCTCCGTTCGCAGTAGCGAAAGGTGAAGAGTTGAAGGTCCAGTGGACAGAAAAACACCAATTACGGAGGACCTTCCAGAATCTGGAAGGTCCTAAAGCAAGGCGACAAGGGAATCATACCAATCAAGGAGTTCAAGCAGTTCAAGTAGTTAAGTTGATGACCAAAATGACTTGTCCAGAATTGTCAAGCACCCTCTATGGTCTCCAATAATTACTAGAATAATTATATAGCCATGCAAAAAGACACGGTCAGAGTCTTGAGCTCCGGAGACGAGTTGAACTTGGATACTCTTGTATAAACATTTGATATCATTTGATTATTGTTTCAGTGAGAAACATGTCAACAATTGTCAACACATCAAGACCATTCAAGACCTGCAAGTGCCGATGCAAATCTTGCCGCAAGTCCTTATTCAAGACTTCGCCATATTTCACGTCCTCAGGTGGCAAGCCGTTGCCTATTACTTCAGGCTACTTTGACATGGTAGACATTGGTAGACCATGTTTGTGTCACTCTGCAATTCTTGGAAACAAAATTTTTAAAAAGGCACTTCATCTTTTATTGCAACATATTTGGCAAACGTGCCACACAAACTTGTAAAAGCGCCGTCAATATCCGCAAAAAATGCCGCCTACTTACTTCTAAAGTGGCACACTTTCCAGTGACCAAAATTTTGGGCACTTTGGAAAGTGCCCGCCACAATGTTTTCCAGGTAGTTATGCTATGCGCTGTACATACATATATGCGATACATGTATACAACATGTGTATATACCTGTTGTGTATAGGCATAAACTATGGCATAAACTTTCAGAAAAACAACGACACAATTTGACACAATGAGCACTTTCATCAGCTTTCCCCTGCTTTTCCCCTGCTTTTCCCGTAGCCGTAGCCTGCTTGAAGAGCTTGACAATGAAAGCATTTGTGCTGGAGCCCATACATTCGATCAAATCCTAGGTATCGGTAGTGTACACAGACCGTAGAATGACCATAGAATGGCCATATAGAATATTTGACAACATGAGAATTACATGAATTATATGATATACATTGATATACATGATATAAATACAATGACATTATAATGAGATGAGATATAGTTACAGTATGTTACAGTTGAATCAATTTGGTGAAGCAGGTACTGTTCTTAATGTTCCGTCCCGAGCAAGCCGCCCAATGAAGTGCCAAGATAATTAAGACAGTGTGGTGTCTCTCAAAGTCTGGAATTAGGTGAAGCTTCCAGCCTCGCATGAACCTGGCATGATCTGAGGTTGCTGCGTTGCTCAGCTGATCCTTGTTCTTGTCCAGGAAACCATCTGAACCTGAGCTCAAGGCCCCCAAAACTTCTGAGAGACCTTCACAAATCCTTCATGTCATACATTCATGGTCATAGATTTTCGTACATTGTCGTATGCATGTACACACATTACAAATCATGGCAATATATCAATACAGATATAGATACCAAATGATACCAATCTGCAAGCAGCCTGCTGCATTTCATCATGTGTCCGTTTCGGTGATAGTCACAGAAGTTTGCACATGACATTGCACGTGACATTTCGACATTTCGACATCTCGACCATGTAAGGCTGGCAACAATAACTCACTTAAGGCTGGCAACAATAACTCACTGGTCCGGCGAAGTGCTTGATGACAAACCTGGGTGCGAGGCATCACAGATCACAGGCATCGGACAAGGCTCCGAACATCACGCCGTTTGAACATGGAACAAATGTCTACTGCCGAGTATGAAAGAAGTTGAAGCTAGAACTTAGAACATGTTAGGAAGATCCAGTTCAAGATGTTCAAACAGCAAGATTCAAAGGTAAAACTCTACAGCTTCTGCTTTCAACATCTTTCAACAAGAAAACATCTTATCTATTCTGATCTCTTGTTGCACGTTTTTTTTTTTTTTGCGAGGTCATGGCTGAAGAGCCAATGTAAGAGGGACCTTCAAAGAATTCTTTGAATTCAGACTCCCCAAAAGGTTCCCTACACCACGATTCCATGGTTGAGCATGTTCTCATGTAAATCTCTGAGATCTTTGCCATGTGGGCTTGGTCTTTATCTCATCAAAGCGTCGATGGCCTAACGATAAGGATCCAAAAACGCGTCATGTCTTCGTCTACTGCCTACTTGATACATCTTGATACATCTTGATACATCTTGATACATCTTGATACATCTTGATACACTAAAAACCTATGTGGTTTGGGGCTCGCTGCAATTTTACCACCCAAAATATATTGTCTCGAATGCACCCAAGTACTTCCTTGAAGCAGTGATTCTTTGGGAATCGATACATTTCCAATGATTTATTTCGTGCGCCTTTGTGCTGCTTGATCAACTTGTTGCAAAAGCCCTGGTCGGAACCCTGCGGCACCACCTGCGCAGAAAGCTTGATACGTTAGAACGAATTCACGCCACCGAACTCTTTCGGGTGCTTTCACTCTTGCAGTTTCAACGACATTTGATTTCAGAGTGAGAAGATTGAGAAGAGTAACCGACATGGGTGGGCAAACACGCATTTCCACAAACGCAATTGCGACATATTGCGACATACCCACAAATTCATGGCATCCATGACAGAAAATGATGTCGCGAACAAAGATCAATCCTGAAAGTCTTATTGCTTCAAAAGAAGAACAATTGTATGTCCTTCCTATCTTAATTCAGATTTCGAAAGTTCGAAATATTTTCCGTTTCGATATCTTCAGCTTTTGCATTCGAACTGGTGCCCCATCTGGGCTCAGCGACGCATTCCTCATCCAGGATGGCAAAAACACCGGTGCCCTGTGGCATCGCATGGAGAGGGACAACTTCGCTGGTGCCTACTAGAAATGTCTTGAAGAGTTGACATGAGTTGAGAAAATGTAGAAACACGTAGAAAGGAATCTGAGGGAATCTGCGATGAAAGAACTGCTTTGAACGTGATATGATGTGATATGATGTGATATGCATGAATTTTATTTGATTTTCTACCAACAGAATGGATGTCGACAGTGCTTTTTCGTCGCAAACCAATTGGGACGATCATGGACAATCCAATGCACCTTGCCCTGAAGCATGTCGACAGCATCCTGGAGCGCTAGGGATACTCCACAGCTGATGAATTCTGACTCAAGAATGACACATAGCCAAATCATGCTAAAACACATTGAAATATATCCATTGGACCCATAATGACCCATATCAACATATCACCGTACCGACTGTACCTATCTTTTTATATCACATCTTGTTCAGATTACTATGACAGATCGCCAATTCAAAAACACGTCTCTCTCCTTTCATCACTTATCTGATATCATTTCCTGCTGGAAAGCATCTGATCCTCTCTCGATTCTCTTGTTTTCAGGATTTATTCACGTCGCTTCGCGACGGCAACCGCCCGCACCGCATCGTTGGGCAGCCGCTCGTAACTGCCAATGATGTCGGCCATTGAGACCAAAATCATCCGAAAGTACCGATTGTCGGAAAA
>Ga0126342_10019931_pt1 | contig 11336 bp, 9 predicted proteins | sample Cyp1metagenome_FD_92528 | JGI IMG/M metagenome (GOLD analysis project Ga0126342, IMG submission 92528) | Coral microbial communities from Lord Howe Island, Old Settlement Bay, Australia - Cyphastrea 1 metagenome | ecosystem: Host-associated > Invertebrates > Cnidaria > Coral ...
AAAAAGGATGGAGGAGCATCAGCAGCTGCATTCGAACTTCCGGAAGTTACTCTACGAGGCGCGCTCCGCTAACCAAACGCAATGCAAAACATGTGACTAACATGGATGAATCCCATACCACCACAGGAAGCACATAGTGCCAGAATCATGATGGTAACATATGTTGACACATATATTCATATACATACATATGTATACATATATATATATATGTATACACACATGCATGTATATATATATATGTATCTGTATATATAATACTTAGCGTTATCGTTTTTTTTCTTCCTTATCGTTTTACGGTGAATGGACTATACCCGGTACAAAAAGGCAACCTGCAATACTAAATCTAATTGACGGGGGTTTTTTAATTTCCTCACCTTCCTTTGGTAGCATTGGTCTCCATGGCATGTAGCACCTGCGGATGATGTTCCTTAACAGGCAGCTGTGAACCGTTTTCAACCTGACCCAGAAGATGATGAATGTTTCGTTTCTAGGCTGTACGGTTACCTATGAATCATCTCATATTGATCATTGGGTAGATATGTGCGTTGGCATTTGTGCTCTGGGTACTCATGAAATCTGTATTCGCATTTAAGACATCAAATCAAGAATAAAAATACCATAATTTCGTTTGAGAAGGCACCAACCACCACCACAACAATGCCTGACGTGGTGCCAGAGCACAAAAGTTCGCAAGTTCGCACCGACCCCCAGCCCGCAAGGTCTTCCCAAGTACCCTCTGGGAATCCAACCATGAATAAACATGTCTGTAAAAACAAAGATATTGCCCTCTGGTAATTATACAAATAACTCTGGAAAATCACCATTTTATAGCTGGGAAAATCCACTATAACTGGCCATTTTCAATAGCTATGTTAAATTACCAGAGGGTATATTCCCTTGCAGGCTATGTTCACAAGACATCTCATTGGAGACGCACCTCACCCGTCACCGTTGTCTGTTCAAAGTTGTTCATATCCAGGTGTGGCTCTGACAATGGGTACCCACCAAATAGCCATTAAACAATGGAAAATTAGAACTTACCAGTTGATTGAGGGAGTTTGCCAAAACTTCTACACAAACGTCAGGTTTAAACTGTCATGTTCCCAACTTTTGAATGGCCATAACTTGGGTTTGTGTTCTCCCAACATGTTCAAACAAACCCGTTGGTCCATGAAACCATACCTCTTTTGTTATAATTAAGATTTGATTTTCACTGTTTGCGGCGGTTAATGGGTCAAGATACACCATCAAGGGCCTTTCAGATTCCAAGTTGGTTAATAACCCCATCAAACTATCGACATATTTACCATAAATGTTACTTAGCCTAGTGATAAACTAGTTGACCCATTGTCCTGGGGCCCCTTCCTGAAAGGTGGTGTCCTATATATAGCTAAACTGACTTATAACATCTTATAACTAACATGTTGATTCTATTAAATTGGAGTTCTAACATCAACTCGTAGCTTCACCACGAGTTGTGACAGTCCGAGTTTTCCACATCAGCTCTTGCTCTGAGGGCTGGTGACCCGGTTGCCATTTGAGACCCTCGGTGGTTTTTCCACCGCTGTGGCCACGGCAAATTCGAAGCCCGCGTCAGAGATGTTGACCTGGCGGCCCCGGCTTTTTGGGCATAGAATTCAGCAACATTCAGCCACCATTTTACGGTGATATATGATAATATATACACATATATGATTATATTTAAATATATACAAATATATATATATATATATATATGTATATTCATGTATATATATATACGAATATACATATATATATATATATATGTTTTTTTTAAAAAAAATATTATAATATAATATGATTTTTTGTTAAAAAGAAAAGTGAAAAAGTAAATATAATATTATATACTAATATATTAAAAAAAACAATATAATATATATAAAAATAAAATACAATACAACATAATATAATATAATAAAACAAACAAAAATATATTATAATATATTAGAAAAAGAAAAAATATTATTTAATAACATTTCAAATAATACTGCAAAAAAATAAAATAACAATATAAAATAATTGAAAAATATAATTTAATAAAACACAACAATATAATACAAAATAATAAAATATATCAGACTATAATATATAATATAATGTAATATAATATAATATTGAATATTAATATATGAATATATATATATAACTAAACAAATAATAACACATTTTATGTAATATTATATATTTGTTTAAACATAATTAAATTATATTATATAAAATTAAATGAAATTAAGACAACATATAATTTAATATAATAAAATATAACATGATATAATTTAATATAAACAAAATAATATATGATAAATAAAATAATAACTATATAGAGAATGTAAAATATAATCTATGTTCATGTAACATTAAAAATTATATTATAATATACTATTTGTATATATAATAATACATATATTAATATATATGTATATATATATATTGAAATATGTATTATATTAAATATGTATTATATTAAATATATTATATAATAAGTATTTTAATCTATATTGATATATAATAAAAAAATGAAAACTAATATATTGTATACAACAAATAATATTAATGAATATTATACAGTCTAATATGACATAATATTATCTAATATAATATATATATATATATGTATAAATATGTATAAAAATATGCATGTATTATTTACAATGGGAATATGTATGGGAATATCAAGCAGGATGGGTCCACCACAAGTTGAGAGAAAATTGAGCCCAGGCGGAATATGTTCTGTTCGTTGCACGCTTAAAATTTGAGGAGATTTGACCGTAAAAGAATGCGCTTTCACGAGAATCAATGAACATTTATGCCTTCAGGGTGTGAAGCATCAAGACTGGGATATGACCATCAACAATTGCCATGTCATCACCAAAGTGTGAGGATTTGACTAGCAAAGATCAAGATATGGCCATTGAAAATGGGGAGAAATAGGGAGAGTCACCATCACCGAATCATCGGGAGTTTCACCATCATCGAAACACTAGCTTCTGTTGATACGGTTCCTGATTTTTTGTGATTTTCAATGCAGATGATCTTTGAACTTCTCAAGATGGGCATAAGGGACATATCTAAGGACTGAAAAGTGGAACATCTGAAACCACAGAAAGTTGGCTCAAACTCGGGATCCAGAGGCAATCTATTGGTCTGGGTTCGACGTTTTTTGATTGTTACCCTGTTCTTGATGCAGAATCTCATGTTTTTGTGGATGTTTTCAGGCTTTCGATGGGGTAACTTCCAATTTTTGATGGCTGAACTATGTTGAACTCCCATTTGGTGCTTAAACATCCACAATCCATCCGGACCCCTCGCTTTCCCCCTCGCTTTCCACCTTGCCATTGCTCCCATCGGCAGGCACTCCACGAGACCAAAGGACAGGAGACACCGCTACACCTGGATCGGTGGAGATGGGGATGGCTCAACCCCCAAAAAAAGAATAAACTTTTGGGGGATGATCATCCATCAACCAGCTACGACTTAAGATACCGTTTGGGTACCGTTAGGGGTACCGTTTAGGGTCAAAAGACCCACAACCATATGGGGATGGGGCAAAACTGATTCAAGAAATTACCCCATTCACCTACCGAGGTCTGGCCATAGATCTTGAACAGCTGCGGCAAATTATAAGGTGCCTGCCAAATTTGCAGTCCCCCTGTTTATTGTTTGAACATCCCAAAAGTGTTGCCAGAATAGATTATATATTACCTATGAGGGGGCGGTGAATATCAGTTTGAGCCCATATGCAGATCAGGGGAAGACTGCTTTGGGCGGGCAAATGCTTGCAAAGATGGCCCCCAAAGAGCCAACACTGCACAGTACTCCTAGCCAAGCTTATGGTAGGTGTATCCCCAACAAGATGCCCAACAGCGTGCCACTGGTGGATGTCAGAGGTTTCCGGCATTTCTATCCATGTTTGGATTACCCTAATTAAGTGTCCCTCCTATCTGATTTACCTTTGAAAATGGTGATTTTCCATGTTAAATTGCCAGAAGGTATATTCTCATTTAGTATCCCATTTAGTTTCCCACTTAGTATGTTGGTGTAAACAGCCTCATCTAGTCTCCCATTTAGTACGCAGGCGTAAAAAAAAAGGGTTAGCATCCCCCTTTATAGTTGGTGTAAAAAAAAACACTCATTTAGTCTCACACCTTATAGTTGGTATAAAACAAAACTCATGTATAATAGTAAACCACCTTATAGTTGTTGTAAAGTAGCTCATTTAGTATCCCTTCTTATAGTTGGTGAAAAAATACCTCAATTGATATCCCACCTTATAGTTGATTATTTTTACCCCACCTACATACCATGTCTCCACGTCGCTTTCCCCAGCGCAAAACAACGTGGCGGGGCTCGCACCTGTTCCACCGCTCAAGGGCTCGTCGCTGCTGGTGATGAAGGCGGGCCCACGAAGGTCGGTAATCTGTCCATCTACCTGGCCACGATGTTACAGACATGGGAAGACTAGAGGAAACCCCAGAAAGTGTATATTATATACTATAATTATATTATATATTATAATTAATTATATATATATATATTTCTATGTGTGTTTTGCTATTGGACCACCATGCTTGGTGGTTCATCCCATTTAATAAGTGGCTTTTAACCAGTTCACCCTGTTTTTTTAGTGGATTAACCGTATACTTATCCCGGAATCCCATTGAATGAACCAGGGTGGGATGAACCACACCAAGTAGTGAGTTGTGCTTCCTTCTATTTAGGACAGGAAACATACGGTGGATGGAAGAGTTTGCATCTTGGACGGTAGAAAACTTCTAGACAATGGGATGAACCACTTATCCACTGGTGCAGGATTTCGCTGGCCCATCCACTTCGTATGGAAAAATAATGCGTCACAAGGTATTGATCATAATACTAATCATCTATGTCATAGATTCCCGCAACTGGCCAGGGACCTTGGGAAATCAGAAGAACATCAGCCACTGATGAGAATCCCGTGGGGCGGCTACCATTCTAGTCCCCCAGTACTTGAGGGTATAATCATAGTATAATCATAGATAATCACACAATTAATCATAGTATATCATAGATTATCAGAATCATAGTATCTCATAGATTCTCACATAATCATAGTATATCATAGTAATATAATAGTACCAAGTAACACTAGTGAATTTCATCACGGTGATGATGACCACCGGACCCGACAAGTTCCAGTTTCCAGGATCTCCGTCAAAAGACCTTCGAAAGGGCCGTGTATCTCTGCACAATAAACCTCGATGCCGCGATGCCGCGCTATCCCAGCAACAGAAAAGTGGTGTAACTCGATATTTTTGTTCAGGTGTTCTATAGCTATGTTATATTATGGTATACGCTATATTATTATGTTCAATTATATCAGAAATCCAGAGCGTTCATGGTACCTCTGGGTTAAGCTGGTTGATGTTCGCTGATATGTAAAGTATCTTTGAATGGGTTTGAAAGAGGAAATTCATTCGTTGCAAAGCTTGTTTTCCGAAAATCCGAAAGGTGTGATCAAATCAAGTGTGAATACCATCAATTATTGCGAAACAATTGCTGTATCACTTTTTTTCTCGAAGATCCCAGGTTCTGTTGGATATTAAACCTTTCCAGAAATCTGACAACTCCAAATAAAATGGGTTTTCTTCCAATTGAACCCCCTTCTTCCGAAGTGGATTTCTGGGTTTCATGGCAGCAACGGGAAGATAAACCAGGCCGTGGACTCACTATCACCACAGATTACTGGGGATTGAATATATATATATATACATATATATATACATATTTCTATTTAATGTATTAATTTTCAATTGATTATGCTAAATCATGTGGTTTTGTTTGCGTTTTGACTATTATATTAATTGTCACGAATTGTAAACATGTTAAACATGTTCAACGATTGGAAGTGGCACCTCCTAGTACTCTAAGCTGACCATGGTGGGGAAAAAACCATTTAGAAGAAATAAACAATCTGGTTGGTGGTGTTAACCCCTCTGAAAAATATGAAAGTCAGTTGGGATGATTATTCCCAATGTATGGAAAAACAAAAAAAATCCAAACCACCATCCAGACAATGTACATGATTGGACTGATTGTTGCAGGAAAACTCCTCATTATTGAGCTATTCTCAGTTGCAAATATCCTTCCCTGTACCAAAGCATATCTAACCCATGATGTCCGGTTAAATCCCAGATGGATCTGTCCAACGGAAAATTACAGTATCACTATTTCACTATGTCCCTAAGATAACAAACAAAATTGAAGCTGTCATCCCCGCTTGTGAAAACGATCGATTTGTGTATGTGTACATATTTCTTCCGTTTGGTACTGAAATCCCCATATTTGAGTTTGTGTGAGAATACAGCATCCAATTCTTTCCCCCTGTTAAAGACAGCAATGGCTGCAAACTGCGGGTAGGCTCCATTTTAAGACACACCCATATATCATATCATACACATATATGTATATATAATATATATATATATATATATTATCCCATTGTATCCCACTCATGATCTTCATTTCCTTCCCAATCGGGTAAATTAGAACATTTCACTCACCTGAAATACCATCTGGGGATGATTCCCCGAATTCTGAGCATCCTTCCAGGTTCGGTTGCAATTAGGTCGTTATAATTTACCCAGACCATTGTATTCATATATACAAGTGTAAATATATATATATATATACATATATCCATACATCATGGTGTAACAAATATTTAACAATCATTATGTGTATATATATATATATATATATATATACATACATGTATACATGTGTACATATGTTTATACATATATATATATATTACATATATATATATATGTTAATGGTATCCCCATATTAAACCACCCAACGCATAGCCGGTGCATCCGCCAAGAGACGCTTCAGGCTCAGCCGCCACCAGGGGCCGTGCCGCCAAGAAATCGTTGCGCGGCAACTTGGCGCCGACCCAAACAGCGTTGCCTGGCGCTGCAACGTGAATGGGGCCTAGGTCTTGAAGACGATCGCTGGGTGAAACGTATTAAATATGATGATATAATATATATATATATATATACTATACCTACATCAACCAAATCCCTGAAAAAAACGGGTCGCGCTATCAAAACCTGGTTTTCAGCCAGTTTCTTTTTGGTGGGTTTGGTTGATCTAGGTACATAATAAATAAATATAAATATATACTATATATATATTCAATTTTATTCATGTATTTATTGTTTAATGTGATTTAACAAATGTAAGCCAATGTGGATCATCATTCCAACTTTAGGCTGGAAAACACAAGATGCTTGAAACCACCAAGCAGAATCAAAGATGACCCCCCAAAATACTGGTCACTGGGGTGAACATGGATTTCTCTGAAAAGCAGGTACCCGGTACCCCAAAAATGCGATGGTTCATCATATTTTTCCCACGAAACCAGTTACCAAAATCTACAGGAAGGGTATCCAGATTTGCAACCCACCTACAAAGAGAAACATGACAGGTGTCCTTAAATTTGCCTTTATATGATATGGCTTTATACAAACCGATTCCGGGAATGAAGATTAGATAATGGCTAATGTGCAGAGCTGTATGCTATAAGAAGCGGGTAAAACAACTGGGACCTGGAAGGTAGCTGAGCGGTGTCACTGGCGATTTTTGGGAAATCAAACAAACGACTATATTTCCTAAACCTGCAACATGCCTTTTTTGTTGATATTTTTTGTCGTATAAATTCCCTCATTCCTAGGCACTGTATGTCAGCATGAAGATCCTGGTTATAAATGGGCTATGTAGGGCTAGTCCAATGATTAAACTGGGGTTAAAAAGTTATAACCCACTTAATAATTGGGATCAACCACCAAGTATCGTACACGATACATGTGGACAAATTCATACTGCTATCATAGTATGGCACATGCTGGGTAACAGGAGTGATGTGACTGTAAAAAGGGATCCCATGTTTAGAATATATCAGTGGATTTGCGAGTTAAAGTTGCCAGCGAACCAGGAACACGTCTGCAAACTTCAGGAATCATCCAGCTGGATTTCACTAACACACATGAACTTGATCAACACAAACTGGAGATTCAGTCAACAAAATTAGGAAGGTTGACCAGCAATGATCCAGAGATGGGAATAGGAATAGCATGGAGATGTGTATCAACTAAGATGGTGTCATATGACTATAGGTTATTTGATGAGTTCCAAATTACATATTATATACCATCTGGCAAGCAAACATAGCAATTGGAAAATCCACATTTTTCCGTTGATTTTCCAATTAAAGCCTCCATCGGTGGTGCATTTCCAATGTCCACTTGCCACGTTTGAGGACACCGTAGGGTTTGATGGTTGCCACAAGATAGGTCAGTTGGTTTATGCTGTAACTAACAATAACTACAACTGTTAAATAACTTGGATTCATGGTGGATACAGTGCAGATTGGGTTATCAAGCAGCTTGCAACTGGGGGCCCACTGATCTGGTTAGTGGATCCCAAGCGCTAAGATGGGCTGCCAAAGATCATCAAACCAGTAGTACCCTCTGGACAATGAACATAGCTATGTAATGCTCTCTCTCTATATATATACACACAATATCTTCTATATAAACATATATATGGAAAACATCACCGTTTTTTATCGAAGGAAGTTTAGAAGTCAAACTTCCGACAATATGGACAGATGGAAAAGCAGAGGTGGGAAGAGTCAGAGAAGAGAAGAGCAGAAGAGAGAAGATCAGAGAAGAGAAAGAGTAAGAAGAAAGAAGATGCAGGTGCGCGAAAAGGTAGCAACGTCGCGAAACACTGTGTTTTTTTCCAATGATTTGTGGCTCCGGAGGGTCGAAAAGTAGGCATCCATGATAAATTTGCATCCACTTACCCCATCCCCAAGCTTTACCCATCAAAATTGACGTAGTGCTGTTGCTCCATACTCGGGATGGAATCCGTTTACAGCCCCAAAAAAATGGCGTAATATCTGATCTGAACGTACTTGGTGGTGAACTTCCCACGAATCGTCAGTGGGCTCACCCCAGTTAGCTCAGCAGGGTAAGTAGGCTTAGTCCATGTCACTGGCATGAACTAACCCATAAACACGATTCCTCTACTGAACCACCAAGCAAAGATTACACCCAACATCACCCAACATTGATGGTTATACAAACCGACTCAAATATGGAGATTTTTCATGGGCGTGTCGGATCATATCTATGTATATGTATATATTATATATTACTATTATTATTATTGTTGTTGTTATTATTATAATTATTATTGTTATTGTTATTATTATTGTTATTATTATTGTTATTGTTATTATTATTATCATTATTATTATATTATTATCCTTATTATATTATTAGTATTATTATATATATATATATTATATGATATATATATATATATATTATCATATTATATTTTATTATATTAAATTCAATTAAAATATATTATGTTATATTATATTATATTATATTATATTTTATTATATTATATTATATTATATATATAATATTCTCCAACACATATTTCTGGATAATTGCTTCAGATATGCCATTTCCATCCATGTCCCCACTGAAAAAACTGGATACGAAACCGGCCCGTCGGATCCCCTGGCGTCGCCTCCCCTGCCATCCACACGCTTCACCACCACATTTGACTGATTGCCTCAAGGTGAATCCGAAAAGATTGGCCACAGCGGTGGGATCGTCATCACTAGTTCTATTATAGATATTTATAGATATCTATAGATTACTAGTCCCATTATAACTTTATAGATCTTCATCACCATGGTCATCATGGTCATTATGGTCATCATGGTCATCATTTCAACAGCCATACATTGCAGCTTTTAAAGCTCCCGAAATCTGGGCAATTTTGTCGCCATGCTGTCGCGTTACTTGGGATGTCGAAGACCGTGTGCAGCAACCTCGACGCTTCAACTGAAGCCGTGCAACAAGCAATGGCAGTTGCATAGCAACCCCCAAAAAAGATGCGGAAACGGTTCATTTACCACTACTGTTAAAAAAAGCTTAAATTATATTTATATATACGACTGGATGCTATTGGATGTTAAGTTTCTTTCCTTCTTGGGGGTGATAGAAGCTGATTATGCATGGCATTGCCACATTGATTCATGCCAGGGCTGATGTGGGTGCCATGATACCTTTCCTCCACCTAACCTTCACTACTGGAATGGATAAAGGTACCAACATATTGGGCAAAGTGTCATAATGGATAAAGGTACCCCAAATCATCCCCAAATATCCGAACATTAGATCAGTAAACAAACAATTAGATCAGTGAGACCTCTGGTGACTTGGGGATCCCCAGTTTAAGAAATCGCCATATTTCCTGCACTACATCACCCTACAGCTTGGGGACACAAATCCTCCGCAATCGAATCCCAAAATAACAAAGTTTGGTTCAGCAAAGCCATTTGTAATTACATGATTTGTGATAATTTGTGTATATTTATATTATTATGTATATATATATACATATTTAAGAATTATTTATATTATATATATATATATCTATATGATATAAATATATATATATACATTCATTGAGAGTCTAGGGCATATCTTTCTGCCGTCCGAATGTTCCCTGTGACTTCGCCGATGATCACCCAGTGGCTGCGGATCCGTTGAAAAACTCCGCGTGGGGATGGTCCGCAAGATGGGCTCCTGGCAGTGGTCTGAGGATGACACATTTACCCTCTGGTAAACTAACATAACTATGGAACATTACCATTTTTAATGGGTAAATCCACTATGAATCACTATGTTCAATAGCTATGTTAAATTACCAGGAGGGTAGATAGAAACAACATCGCTTAATAGGTAAATCAACTATAAATGGGCCATTTTCAATAGCTAGCTATGTTTGTTTGCCAGAAGAAACAACTGGTTGGTGGTTTCAACCCCATGAAAAATATGAGTCAGTGGGAAGGATTATCCCATATATTATGGAAAATGAAAAATGTTCACCTATTATATAATATGTATTAATCATGTGGTACGAGTAAACCCAACGCCATAAACCTACCAACTGGGGATAATTTACACCATGTATGTTGATTTTCGTAATACGAGTAATCAGAAAGATGCAGACCTCTGGATGAGATTGCGAAGTTTGTATAGCCATGTGGGTCACCTACTGCAACATGTTGGTAAGGTAGTTAGCCATCAGAACCTTGAAGGAGCAGAAGATGAGGCAGAGAGCTGGATTTTTCGGGGCAATGCCGCCGCCGACAGAGTAGCAGCAACTGCGTTTCACCGTTTTCCAAATCTGATTTTGGTGTGGGAACAATTGTACCGAGATGTGGCCAACGTAGGAAT
>Ga0126342_10019932_pt1 | contig 11335 bp, 11 predicted proteins | sample Cyp1metagenome_FD_92528 | JGI IMG/M metagenome (GOLD analysis project Ga0126342, IMG submission 92528) | Coral microbial communities from Lord Howe Island, Old Settlement Bay, Australia - Cyphastrea 1 metagenome | ecosystem: Host-associated > Invertebrates > Cnidaria > Coral ...
GTACAATGTTTTTTTCATTTTTGGCCGTTTTTCCATTGCCGGAAAGCTACCAAAATGACCCAAAATTCCATGTCAATACCCTCTTGCGCTCAGACACCCAAAAATCCTCGAAAAATGTCGAAACACCACCGTATTCTGGTCTCGGTGCGAAACCGTTTTTGGGCCCCCCCCCAGCTAAAGCTGATATAGCGACTGCTATATTAACAAATGTCATTGAGCATTTAGTGTTGCTGTTGCCCCCGTTGCCCCCCAATAAGCACGCCTTCACCGCCAAAGCGGTGTGGGCGGATATTTCAATGTCAAATTGTTGCGGATTTCAATCTTTGACCAAATGTGACAAGTGAACCTATCCCTGGATAGCATTCTTGTGTGGGCACAAGTACCACACCGCAGATTTTAACCTTGCTGTGTCTGTTCCAAATGGGCTACTGCCACATGCCCATAAAGGCTGTGACGACACAGGGAAGCCTACACCCTGCCTCCCGCTCCTTTCCAGACTGTCTCCAGTGATACATCACCTGAATACAGGATTCCTCTGTCTGCATGACTTCGGGTTCAGGATCAATCACTGTCATTTACAATACGCGCATTGCGGAGTGATGGTTGATCCCCATGTTGGGTAAACGAACAACCCAGCTTTGCTAACTGTAGCCAAGTTGCAGAAATTCCAAAAGTGAGCAAGCTTGCGAAGTAGAAACTCACCACCTGAGAGTAGAAACGCGCCACTTGTGGCATCTGGACTAGTTGCCTTGGCTGAATTCCAAGTTTGGGACAGAAAAAAGGTCACTTACTGCATAAGGCCCGAGGCTCCCTTTGTTTGCTACAATAAGGGTGATTAAGAAAACATAAACCATCCCCAATCTTGCCATAAATGGGTGACATCATCCTTGAATGGTGTATATATAGGCGTTAATAGCATTGGGTTTACCACATCATTCATCTCTTCAATTCTGTTCAGTTGCTGTACATCCCCCATAAAGGGTAGTAGCCTCTTTCTTGATCATCAACCAACCATTATCTACTTTATTATATCACCATATGTTTGATTGTCATAAGTTTTAACCTATAAATGAATATAGATGATGCTTAAATCCCCATCTTGATGGTGAAATACTCCACTTTTGATAGTTCATCATCAACCCATAGGGATCCATAGGGCTTTCTCATCCAATGACTCGATCCCCTCGATCCCCTCGGTCCCCTCGGTCCCTCACGCCCGCGGCGTAGATTTGCCGCGGCCAAGCGAGGCCGGACGAAGAGTCCTGCATCGCAAGAAAGGGATCAAAACATATCAAACAATGACATATCATATCTCAATATACTATAATAATTACATATACATACATATACACTATACACATTGAATATCTATTATCATTGTAATATTATGTATATAATAGTTATACCACTATATACCACTACATATCTTGAGAAAACTCAGATTTGAGAGGATGCTTCCAATTCCGTACAGGCCCAAATCGTTGGCGGTTGGAGTCCTGTAGCTCGTAGTGCAACCAGGAGCCAAATCTGGCCAATGTCAGAACCTCATGGAGCCCAGCAACAAGCGGGGTAACGAACTTGACAGTCCTGAACCAATCCTTTGACAGTGCAACAACAAGAACTACCATTATTAATACATATCATCATTACTATCATTACATTTATATATTATATATATATTATATATATATTTGTTTGTTTATTTATGATCTATTATCACTGCTACTGGTGCTGCTACTATTGCGGAAACAAAGAATAAAACGGTGATACTGACACTGGAAACTGCGAATCGGCAGTTTGTCAAAGGATGGAAACCCCGCAACCAATTTGTGCAACCAGAGTGCTAGAGCGACCAAATGGGTCCTGGGCGAGCTCGTTTGCGCAAGAACGGCAAGGGAGGGTTGCTCCAAAATCCGAATGGACCAGTGGTCTCACACAACTTCGAAACTACAACCATCTACAAGCTGATTTCAATCCTATGTAGCCTATGTATCAAAAAGTTCAGACTGCACTGCAAGAGTGCTAGAACCCCGAAAGCACCCAAAAACATATATTGTATGTACAAATGTGTACATATATATATATATGCACACACATCATCACACATCTATATACACCATCCGCGATCAATCCCAATTAGCATACCGAAGAAGACAATGTCCACTGCAGCCAAAATGCCACATATTCCCAAACTCGTTGTGCAGAAGCCAAAAGTGACGCATTCGCGGAGCTTCAAGGCGGTAGTGCCTGAGGATGTACCTTAGACGATCAGCCGACAAGCTTGTCAACGATCAGCGCTTCGAAACGACCAGCCGTGCGAAATTTTTAAGCTTTCAAGGTGCAGTCAGCTACACCTGGAACATCATTTAAATACTTGGGAGAGTTCGCAATTGAATCCTTGCCCCCAGGTGAACATCTTGAAAGCTGACAAAATATCATGAAAGCTTACCAAATCTCACCACACCCAGGGTTTGTAAGGAGATGTAAGGAGTATTGAATATATTAATTGAATTTCAATTCAATTCATTATCTATTTACATCTATTTACGTACTATTTACCATCTGGTTATTTAACATAGCCATGGAAAATCACAATTTTCAATAGGTAAACCGTAAACCATCTATAAATGGGCCATTTTCCATGGCTATGTTAAATAACCAGAGGGTATTGATTATCAATGTATCAAAACATCCCAGAAATCCAGATCCACTGGTGTTGCTTCGCCCTCCCAAGGGACCCTGTCCTTAGCCGCCTTAGCCCCGGGACGATCTTCGTTGATACTCGGGGACTTCCTCAAAGTTTCCCAACCAACGATCCTGGCTCGCCATCTGTTACAAGGTGCATGAAACCAGAAATCCACCGGATTGGAAGTGAGAAAATGAAGGCTATGGTGACGGTTAAAATCCTTGAAAATCCTTAAAATGCCTCCCGAATTCAGGGGCATCACAAGTACATGAGGCAGAAACCCAGTTGAGCCTCGACTTTCAGATCAACCTCCTTGCCACAGCACAAGTTTGAAATTGCAGCACCTAGGTGGTGCAGTTTGGGGAGAGGTTCCACACCTGTGGGGGTTGGCCGGAGAATAGCAGTGTTCCTGGTGCAAATTACATTGCTTGCGCGGGAGGGATATCAGAACCATTCAGAACCATTATTAATATGTTCTTTTCCAGTTGTTTCAGTGCTTAGTTTTAAGGATTTGCACTGGACAGTACCGGCCTGAACATATTAATGTTGGTTCCTGATTAGTGTAAGGCCCCCCCCCTAAACAATAGCTGTACTCTCTTTAAAGTGGAAAGTCAAATATGTTCTTCCCAGGAAAAACAAATCCTCACTTTAAGTAAGGATTTCAATTGGCTACAATTGAAATCTATATAATTAAAGCTGTTTTTTTGCCGATGAAGTTGTGGTATTTGTAGTACTTGGCTGAGCAAAAACTTGGCTGAACTTCAGCGTTTTTGAAAAAAGTCTGCCTCTCAGCAATTACACGCTGTTTTTTTTCAAAAAAAAATGGTCTCCCAAACTTTCTTGCCACAATAGTGAAACCTAAAAACAATACATGTGTTCAGAATAATATGGGAAAAAATTGCCACAATACCGAAACTAGCCACCAATCAGCATCCAACATTATATAGACGTGTGACCCTTCGGGATCAAGAGATCCCCCAGGACTTGTAGACTCATAGATCCGCGGCCCTTCACCCTATTGGGCTCCCAGTCCCCGATGCCGATTCAGCTGAAGAACTGCTGTTATTTCTGCAACTGGAGGTCAATGACGCACTGGATAGCTCAGTCTGAACAGCCATGGCCCAAATGTGGCAAATCCTCGTTCAATTCAAGCTAGAAGCGCAGCCAGCAGCCCTGCCTAGACATTTCCTTTATGAGTTACTAGCGCTTCGCTGGCTTGCAGCATCTTGACTCGAGTCTTTTCTGATTCGGCGGACTGCCTATGTGGTGTTTTGAACCCATCGCTTTTCGAGCAGTGGTCAACTGAGCAAATCAACCGAAATAGTATCGGAAAACTAAAAAAATACTGTATATGAACTATCATTAAATAACTTTGCTGGCTAAACATCAACACACTGGCATAATTTGTTGCCCACAGGAAAAACACATCTCAACAAACCTGTGCGCCCAGGGTCATGTAACATCTCAATGTTACCGACTGGTCTTTAATTCACTGATGGACATAGCATGAGGGTATATCATCAGCACTGCATGGATCATCATGGATCCGAGGTTACGATGTAAAGCAGCTGCAGAATGCAACCAGATGCAACGAGATAAGGCCACAGCTCATTTCTCAGATCATCAGTCAACAAACGCCAAGAGGGTAAACAGAAAACATCAGAAAACAAAAGTCCCTTGGTCCAATTCAGGCAACTCACAGTCGGTGAGACTCCACTCGCTGGGCTACTTCAGCGTCCCAACGGCCATAAAGAGCCTGAAACAGCTGGAACGGGGAAACGAGCCTGGTAGCGCTACCAACTGGAAAAAAGGACTTGAAGGCTGCGGTCCCTTGTTCTTGCAATATCTGACTATGATTGGAGACATAGGTACACAAAAATTCGTCAGCGGTGTGACGATTACATTTGATTATTGGGTGGGATTGGATGGGCACACCGCAGCATTACAATCGGATACGATCGGGAAATCACTGTAATAAATAATTATACGGGACGACGGAATATATCTAGTGTATTTGGATGTATTTGGGTGAGTGCATGGTTGCAATACAAAATGACTGGCAAAGGTTCAGAGTTCTCTTGCTCATTGCTCAACTGCCACAACTGCCCACCAGTACCAGCAACCTTCTTTCGATCAACTGCGTCCAGTACCATGCGTCAAGTACTATCCCCGCCTGCTTTCGATCGTGCATTCGGGTGTCATACTCTTCAACCAGCTTGCCTGCCTGCAGAGCGAAGACACTGCCTTGAAGTCCCAGCGTTCACATCATTGTCATTGAACCACCAAAAAAATGAAGCTGTCTTCAAAACCCAAGGCGTTTGTCTCAAAATTGGGCACCCCTAAAATCTCAAGGCGGATTCTTGATCACCATCTCCTGGCCGTCCTGGCCTCTGCCTTCAGCCCGTTCTCTGAAAGGATTTCGCGAACCATCAGCTGAGCAAAACGCAGAAGATGAGCGGACCACAACAGTTGCATTGGGGGGAAAAAACATGGTGGTGCACGACATCTGAGAAGGTATATACATATGATGCCAATATTTTGTCTCAAGATGTCTCAAGAACATATCTATGGGAAGTCTAGGTTTCGGGAGTTGTAAAAGGTACCGGCATTTTAAAAAAATATATCTGTAAATAACTTGTGGACAAATAGAACAATTTACTAGCATTATTCCTATAATTACGGTCTGCATGTTGAGAACATGCAGCGTTCTTTCCATTTCATTCAGATTTGTGTTCCCAGTATTGACAATTCGCGAGAGATAGAAGTAGAGCTTAAATTAAAAACCCATTTAAATATATATATATTATAATCTATAATATCTGAAATGCAAAGCCAAAATGCAAAGCCTTAGGAGGGAGACTGAATCTATTTGGGCCAAATAATTTGAACATTACCGACATTACGCCCAATTTATAATCATGAAATATAGTCAAACATCATAAAGCCATAGGAAACGACCGATTTTCTCAATTGTTTCAAAGCCACCCTGGAATCCAATGGAATCCAGATCTGGAGTGTCATTTCGTATCATTTTCCCACAGAAAACTGACATTTTTTGAGGTAAACCATGGTAAACCTCATTTTCCAACAAACCCAGCCGGCTCATCAGATTTTTGTTTGCCGGAGATACCTCGGTCTGATGATCTTTCAGCCGTTGTTGCCGGGCAAAGCGCTCCTGACTTTGACAACTTTGACTGGTCATTTTGAGTTTCAAACGATCCATTTTAGCGAGCTAATAAAATTGAAAACTTTGACTTTGACCCACATTATCTAGATGTTGATGGGATATGATGGGGTTACGATACACCCATGTTAGGGCTGAGGTGTAATTTTGATTGCAACCACAGAAGTGGCCCATCACTTCATGTACAACAGCGTATCTTGATGAGCAGGAACCTTATACCGATACCGATACCATCATATCATCGTGTGCTCGTTTCTCAATGTGACAATGCAAAACATTCACGTAATTCTGTTGGACCTCCTTGTACGTCAGAAGTTGGTCTGAAAAGGATCAAGAGCTTATTTCTTGATCATGAAACTAACGGACTCTTGGAGCACAGCAAGATGAACTATCATGATATGGTTGGTGGTTTTAACCATCTTAAAAAATATGAACGTCAATGGGAAGGATGACAACCCATATATTATGGAAAATAAAAAATGTTTGAAACCACCATCTTTTCCATCTTTTCGGGCGATGTGCATGCTCGGCCCTTGGAGCGAAGCACTCGAAGCGAGATCAACTAACTGGGTCCTCTTTGGGACTACACTTGCATCCCTGGGCACCTCGCAGCCGCGGGCAGTGTCGCCAGGGCTCCAGCATCTCTGGAACATGGTCGGGAAAGTTGCTTTGCAAGCCAGTTATCAACAGTGGTGAGTGCATGTGACGCCCAAGGAACCGATGCACTCTGCACAAAAGCAGTGATCATTGGTGTGTCTGGTCGACACTGAGCCATTCCCACAACCATGGCGGATTCCTTCCACATGGCTTTGAGCAGTTGGCGGAACCATTTGAGCTGTTTGCGAAATGGAAAACCAGCTGTTGTAAGATAGGGTCTCATCTGGATGTCCACCCATTGGTTCTGAACACGAAGTGGACCTGGGAGCCCCCAACACATCTGATAGTCCAAGTACAATTGCGCAAATGAAACCCATCGAACATCTGTCAACGGAACGCCTTCTGTGCGGGCTTGAAACCATTGTACCACCCTTGCCACATGCGTACCACCAAACAACCTGGACGTCTGTGGAAACGCATGGCCATGCCACTGTCCAAAACCAAAAGCTGTTGCAAACTCTCGGGTGACCCTCGTAGTCGGAACCTCCTGACGATCATCTGCTGTGTCCTCACGGACATGCCTGCGACCGACGGCAACATGCAATGCTTGGACCTGCTGAGCCAAATTGTGAGCGACCTGAGTCTCTTGGACATGTGTTTCCCACTGTCGCCAAAATTGTTCTGGCCTTGCATGGTTGGCCAGCTTCGCTGCATTGTCAACGTAGTTGTTGTGAAAAATCTCCCACGCATCAACTGTATTCGTTGCACTTTGCAGAGTGCGATGAGCCGCAACCTTCCGGATCTGTACCTTCTCGGGGCCCAACTGTTCAATAGACTCAACAATCCATTGCCACAAGTCATTGTTCGGTCTGTTGATTGCAACCCGTAACTGTCGTTTGCACGCCAACTTCACCTTGTTCACGACCCCTAAACAGTCAGACCAGATGCGAACTGCTGCACCGGTATTGGCAGCCCAATGCAAAATATACGCAACAGCATAAACTTCTGCACGGAACGCAGTCTGACAAACACCCGCCAACGCAGACGCACACAAGACCGTAGTCGCCTCGGGAGTCCATGACGACTGACAGGGGGGGGCAAGAACAACAGCCCAGGAAGCAAGTCGGTAACAGGCAGCTGACTGCCACAGGCAAGAGCCATCAGTGAACACATCATTCCAACCCTCAAGACCAAGAGGTTGGGCCGGGGGAAGGACTTGGTCAGGCAAGGCCGCAAGAGTAGAAATCCATTGTTGCCAGGTAGGGGGAACAAGAGCCCATCCACGTAGCGTCAGAGCCGGGGGCAGCTGAGTCCAAATTGGCACGACATCTGGGGCCAGGGATTGGCGCAGGTCAGCATGTTGTATGCACTCCCAGTATCTGTGACTCAGGGTGTCCTTTTGGCCGCACCAGCGACAAGTGTCTGGCTGAGAAGTCCACTTGGCCTTGTACGATTCGGTGAACAGGCCTCCGACCAGGCCAAAACGAAGCATCGCTTGGTCATCTGCACCAAGACTGGCAAGAGCACGCCTGGTGTGAGCAACATCTGCTAACCAAAGGCCATGAAACTCCGCACGGTGATGCACCTTCGCTGCAACATATCGGTACCATCCCCATGTCAGTCGAAGCTCGACTTCTGCTGAGTTGGTGTGATGCAGGGAGAAGCGGCCAAACTGATCACTGACATAACCTTGACGGTCAATCGTGAACCCAACCTGGTGGATCCGGGTGAGGAGGATGGAGGCGACCGAATTGGGTGGCAAGTCAACATCACCGTGAGCAGCACAGGCAACCGACACAGACCAAAAATCCAAGTCACAAACAGCTCGGGCAGCACGGCAAGTCCAAAGGAGGGCAACATGTTGGGGGTCCGTGCACGGTTCGACAAGGCCCAACAAGACACAGGAGTTGACACCAGGGCGCTGCAGCCCGAGCGCATGCGTGGCTCGGCGGCGGAGCTCAGTCCAGATGTTGTCTCCGATGGGAGCACTTGCAATTGCATGCAAACCTCTCGGCCAGGCCACTGCACGCAGCATGTATACCTTGGCATGGTATCTGGCCTTGCTCATGCGAAGTTTGGGCCAGAGGTCTTCCAAAGCTTCAATTCGCTGTGCCACTGTTTTGCTTGTGTATTGCCGGGACACCCCAAAGTGGCCGCCCAACTCCCTGGCATGGTGGACAACGGTAACCTGTTGGGAACGGAGCAGCTGACGGAGGTTGGGGTCAGTTGACCAGGCTACCGTCTTGCGGCGGTCGACGGACAAGTCCAACATGGTGGCAAATTCGACAACCAAGTCCAACTGACGCAGGGCGGACTGAGGGTCCCAGGTAAAGACATGCCAGTCGTCAACATACGACAACGAACGGACAGGGGAGCACTGGAAGGAAATCCATTTGTGGAACAGATGATCGACAAGGAGCATCCCGTACACACTGAGTCCACAACCCTCGGCAAGTCCAGTTGAGGTGAGGAAGCCAGCAGAGAAAGATTCCCTGACTTTGAAATGCCTCTTCATCTGGGCAAGTCCACCAGCCCAAGCAGTAGTGACCGAGGCAGGTGTCCCAGCAAGGATGGCCAGGCACAGCGCTGGGTAACGTGGAATGCAGTTGAAGCATTTCTCCAAATCCGCTGAGACCCCGCAAATTGGTTGGCCCGTACTGTAGGCAGTTTCAACCTGCAAAAGCAGCCAATGCCAAAGGTCAGAGGCCTGTCGGGCTTTTCTGTTGCCGTACACTCCAGGATCGACCCACTCTTCAGCCCAATGAAGCAGATGTCTGGATTGAAGGCTGGACCAGGCACGGTATGCCAAACCAAAGACAGTGATTGGGCGATAGTCGCTGGGGCCACTGGCGTCAGGGCGCTTGGCCAACGAATGGACTTTGCCGGCCAAAAGCTGGCATGGCCACTCCCCATCCGTCTCGGCACGGGCGAAGGCATTTGTGATGCTCTGGAGCGTGTGGTGGTCAGCATGGATGAGGTCTTGTCTGCTGACACCATCCAGCCCCGTGGCAGCGGTTTTCTTTTTCCGGTGCACTTCTGCCCTAAGTAGGTCAACATCAACAACAAGGTGGGGGATGGGGGTGGGATGCATGATCCGTTGGGCAAATCCAAGGAGCTGGTCCCACTGGCGGAACGAAGTGTTGTCATGCCGGCACCAGCGCTGTTTCCACTGGGTGTGGAAAGCATCAAAAATGGTGGCCAAATCACCAACAGGCTCAGACTGGGTCATGACTGCATCTGCTTTGACATCTGTGACATCATCAATCCACACCTTGTCAGCTTCCGCATGGATGACAGATTTAGGAGCACCGCCAACCCACAGGGTGAGGTCAGCTCTGACATTGACTGGAGCTTTCAACTCAATGGCACTTTCATCAACATCAACCGACTCCACAACTCCCGACACCTGGTGAAGGAGAGACTCAACTGGTGCTGCCTGAGGTCGGGCAAGTTCCCGAAAGACAAGGTTGCGATCCATCTTGTGTTGTTGGATCCGGTGGGCAGCACGCATCTGGTTCAACCGCTGTTCAAACAAACGGACTTCAGCAAGGACCGCATCGAAGATGTGATGGGCAACGCAAGGAGGAGGACAGTACGCTGGCATGTCGACAGGGTCCGCTGGGCTGACATACAGTCGATGGGGCCACCACTGAGCGAAAGTAGGGGCAAAACCAGGGGCACGCAGAACAGAATTCCACAGGTCAATTCCATGAGATGGATCCGAGGAGTGGCCATTGGCATGATTGTCAACCCATCGACAATAATTTTGCAACCTTCTCACCTGTTTGAACCTCTGGGTGTGCACAACGGAAAACCCAAAGAAGTGTGGCTGGACATCAGTGCTGCGACCTTGCTTGATCGGTGCAGGTCTGCTCACAACTCGCCTTGGCTTGGTTTGTTGGCCTCGGCCTCGCATACTGGGGAGCCAGTCGCCAGCAAGTGCAGTTTTGGCAGCAGCTTCACGGGAAGACCACAGGGCAGCGTATTGGGCAGTAGGGTCAACTGGGGCTTGAAAGTCCAAAGCGCCAGGGGGCTCGGGGACCTGTTGCCATGGGACAGGTTTCGGACAAGGCCAAACAAAACGTTCCATGTGATGGATTCCGCCGTGGAACTGGGCAACAAGCACTGCATGGTCAGCAAAGGTCTCAAAGTCCAAGTGCAAATCCATGAAGGCCAACGCAAGTTCTGGGGACAACCACAGATAGTCCTTTCTTGTGGCTGCCTTGCAAGTCAATTGCACCGGGGCACCAGTACGGCTATGCAGAAGGTCCTGCACTTCAACCCAGCCAGCCGCACGCAAGAGAGGAACCAAGGCAAGCTCATGAATCTCAAAATTCCAATCACCGGCAAAGAAGCGGGGACCTGGCACGGCCTGCAAGTGACTAAAGACAAAATCCAAAAGCTGCTCTGTCTTCGCCTTGGCATCCACATGTGTTTTCCCGGCTGGGTAGCCATATACCACGGAGCCTGTGACCCATCCTGCTGGGCTGAAGAAAGAACCAATCTGAACACGGCTGGACTCATATGCATCAGCAGGCCATGGGACAGCGACAGTTCTGCAGGGGAACGTGGAGGTGAATGCTACCCCAGCATATCCTCCAGCATCGCTACTGTGGGAACGAGGTGCCAAAGGGGCACCAGTGATCACTCTGGTGAAACGTGAATGCATCGCCCGAAGGCTGAGGTCAAAATTGTGCATGGATCTTTTGGTCAAATGAGACTCGCTGATGGCCAGAATGTTGGCATCAACACCGCTAACCAACTGATACTTCCCTTGCAATCCAGAGGGATTGCAAATCCCGATGCTCCAAGTCGGATCAGTGTTGGGGCCAGGCTTTCGAGCTTCACCAACGCGGCAAGTCTGCAAA
>Ga0126342_10019933_pt1 | contig 11335 bp, 8 predicted proteins | sample Cyp1metagenome_FD_92528 | JGI IMG/M metagenome (GOLD analysis project Ga0126342, IMG submission 92528) | Coral microbial communities from Lord Howe Island, Old Settlement Bay, Australia - Cyphastrea 1 metagenome | ecosystem: Host-associated > Invertebrates > Cnidaria > Coral ...
ATACCTATATATATATATATATACTTCTATATAAATAAATATATACTTATGTATACACTTCTATATATACTTAGATATATATACTGATATATACACATATATATACTTATGTCTATACTTATTTATATATACTTACATAGAAATACTGATGTATATATTTATATCATATATACATATACTTATGTGTGCATATATACTTCCATATACTTATATATATACTTGTGTGTACATACATACTTTTATATATACTTATAAGTATATGTATATACTTATATATATATACTTATATACTTATATATATAGTTATATATATATTTATATATATACTTATATATATAGTTATATATATACACTTATATAATATATAGATATACTTATATATATAATATATAGATACTTATATATATATATGTACTTATATATACTTGTGTATGCGTGTATATGCTTATATGTACTTATATATACATAGCTATATGTACTTACGTATATAGACATAGTTATATATACTTGTATGTACTTTTATATACGTGTATATACTTTCATGTATACTTATAACTTTTATGAATAGCGGACAAAATTACGTGCCCCCCTTTCATGCCATGCACAAATTAGGGTCGTCCCTTATCGGTAGTGAGGATTTCTGCATTCTCAGACTTTGAGGCGACCGATGCGAAACAGGGGTATCGGTATGGGGTCGTCCCCTATCGGTAATGAAGGTTTGCACACCCCTCAGCAAGGCCAAGGCAAAGCAAAACTAAACTAATTGGTATTACAATAATTTTGCCGGTTACTCATATTATATATATATACTTATACAATATGCTCCTCTTTACATATACGCGTAAATATAAAGCAGTGTATTTACATTGATACACATTGGGATGACTCTGGATATATCTATACATAAATAATCATAAATACATCTACAAGTACACATCATCCTTATTATATATATACGTATGTATACATACTGTACACATACGCAGCATAGATTTACATATACACGTATATGCACAGAATCATACTAACTTTTCAAGTGTTACACACAAAAAAAACACATATTCATACATACCAGCTGCACATCATGCATGCGTGCATAGATATGCCACAATATTTTTGTATACCTTGTCCCTGTGGAGGTAATGTCTAAAATCTTCCAGTGGCGATTCATTGTCCTCGACCAAAAACATTTTATAAACACGTTACCCGGTCAAGTGACCATTTGGAATGTATACCCATTTTCAGACACATCCATATACAAAGAAACACTGGTGACAAGGGATCCAAGACTGTGCAACTGGGGGGGTCCTAAAATGGGGAACGCCAGGCTATCTTTCAAGATCTTTCAAGTCAATGGTCATTTTTATTGATGTTATATCACGTTTGATGGGGAAACCCGTGGTGATATGGGCTACCCTACCCCTATTTCAGCAAACATCCAAATGAATGTGGATCGGAGACGTCAGTGCTGTCGTTGCTCAGCACAGGGGACACTAGGCACGACCAAGCCACGCTTGGATCGGGGCTGAATTGATCCTCATATTTCCCAAAAATGATCTGAACCAACCACACAGAGGAACATCACTGGGGATCAGCATACCACATAGGATTCATAGGACAAAGAAACAAAGTAGCAAACATTTCTAGTCACCAATCAGCTGATAGTTTACTGTAGCTAAAATGAACAAGAATGCATATCCTCGGGTAAGAATTTACACCCACATCGAGAACCAAAAAAACAATCCTCGCGATCCAAACACAGCCGTGACAGGCACTGGAAAATTGCTCCTGTCGAGAGCAACAATTGATGTCAAATATGTAAGCGAAGCGAGTTAAACTGTCAGGAACGTCAGGAAATGACATGGAGGTTTCCTAAAATAGGGTTGTAATAAGATTCTCCATTATAAACCATCCAGCTATTGAAGGGGTACCCCCATCAAGCCCATGAGTATGGAAAGCCCCAAATGCTCAAAAAAAGGGCTGTGCTCTTCCAATATTTTCAGCCTTTCCACAGACTTCGGAAAAGACCATTTGAAGCAACAACCTAACCCCACAAAAAAAAAAATGCGTGAGGAACACCTCACTCACCACCCTCATTTTAGGAAAAAAGGCAGGCTCCCGAATGGATGGACATAGGGAAACCTCCATCTTTATGGAGCGATCCCTTTTCATTTGTGTTATATTATCCAAAAAGAAAACCAATAATAGAAGTATAATACTACTATAATGCCCATCTTGACCGACTTAAGCATCAAGCAACTTGAAGAAAGACGTTTTGAACATTGTTCATGTGCAAATAAACTTGCCAAAAAAACGACTGGTTCTGGGCCCCTTAAACATTGCATGGCCAAGACAGTTGATCTTGCCTTGGCATCTTGTTCTTCTGTCGAGCTACTTCCACTAGATCATCTGTCATTTTCCGAGTGTATAGCAAAATCGAAGCTAAATAATATACATTAAGCCCTTGGCTCTGGCGTGTTCTCTCACACTCCGTCGACACCTATATCCCCATGGTTTTGGTTTGATCTTCGGGTACTTCAACCTTTGCAATCCGGACAGGACAGCGACTGAATTTGCAGGCCTCACTGTTTTATATCGGTCCAATCGTTTTCTTATGTTTCTCTACATTTGGGGAATAGCATGGAATATTTATACACATGTAATATACCCTGAAATTGCCAGTGTTGCGAGGAAAGTTCTATGATCAGTACAATAAGATTGTTGGGGTACCCTATCTTCAAAATAACATAACAAAATGGTTGCGATCCATCCCTGCAACGAAGACGCTCCCAGACACCTCGCCAGGACTTTGGATCCTATGATCCTTTCTTAAAAATTCGAGACCTTCCAGGCACGGAAGTCAATGGCTCATACCAGTGGCTGATTGACAACGAAAATTCATGAACCCTGAATTGTCCTAGTCAAACGGAATTCATCATCTGATTAGGGATACAAGTAGTTGGGGTAGAAAACAAGAACAAACTCGGGACATATATAGGAACAAACCACCACATGAAAGAGATCCAAATAAAACCCTTCAGAACTCTCAGTTCCCAACTATGTCCTAATTTTACGACCACTTCTATCCAGCTTCAATTGCACATCTGCCACTTGGAATTGTGTCGTGCCACAGCAGTGCCAAAGCACCACCGGCACTGACGCACGACTCGACTGAGAATACTACTCCCCAAGGCAGCTCCATGAAACAAGCCTTGTCATAGACAAAATAACTCAACAAGTTCTAGCATGTTCTAGCTAAAAATCTGCAAATATGAAACAGATTGAACGTGTGTTTTGATGCCAAACATCCCTGACAACAAAAACAGCTGGAAAGGCAAGTCCTCTAGTTGGTTCATGTTGGTTCAAGGTGCTGAACCTTGTGTGACAGAGCAAGTGCCAGTACGCCTGCACAATGCCTTTAGCATCGGCTAGTGGGCGATCCGGGCACAGATTATCTGACTGGGGTACCCGGGTACCCCGTATATCACCATTGAATGGTTTCCCTGTAAAAATAACCAATCATTTGAATGATATCTTGGGGTCCCCTGTTTAAGATCTTACCCCCTGTGTACGGTGTCTTGGGCCGACATGTGCCGACATAATCTCCAGAATCACCCAATTCTGTGCACTGGAGCGCTTGCGCTTTGATGATAGGTCTAAGCACTAAAGCTGGATGGTGGTTTCAGTACATCCCAGAATCATCACCTGTGTTTTGTACACAATCCTACATCAAAATGGACAAACAGCACTCTTTAAACCAGTAATGATTTTTGGTAGAGACAAAGAAACCTCACGTGCTAGTTCTCTCAGCCAATCTGAGAATGACATGCCACAACTGAAGGAAGCCTGTCGAGTGTATCGGATAAACATAGCTTTTCAGCACTGAAATCACCAACCAGAAACGTTTCGCTCACTCCTTCACAGGTCCTTCCTCCTGTTTTCCCTTGCCTTGTTCTAGATCGACCTGCTGTCCACTGCAGCCAGCGGCAACGAAAGAAGTGGGGAGGCCAATTGGAAAATGATGATTGGAATATGGACAGAGGTCTGTCACTGTTTTGATTCTATGGGTTCAAAATGGTTCAAAGCACACTCAAAGTCTCCAAATCGATGTGTGGCTCAGTGGGCAGCCGCTGGACTAACGCCAACACACCAAGGGTGCGTGTGATACAGGAGGTGGTGAGTTCCGCCCCTTCAAAGATAGTAATCCCTTACCCCTAATTTCAAATATGCAGCCAAGACAGGGTTTAGTATTGGATCTATTCACTTTTTTTGGGACCAATATTTGGTGGACAATTTATATTAGGAGAAGAGACTATTCAAAAATGAAGAGACAACTGCATATACATACGTGCATGCAAAAAGAACACAAAGCAAGCGGAACGATGAAATGAACCATTGTATATATGTATACATATTATACATAATATATATATACATATATATATATATATATATTAATAGATTGACAAATACCCACATACTGCAAACAGTACAACGACTAATGTGGTTTCGGTGCATCTCACACTGTATCTACGACACTCCCAAGGTCTGCTTCCATGCCAACTGATCTGCGCCTCTTTCACGTCATTGGCCGCCTGAACCTCCCATGTGTCGATGGTAAGGAAGAAACCTCAAACATGCCAATATCATCCAATATCCCAATATTCAATACACTCCAGGAAATCAAAGTGGAACTCTTGAATTGGATATTCAATATCTGCCTGGGTCAAGACACTGGCACACCCTAGTGACCATCCAAAAATGAACATACACACTTTGACGGTTGACGGGACATTTAACCTCTGGTAATGACTAACATAGCTATTGAAAATGGCCAGTTATAGTGAGTTTTCCCATTAAAAATGTTGATTTTCCATAGTTATGTTAGTTTATCAGAGCGTACCATTGTTTACCAAATGTGGGGTGCTTTGATTTTGCCAGCAATTCTGTCAAAGCTTTTTTTGAGGTTTCCAGGCCAGTCTTGAGTGGGGTCAATCGTTTCAGTGGATATTCTGGGCGCCAGAAACTTCATCACCAGCTCCAGTACCCTCTGGGAATTTCATGCGTAGCTACAGAAAAGGGCCCAATTTACCATGGTCTATCTATTATTTCAATGTGGTTTTCCATGGGTTTTCAATAGCTATGTTAGATTATCAGAGGGCAAAACATCCTTCAGATTTTTTTTGCTGCAGAGATTAGGACCTCTAACTGACTGTGGGCTATGGGGCACCAGGTACCGATTCATTGGAGGTACCTACCATATATATATATATATATATACATATAAGGCGGCATATATGTACATAATATATATATATATTATACAGTGTTCGTGGGCTATGTCAAATTTTCAGGCGATTTGCCCCCCAAATATGGCTTTATATGGTACGGTCCCTCCAAATGTCTCACGGTCTCACGTCGCTGACGGCCTCCTCACTATTTTTGGAGCTTCTGGAGCAAACACTGCTGGGGGCAGGAATCACACTTGCCTCCTGGCATGGCGAGAGGTCGATGTATGTACATCTATGATGTTATACATCTATATATATATATGTCAAATAATGTGCCATGTTTTTTTCAATATATATAATATATCGTATATAATTACAATTTATAGACATCTGCATGTATCTGCATGTGGCCTTCATGCTCTCCAAGATATGTTTTGTATATTCCAACAACACTCTGATCCTAGGCAAGTTCTGAGGTGGCTAGAAAGGACGGTGCTGCAAGACCCTTCACCCTTGCATACCCTAGGCCCTAGGCTGACAAAACCTGCGAAAGAGCTGGAGTCCACTACTCTCATGGTGGGGTCATTGAGTCCGAAGAAATTCACCCAAAAACCAAATGGGGATTCCCAATTTTGGGAAAGATGACAGGCCATGCAACATTCATCCAAGCGGATTCTTGAACGATGATGAACGGTGCGCCTCCGTGGAACCCTTTGGCTGATGACTAATAAAAATCACCCGCCACAGCGGTTCATTTCTCTTCGCCTTGGCAACTCCAAGGGAATCCAGTACAATCCAGTGAATTCGGATGCCAGTTTTCAAATCAACTGTTACCCTGGACATGCTTGAACATGTCCACGAATTATGCTGAGAAGATCATCCCAATCACCCGATTTCTCGGAGTTTCCTTGACATCTGGCATCATGGGCATCACCCCAAGCACCTCATGCCAAGACACGTAGGTCATGTCCAGCTTCCACGCCAGAAGCAAGAAAATAGGTAGAACAAGCCTAGGACATCAAGCTAGTCGGAGAAATCCAGCTGCAATAGCTGGCGAATCATGATTCTTGATGCCACATGAGGGGAGAGGTTTGTTGAGAAGTAGTCCCAAGGGTTCTTTTTTTGTCATGGGCTCCGGGGGACCAGTACATTTTAAAGGCAGCCAACAAGTCCATCCGACTCACTGTGCTCACCCAACCCTTCCGCGGTCATGGCACACTTGTAGAGCCGCGTAAAACAGCGGCACACCAGCCGCCTTGGAGGCATCGTCCCTGAGCGATGCGGCAGGCTGGGCTGGAACCACTTGGGGGCCTGGCCTTGCTGCAAACAAGGGTCTCTTCAAAGGACGATAACGCAATCGCCATGGCTAGGCCAGTGTTCCTGTGAGGCAAACATATGTGAAGTTGGGCGACTCTGAGACTCTGGAGATTGGATTTTTGTTTTGGTGTTCTATTGTACGAACATTTGTTGAGAATCTCATGGTTGGTATACAAGCCACCGCCTACATCTCCTGGCCTAGACAGGTCTTCAAACAACTATATATAACATTAAAGTCGGAACCCCAAGTTTTGGTAGGGGTTTTCCATGCAATATGTCGTCCACATTCAAATTCAGCTTAGTTGTAGCCAGGCCACTGATAACACACCTCCACAGCAATGGCCACAGCCTGAAAGTTGCACTACAATGCGTGCATATTATATTTGTATATATTATATGCAAAATATGTATATCTATATAGAATCTATATACACTTGCATATATACCATACCTATAAATGTATATATATATATACTATACATATATGATATATATATATATATACAGTATACATATATGATATATATATATAGTAATTAGTATGCATATATATACATATAAATATGCATATACATATATAGACAAATAGACAAATTGATACATGTATACAATTATACACATATGTAAACAAATACATGTTATAATATATATATATATGTACATACACATCTATACATACACATCTATACATACACACATATACATACTCATATATATACACATACACATATACATACACATTTATGTATATATATATACATAAACTAATGTGTAAATATATACACGTGTATATGTTTTGTATATATATATACATATACATATACAAATACATATGTTTATGCATATACACGTGTTACATCACATATAATACATATGAACACATGTTTTATAAATAAATATATATATACAAACACAATACACATATACACATGTAAATATACAAATTTACACATGTAAACATATGCTGATGCACATATATATTTACACGCATGCACATAATATACACATGCATGCGTAATTACGTATATCTTATCTCTACATAGATATACATACATATACACAACAAAAACATCTTTAGCCTCTGGCAATCAAACATTGCAAAATCCGCAGCTGGAATGATCTTTCTTAGTTGATCGTCGACGTTTGTCTCTGAATGGATCATTTTGGACGCTCGAATTTTCCAGTGCCAGGCAACGACAGTGTCAGGGTTTCAAACATGGCCCCCACAAAATGGACAAACATCCAGCAACAAAACAGCGAGTGAAGGGACTGTTTTGTTTTCATTCATGTCCAGTACATTATGGATTCAAGCAGCTGGCAGTAGCGAAACCACCATAATATAGGACACAATCATGGAATGGATCTTGTTCAAGTAAGAAAAAAAACACTGGAACCAACAGAGAAATCACCGGGCCTGAGGTTGCAGTTCATTCTTGCTAAAACTTAAAGCTCATTAGTGACTCATCATAATCATCTGGTTGTTTTCAGTGCGTCAAGCGTTAAAAACGCCATTGTCTCATTTTTTGGGGGCAAAAGGCGAACACTTTTTGGGTTGATTTTCCATGAATTTCCCATTGATTTTCCCTTGATTTTCACACCTTCGAACACCTTCACCTTACAAATCCCTGCCTCCGGTCCAGGAACTCTGCAACTCACCTGCCCATCCGCAGGTCATGATGGATAGAATTCCATCTGATGATTCCATGAAGATCTTCCATGAAGATTCCATTCATATTCCATTTATGAAGTTTATATTCAATGTTCACAGTTCCATGGAATATGAAATAGTTTCATTTCTGATGGATATAGTTCCATAATAATCTGAGGCGTGTAATCCATGAATCCATGACATCAATGAGATTCATTGATGACACGATATGGAAATATCTTCTCATACGAACCTGAAAGTAGCTCCCTCTCATACGACCACTTGGGGATAATTCCTCTTAACAAATCATAATATATTATAATTCGTTCAGACTGATTGATCATTGTGTCTGACTATGTCTGATGAATTCATTCAGGGCTTTGATTGGACTCCCAGAGATCTGCCGTAGTTCTTCATGGACATGAGACCCTCTGAATCATGGAACGTCTACATCGACCTACTGGTACCAGCCGGTGTATGATCTCGTCCACCCCTACTGGCAACATGCTGATATGTGACTACTACCACGAAGGGTGGCTAAATTTCCAAACTTCTAAAGTGAGTAGATAATATCCGATACTTTACTTTCGGAAAGGGCCAATTTGTGCTAATCCATTTGTCTACTTTAGTTTTGCATAATGGCATAATCATGCATAAATATGCACAATGTTTCTGGGGATCTTGTTTCCAGGCTTCCGCTTTGTTACTTTACCCTGTTTGTTCTAATTGCATGTTTCCACCAGTCTGTGCCTTTCGTATTGCCGATTGTTTGTTTTCAATATCATAGAAATCATTCTCAGAGGTGAACAGAACACAAATGTTCAGTTGAATGACTATACATGTATAAAGATGTATAAAGATATATCATGATATATCCACCATCCACCATTTTTAGACCCAACTCTGTCTTTAACGCGCCTTCGCAAGTCCCAGGGCTATGACAACACTGCAGAGGCATGGAATGGAAACGCAAGCGTAGAATTTAGGCTCTTTATCCTTAGTGGAGTGCTGTTTAACTTTCGTTGGCTGAAGATGCTCCACTTTTTTCTGTATTTCATCCCCACATTTTCCTTTAGAAGAAAGACACTTTGGTGGGATGAGCATGGTTGGGCGGCCTAGAACTTATGTTCCAAATCCCTTAGATGGCAAACATGAAAGACCAAAAATGAAAGACCTCTGTCAAACATCTAACACCTGTTGAACATCCCTTGAACCTCTTCGATGCAGTACCAGTTTGCCCTTCAGATTCAGCACCCATGTTGACTTGGGAGATGGGCTAATCATTGGCTAATCTTCTCAAATTGCGATGGAAGAGACATGAAGCCTAACAAAGAGGATTTTACTTTACCAAGCAAAATGCGGATGCAAAACCCAACCACATTGGTTACATAACTGGGATATCAGATGATATAAGTGCGGTATAAGTCAATATACTGGGATAGATATGACATACTGGTATAAGTACGGTATAAGTCAATTGTTTGGCCGCCAAAATGGATGGGTAGCCCTTGTGCAGGGTCCAACCCACGAAGTGATACCAATCCATGTTGGATCGAATAGGAAAAACTATTTGGGTGAAATGGATTTAGAAGTAAAGGTTTACTGTAATTACTGTATAATTACTGTAAACTGTCCCTTAAACCAATCCTGGATGATGCAATGAACCATCCCGTTTCGCGGCATTCGACATTAGGAGAACACTCTGGACTTGATCCTCAAGTTGCGCCTAGGGGCCTAGACACCTGCAGTACTATGAGATGCCTGGGATAAATTAAAGGAATTCACAAACCTGAAATAAGGTTGGGATAATCCCCCCTTTTTTCTGGCCATCATCTATGGTTACGTCGCGATGTGATGTCGTTTTTTTTTTCTCCGGATGGTTGCTGTGTTTTGTTTCCGGCTGGTGTATCATCAACCTGGGGCCCAACATGCCGTGGCGACGACTTGGGAACTAAAACCAGCTGCAACTGAAGAAACATCCAACATCTGCATCCGAAGAACCAGCCTCCCATCTTCTATCGAAATTCCTAGCTGCTTGGTGGTTTTAACCATCTTGAAACATATTAGTCAATGGGAAGGATTATCCCATATATGAAATGGAAAATATAAAATGCTTGAAACCACCAACCAGCTAGGGGATGACTGATTGATTCTTGTGACAGGCACATTGTGGCAAGGCAAGCGGCCCATACTGGATGATCGTTCGAGGAGACAAATACATTCAAAGCGATCAGAAGCACTCCACATACATTTCCAACCTCAGCGCCATAGATCGGGACCAGACTCGGGACCAGACACGTTCCAGATGTGTCCAGATGTGTCCAGCCTATTTCAGCAAAGATGCACCATTTTCCGACAGAAATGGCAATAGCAGAGGGAATCTTTGTGATTTGATTCGGGGTCGGTTGTAGAAACACCTCATCAATGCGAAGGACGAACATTGAAGAGCCCACTGCCATCCTTAAACGTAGCAAAAGGAATGTAAGGTACATTGCATGTCATTTCAGTTTGCAGCATGTATACACCTGAACAAACAACTTGAGGCCGGGGGTAGATGACGAAAGCTAGCGGGGTAGGAGAAAGAAGGAAGGGAAGAGGTGAGTTGTGGAGGGACTGTCATCATCGTGTCGCGGCATTGTTCGTCCCAACGAGGATGCAACAATGATATATTGATATATGATATATAACAATGATATATATGGGGGAGGGGGCAGGGGGTGGCCCTTTCGCGGGAAAAATCACGTGATGTCCTTGGGGAGCCCCGGAATACGTGCTAAAGCAAGAAGACTCTAGCGAGCTGACGCTAGCTGTCGTGATAATGACAATAATTGCCAATAATGTTAAAATGTAATTGAATAACGATGATGATGATGATGATGATGATGATGATGAATCTGAAGAATGATGAATGATGAATGATAAATGATGAATGATTAATGATGAATGATGAATGATGAATGATGATGATGATGATGATGACGACGAGGATGATGATGATGATGATGACGATGACGATGACGATGACGATGACGATGACGAGGAAGATGACGAGGACGAGGACGATGATGATGATGACGAGGACGAGGACGAGGACGATGGAGAGGACGATGACGATGATGATGACGATGATGATGATGAT
>Ga0126342_10019934_pt1 | contig 11334 bp, 11 predicted proteins | sample Cyp1metagenome_FD_92528 | JGI IMG/M metagenome (GOLD analysis project Ga0126342, IMG submission 92528) | Coral microbial communities from Lord Howe Island, Old Settlement Bay, Australia - Cyphastrea 1 metagenome | ecosystem: Host-associated > Invertebrates > Cnidaria > Coral ...
CAGCTTGGCAGCAGGCAACGCAGCAGACTGTGGACTTTGAGAGCAAGTGGTATCAACAAGCTGCGGCGATTAGGGAGAAGCACAAAGTCTCTCTGCGTTTCAAACCGTGCGCTGTTTATTGTTTTTTGTTAGTTTTTTGTTTTGTTTACTGTTTTTTAATTGTTTTTGTTTTGTTTTTTGTTTGTTTTTTTTGTTTGTTTTTTTTGATTGTTTTTTTGGTTTGTTTTTTTTGTTTTCTTTTTGTTTTTTTTCATAATTTTAATTATTTTCCATTTTCCAATGAATGAAGGGTTCTCGACGTCATAAGAGTATGGTGTGCCAGCAAATTTCCTGCAGGCGCTCAGACGTGAGGGCATTACAACTGTGGGACACCTAGCTTTTGCGGTTTTTAGGCCAGGGGCAGAGTTCAACGAGCGTGAGTTTGATAACTGGGCTCAGGGGGTGAACAACAATGTGGCTTTAACAATGGGTGCAGCAGCTGCAGTGAGACGCCTTCACTATGAATGTGAGGTCATCATGACATCAACAATTAGATCAACTGTGGAAACACCTGATGCTTCTGCCCCGAAAGCCATACCGTTTGCAGAGAAGACAGCTAGGATGGATCAAATTAGACAAAGGCTGCAAGGACTGAATATCACTGGTGTTGGTGAACCTTCGCACTCACTTTTGGATGAGTGTGCACATCAATTTGAGACCAGGGTGCTCAAGTATCTTGAGCCTGCAAGGTGTACGAGCCGTGAAAACGAAATCACCTCAGGTCGCACTGATAAAAAACTCAAACTGGATGCTGGAAGCTTGAGTGTCAAGGAATCGAAAACGGTTCCGGACGAAACAGTGTCGACCACTTACAACCTTGCAGCATGCTTGCGCAGACGTGGAATAGCATATGACTTTGCCAATTTGATCAGTTTCCGTTCCCATGAGCTGTATGTGGAGAAATTGTTGCGCCATCTATCTCTGGAACCTCCGCCTTCATTTCAAGCTGTCACGTTAGCACAGGTCATGCGGGCCGACAAGGAAGTGTTCACATACCTTGCACATAATGTACAGGATATCAGACCAGATGCTGCTGATGTCCGACCACTTGACCATGCTCTGGAAGATGCGTTGAGAGACTACAACACGGCCTTCCACCTTTTGCCTTTGCCCAAAGTGCCAGCCAGTGAACATGTGCCCAAGCGTACTTACCCTGAGCCATATCCAACTCACAACACCTACAAAGGAAGGGGCAAGGGCAAGGGCAAAAGTGGAAAAAGTTTTGGTTCCAACGCTGCGCCCAAAGGCTATCCCGGTTGTGTCGGAAGAGATGGCAAAAATAGGCCAATATGTTTTGATTTCAACCTTAGCCAGTGCACCAAAGCTCCAGTCGGTGCTGCCTGTGCCAAAGGGCGACATGTTTGTTTCAAGGCAGGATGTTTCAAAGCTCATCCTTTCAAAGAGGGACATGCAGACGAAGTCAACAAGGAGTGACTAGCTCAGCAGAGGTTGGTGGATGCCCAACCTGATTTTCTGACCTCCAGTGAACATGTTGTGGTCCTGGAACTTTTTTGTGGAACCGCAGGATTGAGTGCTTCGTTGAAACGACTTGGACTCGATGTGGTTGCAGTAGACAAGACAAAACCCAAAGCGCCCAAGGCGCTTGTAACAAAACTTTACCTGACGCTCACTTCAAATCAACTTTTGGTGCTCAGCTGGATTCGGAACGAACAGGTTAAAGCTGTTTTCATGGCTCCACCCTGCGGCACTGCAAGCGCAGCTCGCAACATACAAAGAGCCGATGACCCATTTCTGCCGCAGCCACTGAGAACAAAGGAATTTCCAAATGGCCTCCCTGATTTGCAAAACCTGGATTTCTTGCGTGTACAACAGAGCAATGTTTTATATGATTTTTCTGCAAAGGTTTTTGATTTGTGCTGCGAGCTTGGTAAACTGTGCATGTGTGAAAACCCAAGGGACTCACTGTTTTGGGACACCACCCCATGGATGGAGAGAAGACATCAAGCAACGGATTGCGCCCAATGTCACCAAGCATGCGCTTATGGTTCAATGCGGCCAAAGTGGACAAAATTGCTGGCGAATTTTCCTGAAGTGCAGCAAATCAATGCCGTTTGTGATGGCAAACACAAACATGAGGCATGGGGATATCAATTTCATAATGGAAAAAGACTCTACGCTACAACTTTGGAAGTTCATTGTCCCTCTGCATTGTGCGACAAAATCGCCACGACCTTTCTTTTGGTATTGCAAAAACGTGGCCTTGCAGTCAATTTGCAAATTCCGGTTAACTTAGCTGCACGTACGCTTGCCCAAGATCAGCCAGTCAGCAACAAGATTGCCCCGCTTGTGCCTGAGTTCAAAAACAAATGCATTGCGTTGTTTCGCGACAATACATGCATATGGCCGCACCATTGTGACTTCTTACAATCTTCAAAAGTCCTGCAAAAAGTTCAAGTGGGGGGTGAAAGTTTGCAGTCCTTGCGCAGCAATGTTCATGACCAATGTCTTTTGTGGAATATTGATGTACACGTTGAACTTGAGCACACCATTTGCAGTTTTCCGTGTTGTTTGGATTTGAAACTTCGTGGAATTTTTTGGAGTGAACAGGAGTTTGTTGAACAAGCCATGAAAGCGAAACATCCACTCTCTCTGGATTCGGCCGTGCCACAACAGTTACTGGATGCTCTCAACTTCACAATCAAAAATGATGAAGCAACTGTGGCAAGAGTAAGAGCTGAATTTTTCTCTCGTTGGACGCGTAGAGCCTTGCAATTGGAGAGTGATGAGAAGCGGCTCAAGAACAGCATGCAACCTGATGTAGCCAATGCGGTCAAGGGCAAAAGAATTTTACTGTTTGAAGAAATGCTCAAATCAACGGGATATCCCGATCTTGGAGTTGTGGATGAGCTTCGATATGGTTCAGATTTGACAGGTGCGGTGCCGGTCACCAACATGCTCCCCAAGAAGTTCGAGCCTGCGCTGATTTCTGAGAATGAACTGTGCAAGAATGCAGCAAGAATGAGAGACACTGCAGTGCGGGAGGTACGGAGCTCTGGAGATGATGAGATTGATGAGATTGTTTGGAGAAAGATTTTAGAAGAAGTAGACAAAGGGTGGTTAGTGGGTCCTCTGAGTGACGATGCTGTGTCAGCTGACCGCCCACTTTCCCGACGGTTTGGTTTGCGCCAACGACATGATAAGATTAGATTGATTGATGACTACTCTGAGTCAGGTGTGAATGCTTGTGTAACAGTTTCAGAGTCTCCGATGTTGCACACAGTGGATGTGGCATGTGCACTTTTAATGATTTGGTTCAGTGCGTGCAAGGAAGCCAAAGTTGACAGCGATCTGGCTGTGCGTACATTTGATCTAGCGAGCGCCTATAGACAGGTTGGTTTGAGTGCAAATGGTCAGCAATTTGCCTATCTTCGGGTCTTTAACCCCCGGAGTGGAAAGGCCAATTTCTTTCGGAGCCTAGTTTTACCTTTTGGGGCGGTGCGCAGTGTGCATTCATTTCTACGACTTGCAAGGGCATTGTGGTGGCTGGGTGTTACTGGATGCTGCTTCATTTGGACATCATTCTATGATGACTTTATTTCATTTAGCCGACCGAAACTGGTTGGAAGCACTGAGCAGGCGGTTACTGCACTGTTCAGGCTGTTGGGATGGATCTTTGCAGAGGAAGGTGACAAAGCACAACCCTTCGACTTGCACTGCTCCGCCCTAGGTGTGGTTTTTGACCTTGGCTCAGCATCAACAGGCAAAGCCTTAATTTGCAATACGGAGTCAAGGAAGGTTGAACTATGTGAAGAGTTGCTGAAAGTTGTCAAGGAAGGGCGCCTGATGAAAAAACAGGCGCAACGTTTACGCGGCAGAATGCAGTTCGCGGAATCTCAGTTGTTTGGCCGTACAGGCAAAAAATGTTTGCGTGTTTTGGCTGACTTCTCGGAAGGCAAAAGGTCTGTGCTTACAAACAAAGACAAGTTCTTTTTACAGATGTTTCGCAACCTCCTGGAAGCGAATATCCCTAGGGAAGTTCTCGCTTTGAGCTCTAAGAATGTGTTGGTATTTACAGATGCGTGCTACGAAGCGGAGCATCCCTCGTGGCCTTGCGGTCTTGGTGGGGTTTTGTTTGCTGGAGGGAAGGTGAAGTATTTTTCACTTGCGGTTGATCTGGAAATGCGCAGACTATTTGGTGAAGGTGTCAAGAAACAAATCATATTTGAAGTGGAAACGCTTGCGGCGCTTTTGGCCGCTGACTTGTGGCAAACTGAATTTGGGAACAAACGTGTGGTGCTGTTTGTGGACAATGAAGGCACTAAGTTTTCTTTGCTTAAGGGGCTGTCTGACAATCCTTGTGTTGATACGATGGCTGAAATGTTTGCTACTTTGGAATGCAACCTCCACTCCATGGTTTGGATAGCAAGAGTGCCTTCAAGCAGCAACGTGGCTGACCCGCCCTCCAGAGGCATTACGAATATTTCCTTACTGGCAAATGCTACTGACATGTCTTCACTTGCTGGGGAGAAACTTCTTGCAATCGTCACACAGATTTCCAAATTGGGGGAGAAGGCTGAGCGACGATCCCCAGATGAAAACAAGAGTCAATGCAGCGCTTGACAATCATGTTTGCTTGAAAGTGGTTCAACGAATAAGCTGCAGTGACATGTCACAAAGCTTTATGAAGTTGAAGACAGAGCGCCTGGTCTGTCAACTTTCGGTCCAAGAGGAGGGAGGGCGGGTTTTTGCCACCGTTCTTTTTGCGATTTACCCTCCATCCACCCCGGCTACCACCAACTTGCTACAGCACTTCAACATAGGCCGACCCACAGCCAAGAAGGCCGAGCGACGATCCCCAGATGAAAACAAGAGTCAATGCAGCGCTTGACAATCATGTTTGCTTGAAAGTGGTTCAACGAATAAAATTTATTATTTTTGTTGCAATATCCATGGTGCGAACGTCAAGGGCAAACAAGGCAATCAAAAATTACACCTCCACAACTTTAACAGCAACCATCCACCGCTTGCCATTTAACTGCGTCCACCCAACTCCTCAAATCTGTATCGCAATTGGCGCAGGGTGGTCGAGGCGAGTTTATATCATGCGTGCATTGGGGGAACGCGTCAGGTCGCACCCCAGACAGTTCCGGAAAATTCGCGAGAAACTGCATCAACAGAATGGTAACGGCAGTTGTAATACAACGCGATTTTTGGTGATCAGTATAGGACTGCGCCCATGAAACTCGTGCAACCTGGAATGATCTTTTCGCTTAAGCACGACATGGGCGTTTCAAATTTTGACATGGGCCGTTAAAATTTTGGAATGACCGACTTGCCATCAAATCACAACAAGCACCCGTGTGGAAAACTATGCCAAAAACAGCGTTTGTTTTTGCAAAAACAAACATTTCCACCAATTCAAAACAAATCATTATACGGGATTCATTTGCTCCGGAACGATTGCTTGTGCTGCCAGTGGCGCTTTTACGACGGTGTATGGTGAAACCATGTGAGAACAAATGTGATGAGTCGTGCAAAAAAAACACGTTTTTTCCATATTGGCGGCATTTGACTGATTGATGTTTTGATGCAAAACAATGTCCGAAATGTTCTGACTGTCTGTCTGCGTGTCCTTGTCATGTAGCTAGCTACTCCTTTTTCACAATTCCTACCCTTTGGTAGACTAACATAACTATGGAAAATCACAATTTTTAATGGGTAAGTCAAGTATAAATGACAATTTTCAATAGCTATGTTTTTACCGGAGGGTACGCCTTAAACCGGGACTACCTCATTCAGGACCAGACTGTCAGACAAGGACATCATTCCGAGCAAAAAATAACAATTTTTTGCCGAGTTTTTTGCGACAATGTCATCCACATGTCAGTGTTACCAAACACAAATGTACATGTTTGTGACCGAAAAACGCTTCCAATTGCGATGTCGAAGGGTACCTAGGTCCTTTACAACGACGACGATCAGCAGGAAACCAGGGTAGAATTCGTTTGTTCCAGCAATTCCGGGGCAAGTTGGCAATGTAGGCTGCCAAATTCCAGTGTTGTCCCAAGCACGTGTGCCACCACCAAACTATACCATTGTCCCACGCTACGCGAAAGTTTTCGCAAAACGATTTCTAATTTAGTCAAGGCAGAAACAAGCAACAGGAATGACAACTGCATCGAAAATATCGATACTTGTAATCAAACAAAATGTGTCTGTCAGACATTTCATTGTTTTTATGTTTTTTTATTGCAAAGACACGCTTTAGCAAACCTGTTTGATGCGTGCACCGTGTTCGGTTGCCAAATCACTTGGAGGTTGGGCCTCCGTTGTCAAGGCCGGATTTTTCCGGGTTCGTTCGCAAACCAATGCCGGCCAAAGCTGTCACCAGTGAATCGAACAGTTGCACAACAGTGTCTGCACTTGAACCAAACAAAAAAATATCATCAGCACACCATACATGGAATAATGTGCCAAAACCGAAACCGTTGTTTAAAGTCAAACCTTTGTCACACATGGCCTTCTCCAGTCCAGCATTGACACAAACACTTGTCGGGGTGTTGAAATGGTGAAAGTGAAACGTCCATCACAAATCGGTTTCGTTCATTTCAGCCTGTTGGCGGTTCCCGTGACTGTTTTGGCAGTTGTCATCGTACAATCCAATATGCACAATTTGCGAACATTTTCGCTTGAATGCAGCAAATTGGTACGGAGCATTGTTGCGCCCCTTGGTCTCATGGATTGTTCACCATTGGCACATGATCCTTCATGAATAAAACTGAGGAACTGAAACATGCATGGAAGCAACCGATATTCGCGGCGTTTTGGTGCAGCAAGGCTACCGGTGCATCATTGGACGATTCGCGTGCTGAACTGAAACTTTGGTGGAAACCATATGTTGGGACGACCTCAGCATCAACGGGAGTACAATGTCATAGTCATAGTGTCATTATGTAAATTTGGGTTCGTTTTTGTGAATGTGCACTGGCCAAAAAATTATTGGGGTTAGTCATTCAAAAAAAAAGGATCATGCGGTGACCTGAACCGGCTGTAGTTAGTTGACCTCTGCGCTTAATGAACCGCCAAAATTATCGCACAACACGTTTCCCTCATTCACTCACTCGCTCCCACTCAGTAATTCATTTTTGAAATTCATATATACGCATATGAATTTCAAACCCGTGGGCCATGCTAAACTACATTCGACGCAGGCCAACCCAAACTCGAATTTAACTAGTTGTTGTTTTGAAAAGTGCGAGGTTTTGAGTGCAAATCAAAACAGTACCAAATATGTGGCAAACATGTGCCTATGGATATGCAAAATTGAGATTGCAAAAAATCAAATTAATCCATAGGTATGTGCGGAGGAGTTCGTTTTTGCACGTGTGACAAGTAATTTGGTGTTGATTATGCTTGTTTCGCGTGTGGACATCACACAGGAGGTCTCTGGCGCAATGTTGCGTGGTCGCAATTCCAGTCGTGAGGGTCTTATGATTGTTAGCGTGCGACAATGGTGTGCGTTAATTGTTTGTTGACTGTTGCATTTTGAAACCGGCATTAGCAAATTGCAAGTAAAATGCGGTGTGTTTGCACCTGGTGATATTTTGTGACGTTGAATGTGCATTGAATGTTTTGACGTGCGCGCCCAACGCTCCCGTGTTCCATGGACACCAGCGTTGCTCGTACCACGTTTTGCTGATTTGGTTTTCAAAGGCGAAATTTGCGTTGACGTCACATGATGGCGCTCGCTTTTGCAGCCCCTAGGGTGTCCGGGTTCTTACCCCAAGTGAGTGCCGTGCATGGAATGGCGTTTCGCACAACCCGAACAGTGCTGTACCCAAGTTTGATCATTTTTTGGCATGTTTTTTTTTTTAATTCTATTTTTTAAATTTTCCTTTTTGCCAAATTATGTTTTCCTTTTCGTTGGCTTTGAACCATTTGAAACATATTCCATGACGTGTACTCGAGCCGGACTTGTGCATGGAAGGTACATTCGTTGATCTTGGGACTTGGAGAAAATCAGAAAACAAAATCGCGTGGTATGGATACAGGAGCAAATATTCGAAAATATACGGCCGAGACACGCAACGCAGACGGGTTATGAAACGCAAAGGGCTTGATTTTGGAATATTGTGTTGCCATCGTACGGGTTCCTCTCGCCTCTTTTCGAGGACCCAAGCAACCATGGACGGGGAAATTTTCGCAATTTCGTTTGTTTTAATTTCGTATTTTTTCCATTTTTATTTTTGCAACAAACATGCGGGGGGTGAATCCCAACCCTGCAGGAAAACGTGCCGCTTCAAATGGTTTACACGGGACATCAAGCGCAGAAACAACGCCCACGATAGAAAATCACATGGACATCACATATTTTAGTTGTGATTGCGCCACATGAAAACTTCTGTCAGCCTGGTGGCCCCTCCTAGGTGCAAAGTGCGGGCAATTCGAAAAAACACAATCATTTGATATGTAAGGTCCTGTAAGGTTTTTGTCTGGTTCCGAAGTTTAACCGTCGAAATTCAATCATCAAGAGCGGTAAACTTTGAAATGTTTCTCGTGCAGAGGGCTTGTTAGGTTTAGCTAAGTAAGCGCTCGAAACATGTCATTTTGTGAAGGGAAATGGCAATCTTATTTTTTTTTTTGCGCGTCGTTTTTTCAAACAAAACTGTTTGAGTAGACATTGTGGTTGCGCTTGTTGTGATCCAGAATGTGGGAAACGACGGGTTCGATCCCAAAGATGTTGCCAACATCAGTGACACTGGAACTTCTAATTCCAACATGTTTAACAAAATCACAACAGGAAACCCGACAAAAAAAAACCGTTTTGGACCCTTTAATCATCATACGTACTTAGCCCATGAAGCGGGTATAAGAGGACTGCTTGACACCCCAATTGTTGGAGGGATGTTTGCTGTCCTGGCAGTGCGGTGAATGTGCACGCATTTTTGTGTTCGTTGAGGCGGCTTCTTGGCTGGTTGATGTTCGACCATTCGTTGATTGTTTACGATTCTTGCTTCGCACCTCCAGTTATAGACCGGTAGAGTTGGCAGCGAAATGTCCAGCATAGTACCGGCGAGTTGTCACCACCATGGCTGCTATCATCATCATCATCATCATCATCATGGTCAGGGTCACCACCATTCACCCAAATAATAACGCCAAATAAATGAAAGTCATCATCCGTGTCAAGGTCGTAACACCATCGTCATTATCATCACCACCGCCACCACCATCATCATCATCATCATCATCGTCATCGTCAGCATCCTCATCCTCAGCATAGTTTGCATCCATGATGCAGGATGTACTGGATACACGTTGATTTTCAGGTCGTGGAGATGTTAAAACGGAAACATCTGGGCAAATGGCTCGCAGACGCGTAATTTTTTGTAAAATTGCTGTGGTAGCGCAACAGTATTGTAATGTCCCCATGGGAAAGAGGATCATAATATAATAAAGACAGGTGAATGATTTACTAAATTGTCTGTGCGCCAGTACAAACTGTTAGAGCGAAAAAAACGTGGAACGGAAACAAGGCGTTCCAAAGTGAATTTTTCCAAAACATTTTCGCAAACCAGATCCGGCTTTGTAGCGCAGTTGGTCCTGTGTGGTCAAGCCGCACCGTAGCATCCCTCTCAACTTTCAGGTGGAGCGGTAGGTGGCCAGTAGACCCGACATGTGAGTGGAACTCCGCATGCCCAGAAATAGTGAAAAAGTGAACAATGCAGCTGAAAAGTAATCCCGAAGCGACAAGCAATGGAAGCGTAGTGGCGAAGTGAACTGTCAAAAAAACAACCTGACAATTTAAAGGTGGTGGCCGCATGGAAAAATATTCGGCCTGTAATACTCACGAGAACAGGACGATTTCAACTTAATGTCCGCATGAACAAAGCAGTTGATGCGCTGGATCCAAGTGAGGGAGAGCCAATGTTGGATGTCGAATGGGGGGGTGCACGGAATAAATACCAATAGGGTTTTGAAAGAGTTTTTGGCATTAGGTAAGTCGATAACCGAACTCCTTGAAATATGTTTCCCTAACCATGAACCAACCATGGATTTTAAATCATATGAATTTGAATTCAACTGATTTTTACTAAAAAAAATCGCGGGTGCGAAGCGGACACACTGTTCCCCACACGGTTCCCTTTCTTTAGCAGGGGCTAAACCGTATTAGGCTCAAATCTGTACAGGGCAAGTGTTCCAATCTTACTGGGGGAAATTCTTAGTTTGCACTCTGCTTGCCATATGCTTCGCATTTGACGTTGTCACCAAAAATTTTGACACAGAAGAACAACCAAATCGTTTTGACGTGGCGTTGCTCAGTGTGGAATTGTGTCCTTGCAGTCTCAGCCTTGTATACCAAATCCCTCCCATTTTGCCAGGCGTTTATTGAAAAGGAAAATGCCTGTCAAGACTATACCAAGGTACCTGGGTCTGATAAAGCTAAACTTCCAACTACGGAGTCGGAATTTAAGCTTGCAACTGTACTGTTTTCACTCGTGGTGCGGTGATTCCCGCCAGTGTGTAGGTAGCGCCTTACGTCTGCGCAAGATCATTCCATTGTGCTCTCGCAATGTTGTTTTCGATGCCATGAGCGGTTTCCACTTTCCAAAGCTCACGCTTGACACAACTCGCAGTTTTGTTTTACGCACATGTTCCTGCGTTTGTCAGTCAAATCAGTCACGCCCAATCCATCCAACGATCCCAACATTTCACCTGCAGTCTCCACGTGTCTCGTCAAAATTTGAGCTGGATTCTGCTTTGCGTCGGTTTTACCAATAATGACCGGCTTTCTTGTACCAATTGTTGAAGGCACATGTGTCCAACAGCAACATGTCTCATTTTACCTAAGCCTATGCGGTGGCAGCTTGCAATGCGGCTGAAGAATCACACCGAATACGGGGTGTATCAATTTTCAACCCGAAATTTTCTTGAACTAAAATTTTCACACACACGCAAATTTGAGCACAGTGTGTTAAGGCTCGCACCTCTGCTTCACCAGAACTGGTTGCAGGAACGCCTGCCTGTGTTGTGTTGGTTGTGTAAACCAGAGTACCTTCCACCCCCCAAGAACAAAGGCTCACCATCTTTGGCACACCCGTGGGGTCCGAAGCATACATCCAGCACCAGCTCCAAAACACACGCCAAAGCCACCAGCACCTGTTGCAACGCATCCCAGACATCGACGATTTGCAAGCCTCATGGTTTTTGCTACTGTTTTGCGCCAGCCCGCGGTGCAACCATATCCTCCGAACCACTGCTCCGGCCTAGCTGCCGACTTTGCCGCTGACCACGATGTGGCCGGTGCAGGTTGCTTGCAACAACTGTTGGGGG
>Ga0126342_10019935_pt1 | contig 11334 bp, 8 predicted proteins | sample Cyp1metagenome_FD_92528 | JGI IMG/M metagenome (GOLD analysis project Ga0126342, IMG submission 92528) | Coral microbial communities from Lord Howe Island, Old Settlement Bay, Australia - Cyphastrea 1 metagenome | ecosystem: Host-associated > Invertebrates > Cnidaria > Coral ...
AAGATATGGAAGGAAGAACGCATTGGAGAGAAAGAACATAGGGAAAGAAAGCCTGTATGACATGGGACCAAGGGCGGGTGGGGTGAACCGATGATGGTATATCTCGCACTGTGCGTGTCTTGACCCTAAACCCTAAACCCTAAATACCAACCCTAAACCCTAAACCCTAAAACCAACCTTAATTATACCTTAAACAATTCCTAAACCAACCCTAAATAAAGAAACGACCAACCCTCAATAGATCCCAAACGAAACCTAAGCCACAAAGTCTTGAACGAAATCAAAATAATCCCTAAACCAACCCTAAATAAACACCAAAAAATTTTAGATAACTTTAGACTTTAGATAATATTTGAACGACACCTAAATAAACACAATAAACCTTTTACCAACCCTGAATAGACACCTAGTAAACCATAGGCCAACCCTAAACTAACCCTAAACCAACCTAAGTCAACGGAATAGGCATCAAACCAAGCCTAAATGAACCTCAACCAAAACACAAACAAACTTTAAACGAACGTAAGTTTCAAAGCAACCATCGAACATCAAAAATTCGAACTCCAAAGTGTTGATGTGTTGCAGGTGCTGTCGAAACAGCAGCGTCGAGCCCTGCGAATGCTCGATTTCTAGGTTCAATGTCCTGCAAAAACCTTACGGGCGAGAGGCTCCACTTCCAAAACGATGCAAGTACCACAGAAATGCTCGGTTGTGTCTCCAAACTGTTGCAAGGGCCATAGAAAACAAGGGATTCCAGGGGATTTTTTTTTTGATGCCTTATTTTTTTTGATCCCTCACCCGCCTGCATCCGTCCCACAGATGATACTTGGTAGATGTTGTGGTTTTTGTAGGGGGAATCACCCTGAATCACCCCGACACATGCCTTACTTCCAGCTTGCGATCTCGGTTCTTCATATTTGCCAAGCTAAGATCCCCAAATTCACTTACGAAACTTGGCGCAGGACTCCTTGTAATCCCTGCGTCTTCTTCAACTCAGCCTCCGGCTGCTTCAAGGGACAGAGTTGTACATTTTGCCACCACTCAGCTACTCCTGGACCCGGACTTCTGACTCGACCTTCCAAGCTGAACCGCGCGCGGACCAAGGAAAAGGTGGAGCACCTGTTGAGCAAGTTGATGGAGGCAGATATGAACTCTTTATCAGATGAGATACACTATGGACTTCAAGCTGAGGCTCAGAAAGACGACTTTTCGCGGAGGTTTTGTCAAGGCCGCTTGAACGAGGTCCTATTGACACTGCAGCCGCGACCGTCACGACGTCCATATGAATTTGGTTGTCGTTGCTGGGTCGCATTTTCCCTGTGAGAGATCGCTGTGAAACCGCGAGACGTGAGAAGTACAGTGTGTAGAGAGATAATCCCACCCCCCCATATTCAACACACCGTGGTTTCAAACATTTTAAATTAATATCTTAAATATGTCTACATTATGTTTACATCCCCTACTATGAAAATCTACCAACATCTATACCAACCATGGTTTCTGGATGTTTCTTAGATGCGTTTGATCTGCATCTATGGCGTGTTTTCATGTGACTTTTTGGGCACGGTGGTGTCACGGTGATGTCAAACATAATTCCTTCCCCAAAATTGAAAAATATCCTCCCAATGGGCACAGATCCAGTACGAAACCAAGGTTTCTGCGGGTTTTTAAGTTTTGGGCGGAGGGAATTCGAAGCTCCCCGGGCTGATTTACACATTTGACTCGCCGTTTCTCTGGTGCATTGGAATTGAAACCACGGCATTTTGTGCAAAGATGAAAAACCATGATTCAGGCACCCACCTCTTGCATTGTCCCAGTTGGACTTTTAGGCCAGCTCTTGGCCTCGACACAGCCAGCCTGTTCTGAAATTAGGTTAGTTGCAGGTCATAACTGCTGTGTCTCGGAAATGCTGTCCACTGGGTGAATTTCACCTCACTTCTGCAATGGTTTAGATTTCTGGTTTTCAGGGGTTACAGTATGATAGTCACTGAGTAAAAAAACCAGCAAGGAGATACAAGTCATTTTTCAACATTTTTGGGGTGGCTTCACCATGGGGTGATGTTTTGGATCACATGTTAACCATTGCACTGAAAATGGGATGATCTCAAGTAACTCACATTTTTTGGGGCCATGAAAATCAGATGAATCTTCCATTTTGGATTGTGAAAAATTCGTCAGGCGCCCTGCTTTGCTCTTAGTTTCAAGGGCTCTGTGTCACACTCCGAAATGTCTGTGTGGGATGCCGCCAGACCCTCTGCTCTTGTCATCCTCGCAGTGCCACTGCCTGTTGGAAGTGGGGCAATCTTGGACGGAACCAAAGTTCGTGGGTAGGGCCCAAAATCATCAGGAATACATGAACCACTGATTTGCAAAATTTGCAAATCTGGATCTCTTTGAAGTGGTTTAGTCATGCATCCCAGCTATAGAGTTCCCCCCAGTGCAATTTAGGCTCCAAAAGTTGGGGGATACCCCAAAATGGCATTTTTGAATGGGACAGATTGGGAAAGTGATGCTAAGATTATGAGATTTTGGGACTGGGAGATCCCCCTGTGTTCAGACTTTGTATGATGGTTTTCCCAGCACCATGTCCGACTTTGGCCCTGCTGGTGGATCACGCCCTTGTGGCACAGAGAAGCGATGTCTCAATGGAGCTGTGCGGAAAAAAGGGCGCCGTTGGGATCTGCTATAGCACATTTCTCACACTTCTTAGATCCAATATGTTGGGGAATAAAGTATAATCCAGGAGCTGAGAATCTTAATCAATCAACCTGAATTAAACTGGAATAACAGTGGGTTTTGAACACTGCTCAATTGACCCTGGTTGATTGTGGTTATTGTAGGAGGTTATACTACCTGCTTTATTGAGGATTATTGTCACGATTAAGACCCACACGCGAATCCCTATCAACCAACCAGGGATCCCTTTCCTGCACAACATGATGATATATAAATGGGTTTGGCTGAAAATAGAATACCGCATTCCATCCACTGGTTAATCATAGTAAATATAGTCAGAAGTGGGGAGTTAACGCATTATTTTCAGACGCACCCAGATCAAAAAATATCCTTGTTAGTTCTATCTATTTTTTTTTGATATTTGTCGTTGGTTAGCCCCCCCAAGAACCCAATTTTCCCAGAACATCTTAGTCGCTGGGAGAAAATCTGTCCCCCGAAACGCGCCACAGATCTCTGCCGCGTCCTGTGCTTTGCTTCGATGATCCGCAGTTCCAGCAGCAGCTACAGGAGGCAAATCTGTGGGCCATGTATCATCATGTTGTATCACAAATGACCAAAAGGGCTGGAACATGCGGAAGATCTGGGAAATCTCTAGGCCTATACGACCCCTAAAAAACCTTAAGCCAACCCCAAACAGACCCTAAAACAACAACCAATGAATCCTAAACCAACCCGAAATGGATTCATATTTGGGATAACCGCTCCAAGTGGCAATCTAGACCAAACATCAAAGTTTATTTCTGTCTGGAATATGTTTTTTGATGCCTTCGAATGGCGAGCTAGAGCATTTCGATTCCCCCCAAACGTTGCCTGATCAAAAACAAACTATATATTCTGGATCAAAAAAAAATATATCCAAGCCACCATTGAGATCTATTTCTGTGGGTAATAACTATTTTTTGATACCAATGTTTTTTTTGATCTGGAATATTTTTTTTGATCCCTCACTCATGAGCAAAGCCTAAGGTTTGTGGACAGTAGTTGCCCCCATACATGTTTTATTGGAACTATGGACGAATACAATATGTGCCTCAAACAGTTTATTGGTGGAGATGAGGGTTTTTCGGCCTGCTCAGCAGGGTGATGCAAGGTGGGTTTTCTCAACCCAGGATGGTTACTTCTGATTTACTATTGTTTCTTTTTATTTAGTCCTGCAACGAACATAATGATACAATATTTTACATAGCAGCTCAGAATGTCAGCATATCCAACATTGGCCATGAAATATATATGAAAAAAACTCAAATTAGTGAATATATACACATGCTATAGTTCATTGTATTGGGTCATGGACCTTTTAATACCCTATAATTCATTTATAATCATTTATATATATATATATATTCATGTTCGTGCCTTTCCAACATGAGTTTTTCCATTCAAAGCTTTTTTTGAGGCCGCGAAACTCCACACAAATCAAGTCGTGGAGGGCAAGCTGCAATGCAAGTTGCCAAGCGCTAACGCAAGTTGCGTTGAAGGAAGACCCTCCAAGGCATACCCTCTGGTAAACTAACATAGCTATTGAAAATGACCATTTATAGTGGATTTTCCCATTGAAAATGGTGATTTTCCATAGTTATGTTAGTTTACCAGCGGGTAGTAAATTCAATAATAATCCCTTTTCCCTAATTACTAATATTAAACGCCCCCTTAGAAACCATGGTTTAGTAGGGAACTTCCACATAATTGGGACCATAAAATTGGGGTGTTTTTTATGTTAGGGTGATGGGAATTATAATGTGGGTAAAATAAGAATACACCACCAATTTGGGAATGGTTTGAATCCCACCTATGAAAATGGTGATGACTGGGGGGATGGTTTATTATTGTTTTACCCACATTACAGTATATACTAGACTATAAATAAGTGTATTGAGTACATGTAAACACACTCTATGTATACTATATATAGACACTGTATGTAGTACAAATATGTACATATTATTTATATATATGTATATATATACATAGAAAAAATGAAAAAAACACGAATATGTATAGCGACCTCATGTCTCGAAGTCAGTGGAATGATGGGAGTTGGATTGTAAACTGTCCCAAACTGGCCGAACTCCGAACTATTCAGGCTGGTGAATTATGATAATCTATCCAGACATGTAGTGTACGTCTAAGGAGATTCATGATGAATAATGCTGGATAGATTTTGAGGTTATCATGTTGGTTTAGAATTTATTCTTGCAATACATATCGCAATATTTGTCCTGATGAAGAGAGGGAGGGGCGCCCTTCCCATTTTCCAAAACCAATTAAATAAAATCTAGAAATAAAGTCTAGAAAAAGATCCTTAGATGGTTATAAGGAGTTGTCCACAACCATTTATAGAAAAATGATGGTTAAGGTTAGATGGTACCAGTCACCAACCTCACCGAGCCTCCATAACTCGAATAGAAGCATGTCTTTGATGGGACGTGACTGGTCTCAATGGGACTTGATGGATTTTTGCATGGATTTTTCACTGTCGAACCTGGGGAAGATGAGCCGAAGACCTTGTGGATTTTACCCTCTGGTAAACTAACATAGCTATTGAAAATTACCATTTATTGTGATTTTCCATAGTTATGTTAGTTTACCAGAGGGTAGAACCTTCTGGATGGGACAAAGAAATAACTAGCTATGGGTGTTGAAGGACCTAAGTAGTGGAGAAATCATGGGGTTGAATATGCACCAGGAATACCAGTGTGACACATCGCGATTCTGGTCATACAAGGTGGGCCCTTAAACCCCCATGATAAATTGGTTTACACATCCCATTAAGTATAGTTGTATATCTTCCATAAACCCTCCAGTGGATGAAATCGTCCAAGGCTTTGCGGGAAGTATTTCAAGGATCTTGACTATGTGCGGAAGCATCTCAGTCGCCGCTCGGCATCCACGATGCATCGACGACTGGATGATACTAGACCGGCTAGACGACTGGAAACCCCCAAATTGGCAAAGAACAGTCGAAATTTCATGAATTTTCGATATCGAATGATCCGAATGTAGATAATTCGATATTGATAGACTGATGCTTCTGATCATGGTTTCTCTATAGATTTCCATTTCTGCGAGTTTGCTTTTTTGGGCCAACTTATGCCATCTTGAAGCCGTGCCCAGCCGTAGCTTTTTTAGGTGCCTTTGTGACGTCATTGTTTTGGTGTCCATGCTGAGCAAAAATTATCATATCATATTCATATTGGGGGATGGTCATACTGCCATTATGTATGAGATAGGGGGCGACAGTGCGTAGACAACCATGGGCTGCCATGTTTTCTTATTAGCTGGTTATTAAGGGAGTCTGCAATTGAAGATTTGACCTGCCATTGATTTATTGGTTTTTCGCAAGCAGTCTGATGGGGGCACATCGTGGGGGGCAGCTAGCATTCCGATTCCCATGCTTTTTTTGACTCCCAATGATTGTTTGAACTTCAAACCACAGTGTGTGAGTTTGAACTTCAAAACCTCAATTATCATCTAGTAGTGGTTTCAAATGGTTTCAAGCAGCTCGTGGAAGTGGAGTTATTGGGGCTGCCCTGTTTGAGGGGGGGTGCTTCTAGTTGAGGGGAAGGATTATTTAAGGGACCCTTCGTTTATTGAGATGATGAGGCAACATGTTTGTTCAGTGATGATTTACTGAGAACCTTTGTTTGTTTTCAGCAAGCCTTTGACAATACGGCTTTCAAATCTGATTGTTGGGTTCTGATTGGTTTTTCCGGGATTTACCCTCTAGTAATTTAAGGTAGCTATGGAAAATCAACATGTTCAATGGGTAAATCAACTATAAATGGCAATTTTCAATGGGTAAATCAACATGTTCAATGGATAAATCGTCTATAAATAATCTTTTTCTGTGGGTCATTTTCCCCGGTAACCTTTGGGAGGTTGCCGGCTCTAGTGGAAAATCACCAGCTCTAGTAGTCACCAGAAGGCTCATCACAGAAGAATCTTCACTCTCAAGGGGCATTTTGGGAAACCACCGTATCTTCATCAAATGTTTGTTGTTTCTTGGTTCAGTATCCATCCAATATCATCCAATCCATCCAACATCACCTAATTATGGTTATAATACCAGGCTATAGGTTGGTTTCCTATCCATCCAACATCATCTACCTATAATAGCTTTGCTATAGTTGTAATACTCCTGGTCAATGATGTCGAATAACCTTAACCATAGTTTAGTTGGATGGACAGTTCAACTATAGCTAGATGATCTACCTAGTCAAATACCTATAATTCTAAACTAGCTAGCTTGATGTTTCTGAACCATCGTCTTTTGTGTTTTTTGAGGTTTTGCATGTTTTTTGGCTTTACAGAAATGTTTTTTTTTTTTTTTTACGTTTTTACAAAAAACGGCTTCAGGCCGACAACTGCCAACCTAAGCTATAGTTGTTCACCTTTCTAGTTGATCTATGGTGACATACCAATGATTTACAAAAAAGATTCACTATATACTTTTTTGTTAACCAACTAACTATGTATATCCAACTATAACCAACTAACTAGGTATATCCAACTAGGTATATCCAACCAACTAACCAACTAACCCAACTATAACCAACTAACCAACTATGATTTACCCAGCGAAGTAAAGCTGGAGATTTACCGGTTGACTGACTTCTGCGAGGTCAGCATCTCGCCTGGGTCGAGGCCAGGCTCATCTTGGTCATGGTCATTTTGGTCATTGAAAACAGAAAAATTGCGATGTCTTCAGTGATATATAGAAACCTGTTAGCAGAATATTGACCAATGTTTTAATGGTTTTCATGGATTATTCTAACTGCTACTAGCTTGCTATATAGATTAGATAGAGATATCTGGCATCTGGGTAAATTGTAACGACCTCACTGTCCTCCCTCACTGGGAATAATGGTTAGTAAGGGGAATCATCCCCAAATGGCCTTAATTCAGGTTAGTGAAATATTATAATTGACTCATATATATATATATAGATAACATCATGTCATAAATAATGTTATATATGTATATATATCCCATGATGTTATATATATATATATGACATGATGACATGATGATGTTATATCATGTTATATCTATATATCTATATCCCATATGTCATCCCATGATAGCCACCGCTTGCAGGCCCTCCGTGCCGAGCAGCATTTCTCGATGGCCACGGAGGCCTTCTGGGCCGATGCGGAACGGCCAAGGCTCGCGTAGCAGTATACGGAAGTGGTACATTTTTTAAAAAAGCAGATACATGTGTTATGATAGATGGATATATATATAGTATGATAGATGTATATAGCTGTACAATAGATGTATAATAGATGTACAATAGATGTATATATATATATATATGTATAATAGATGTATATAGATGTATAATAGATGTAGTGTATAAAGTATTATAGTATATATCTGATGTATTATCTATTATGATAGTACCATATGCAATGCAGTATATAGATGTATATAGTATAATACAATATAATACATCAACCGTAATATTATGTATTCTCAGAGTCCATAGTTTTTCAAATTCTCACAGTCTTGTACCTCATAGTTCCCATGAAAAATCCTCCATTCCCCATCTGGGTGTGTCTGAAAATGATTAGGAAACATCTATGCCGAGTAGGGAGAACTGGCCAGAAAATGACGAACCAGTGGATGGATGGGTCTTTTCTTCCATGAGCTTCAGACCAAAACCATTGAATAGCAGTGTTCAAATCCACAGTTTGGTTGATGATTTCATATGGGGTTAGACTATCCAATATATTGGGGATTATAATGGATTCTGTATTGTATATACATATGTAATCATATTTATATTAATGAAGAGAAAATAGAAAGCTAGAGTCGCGGCGAGAAAGCTGCTTTGGTGTGTCTGAAACTGAAGAATTTACTTCCAATTTAGGAACACAGAAACAAAGTGAAATCATGTGAACTGGTGAGTGATGAACCAAGGGATTTTTCCATATTTTTCTTAGACTGCAAAGCTCATAAGTGGGTATGTTTTTTTTGGTTTAACCCTTAAAAACGAGGCATGGATCATATGTACAACTAATAATTGGGAGAGACTCCAACATGGTGTATCATAAATTCATCGACATGATTTTCCGGGGTTGGTTTTTTATGGCCGTTGCGATGAACATTGATAGCTTCTTTGTGGCCTGAGGATCCAACGGTCAACGAGTTGGGATGTCAGCAAAATCCGTTTTGGGATATCATGGAGTACCAGACTTTGTACCTACAAAGGAAGCGAAAAGGAAAGCATCATGAGATAAAAGAAATCCAGCTATCTTTGGTAATTCATACTCAATCATTGATGAGATCTTTCGCAGTAAACAGATGCAGAAATTAGTCCGACAGGAGGGTCCCCTCAGTGGAATGATGTTCGCTGGCGTCGACTCAGAGGGTCGTGGGCACCGCCTGGTGCGGCAAGGGGTGGTTTTATCCACTGGATGCTAGTGGCCATGAATTCAGCTGGCTCATAGCTGTGGCACGGATGTCGATGTCGTGACATGGACCTTTCGGTTGGAAACTTGGGTTTGTCCATGGAGGACGGCCCAGTTTATGAGTGTTCAACAGTGAAATTTGGGCCCAACTCTCAAGACAAATTGGTCTGGAAACATGTAGACCAAGATGGTTTCCACTTTGTGCCAGTCGTTGGTAGGACCAGTTATTGCCCTGAAAATCATCAAATATGTGGTGCTTCGCTCTGCAAAAAGTGGCAACCAAATGTGTTTCTGCACTGTATTCCATTTTCTGTTACCCATGGCTACACAATTCATCACAATTCTACACAAACGGTCATGTGTACATGATTCATCATTATTTTCCCGTCAACTGTTTGCGTGTTTTCCATTTTTTGTCGGTCAACTCCTATGGGGTTTCTTTCTACTTCATCCTATATCTCCCTATATTTTGCTGGGTTTTTGACCAGCCAATTTCGCCTGATACGTGTGATGCATGCCACGCTTCGCAAGCGCGTCAAGCGCTTCGCCAGCTTCGCGGGGGGTCATGTGAGGTGACGGGAGATGGAGAATCAACCAAGGAGGATCAACGAGGCACCCATGGTTTGTTGGAAAATCCACCCCAGCTGAGGGATTTGCCACGTTATCCCCGTTTGAGTGGTTGAGTTTCAGGGTATATCCCTGAGTTTCTCAAGCAAATCCAGCCAAATTTTTTCGTGGCCCTTTTCCAATATAGGGGAACCATTGTTTCCCGGATCTAGTCGTCGATGATTTTAGATCAAGGATGACTATGCCTCCCGTCGCCTCGGCCGAACCAAAATTCGTTCCGGAGGGGTCGGACGTCATGCTGAAAGCGGCATGACCATGATGTGGTTGCACCCCAGTTGGAGGTCCGCCGACACAATCCGACACACCAGTAATGGCATGTAATGGCGGTATCTGCAAGAAACGTTTTTTTTTCAATGAAACATGGTGGTTTCCTGTATATATATAATTATATATATACATATATATATAATTATATATATACATATATATATATACACATAATTCATTAATATTAACTAATGAGAATCGTCAAATCAATCCATTGGCTGTACATTATATTGGCTGTAGTAATTTTCAAGGGCTTGAGCCAGGCGAAATAGTGCTTAAGCCTAGCCCAAAGGTGCTCTTTATCAAGGAAATATGAGGAACCTTGTGGACGGGGCATTTTTGAGAGGACGTGCTGAGATAGTGACATTGTTTCTGCTCCAATCTACGTCATCCGGTCAAACATGGCAATGGAAAATCCATCAGCTATAGTTGATTCTCGCAGCTATAAACTTTCATGTACGGGGGATTTTTAGGGATTTTCAATGGCTATGTTCCAGGACACCTGGGTATCCCTTTACTTAAAATATTTTAAAAAACCCACGGTGCCACGGGGATGCCCAAAATCACTGCGGTGAACTGGTTTATAGGTAACTCCCAAAAAGATATTTAAAAGTTTTTCCGGGATGTGAATTATATAGATAATGTTTTTTCCCATCATTTCCAGCTTTCCAACGTTTCGGCATTTTTTTTTGGGTGCTGTACTGGTGCTTATTAGAATCCAATATGGGAACCCTGCCCTCAAGCAGTAGCTGCTCAGGTCCAAAGCCCCACGACAGAAACAACCCCCATGTTTCAAAGGCAATTCCCATATCCCTAAACGCCCCATGGAGATGTTGATTATCATTATCACTATCCATGCAATCTCGTTCTTCAACTCGTATAATGGAATGACGTTGCGAGTTTTTAATATTGCTCATTGCTCAGTGGTGTGAGTCGACATGTTTCTGGATCTCGGCCTGGCCTCAAATCGAAGCTCCCACAGCAACGTCAAAAGAAGCTGCGTGATGTCAACACGTGAAGCCAAGTAGGTGGCTGGCTCTGAGATAAGAGGGACGTGACCAGCAATGGCCAAGGGTAGCTGGTTGGTGGTTTGGAACATGACTTTTATTTTTCCCCCTATTGGGAATAATTCGGGATAATCATCTAATATTTTTCAGAGGGGTTGAAACTAAAGAAGCCACCAACCTGGATCGTTATGTTGTAGTTCCCCTCGTTGTCACACTGATAAGAACAGATACTTCCAGTTCCGGGCACCTCCAACTCGGCAATCGCAGCTCGCAGCCGCAATGGT
>Ga0126342_10019936_pt1 | contig 11333 bp, 10 predicted proteins | sample Cyp1metagenome_FD_92528 | JGI IMG/M metagenome (GOLD analysis project Ga0126342, IMG submission 92528) | Coral microbial communities from Lord Howe Island, Old Settlement Bay, Australia - Cyphastrea 1 metagenome | ecosystem: Host-associated > Invertebrates > Cnidaria > Coral ...
CGGTGCGCACTGAGCTGGGGTCCAGCGGTGCACACTGAGCTGGGAAGGTCCCAGGTTGAGGTCCAGCAGTGCACACTGAGCTGGGAAGGTCCCAGGTTGAGGTCCAGCAGTGCGCACTGAGCTGGGAAGGTCCAAGGTTGAGGTCCAGCAGTGCGCACTGAGCTCGGAAGTTGGCGAAGAGCTTGGGGAAGTAGAGGTGGAAGTTGATGCAGACATGGTCGAAGAGAAACTGGAGGAGGAGGCGGAGGAGGCGGAGGAGGAGGAGAAGGAGGCGGAGGAGGAGGAGAAGGAGGAAGAGGAGAGCTAGTCGAGGAGGAAGAGAACAGCTCTGATAAAATCTAACAACCCTCACCTGGCAGGTGGGGAAAAACTCACGAAACTAAACCAGTTCAAAACGACAAGTCGTGTTTTTTTCAGGTAAGTGGCCATGATTTTTTCCTGGGGTTCATCAGTTGTTCATATGTTTTGTTCCATGTGTTCCAATATTTTTCCCCATCTATTCCCATATGTTTTCCATGTTTTCTCCATAGTTTCCTATATTAGTTCCAAGTTTTCCTAGGACTCCCCTTGGATCTCCATCGATTTCGTCATCCTTGACCCTTGACCTTCGTCCAGTCGCAGGATGAACAGGACCACAGCCAGGGCAGAGACGTCCCGAAGAGGTCGAAAGGCATCATCCCAACCTCTTCGCTAAGTCGTGCTGGAAAGTGGACCATAGCTTGTTATATATATATATACATATAATAACGGATTATTATATTGACACCCATTTAATAGTGTTCATTTATAACATCTATTTATCCATCTTGTTATATTATTGTTATAAATCCACTATAATAGTCTGGATGGAAAGTGGAATTTCTGTTCTGGGTGATTATATAAAGTCTTCTAATTTATTTATCATCACTATTATTATGATGACTATGATTTCTGGATAAATGATTTATGATGATTAACATGATTGATATGGGACAAGAGTGGGATAAGCATAGGATAATATCTGGAAAGAATGCGAACACCGTAGGATAATCACCCCTTCTGCTGCATGCTCCATATAAGGAATACTTAGCGACATTTAGGCTATTTGGGGTAAATTTAAATAAACATTCCATAGATGGAGCATCTGGGCATGGGATAATCATGGGATAATATCTGCAAAGCATCAAGGAATGAAGCTGATCGGAACGAAAAAAAGAGCGGGAGTCGGCGAGATTTTTTGATGCCGTCGGTGGATGGACATCATGGAATAATCATGGGCTATGGGACAATGGGATTATAACGGGATATTGACATGCAACCAAGCTAAAGTAAAAATGACCATTCCCTTTAAGCCTTTGTCGGGTTTGTTTTTTGTCTCTTACACATTCCTGATCCATGGGGAAGAGATATCCAGGAGATCCAGCGAATATTGGCGTCCGTGCCGTAAAGCAGTTTTGTGTCCATTGCCTTCAAAGAACATGAAAGGGTGTGATAACTACAACTGTCTACACAAAGTGACTACCCTCATGTAATCACTTCCAGACTTCCATGACTTGCTGGAAAATCTGCCATTGAGTTCGATGATTTCCCGGCGAACGAAACCTCCATGTCGTGCGGGGATTTCCAGCCAGCCATGTTTGATGACACCTGCGGGTAACACAAACCTGCTGTTTCTGATGGCCATTGGAGGCCGGCAGGGTGAATCATGGATGCGACATTTCACAAACAAAAAAATGCTTTAGATCTAACCAGCAAAAAATGTGAATTGCATCACAGTTTATAACTTACAAAATCCTGATGTGCTCTGATTTTTGAGATTCTTCAGTCCGGTGAGAGCCCAGCCCAACCTTCTTGGATCAGATCAGCCCCAAACGACCCTTCTTACATTGATTTGCTATTGGAACATGTTGGCTCTATCCACAAACTTTAGTGCCCCAGAGGTATTTCACATGACATTCGGCCAAACTTTAGCCAACTATGTCACTTCAGGATGGGACGATTTTTGCATGGGAAAGCAAGCCCTGACCCGATTCTTCTCTGAGGGACTGAGGCCGCCAGAGATGGCTAAGAGTAGGGTGCACATGCTTTCCTGCGGGCAGCAGTTTTTTCAATTTTATCCCTCTGGGAGGATCATCCCACTTAAGTATTTATATATAATTATAAGATATTATAAGCCATGTATATATTAAATAAATGTATATATATATATACATATGGGATAATCCACAGAATGGAGACTTACTAACCAGGGTTATTAACGAGTTACTAAGTGAGATGATCCTCCAAGTGGTAAACTCACCGTTTGCGATGGACATCACCATTAAAATTGCTGTTGGTAAATCGGTAAATCAGGAAACCTAATGGGCCATCTACAACATAACTATGTTAGTTTGCTGGAGTGTATTTGGGAGGATGCGAACATGTGTCATTGGGTGTAACAACGAATTCCCCAATTATAGTATACTACCACATCTCTGATCTCCATCTAATACGGGAAAAAAACAAGTTCCCCATCATCCCCCTCCCAGGTCGAACCGGATTTCATGTTGACATGGCCAGCCACTTCCCGCTCCGGAACGTTTTTCCAGAAGCGGACCAAGAGCTCTTCACTGCATTCTGGGATGGCATTGCCTTCAGGGACGATGCTGAAGATCATAGGAACCGGAAGTGGCTTGCTATGGGTTGCTGTTACCCAGTGAATATAACGGACCCATGATCTCAAGGGGTATAATGAGCTTTTTGATGCCTGAAGACCTGAAGACTAAGCGAATAGTTAGTCTCAACCTCTCGGAACCAACCGGATCACCCCAACCAAAGCTTACGCGTAAAGACGGTGCATTCTTCCCAAACAGGATTGATCAACTGTTCAATGGGGAACAATATCAATAGTAGTAAACCCTGAGCAGGGACAATAATCCAGATACAAGTACCAAAACAAATATCCTCTGGTAAACTAACATCGCTATGGAAAATCACCATTTTTAATAGGTAAATCAACTATAAATTTGCCATTCTCAATAGCTATGTTACAAATTACCAGACGGTGACACAACAAGAAAGACTCCATGAAAGATCCAACTCTAGCTAGGGAAACATTGACGCATGACAAGCAACATGTAGATACCACCCCGCGCGCCAAAAGAATAACACATACTTGGCCCAAGACGATCCAGAACACGACTGTCACAGCAGAAATTGCATGTTTTCCTGATTTCCTTAGTAAACATATGGTGGATGGTTGCGAAATTCTGCACCAGTTGATAGGTGGTAAACATCCCATTATTTTGTTTGGGTTTCAACCATCCTTTTGGTGATGCAGGTTTCTTTCATCCACTAGCAGACTAGCACTGGCTGCTGGTTTCAGCCCTGGCTTCCAATGGCTCGCCCACCAGTCGAAAACATTGGCACTATAAAACTAGTTTCATAACACATATGGAGGTTTCCTGAAATGGGGGTACCCCAAAATGGATCAATATGGATGGTATACATTAAGCAAACCTCCATATTAAGAATAACCTCCACAATCAAATGTGGCTAGCTGGGAAATCCCTGCGCTGGAGGTTTTAGTGGGACAATCATCAGATAAATGGAGGATTTTCCAGCAAACCATGGATCTAGAGGGGATATCATGAAACATTAGGGGTTGATAAATATTGGGACAATAATTTGGATAATAGTGTGATCATACTGTGATGATATCATAATTGTCATATTACTGCCGTGATTCATCATCATATTATATCATCATTATGTAACTGGTTGGTGGTTTCAGCCTCTGAAAAATATTAGTCAGTTGGGATGATTATTCCCAATACAATATACATATATATATATATATTTATATGTATATATATATTTATATGCATACGGAAAAACATGTTCCAAACCATCAACCAGTAGTGTTTATATATTCCATGTTTAATGGGAAAATTCACTATAAATGGACATTTTCAATTGCGATGTTAGAAATTACCAGAGGGCATGTCAGTATGTCATCCATGTTCCGGAGTTTTTCACCATGTCATCCTACGATTTTCATCATTTCAACATCAAGCTTTGCTGGGTCGGTCCCAGGTGCTGTCGTCCCGCTTCGTGATGGCTTCAAACCTGCGGGCCATGGCAGCCGAAATGCCAAACTTCTGGATATGGGATGGGTTAAAACCTATTATTTCCACAGGACTGGGGGTACCAGCTATTTTTGGGGTAATTACAAATGTACCAGGTTTTGACCAACCGTATCTTACTTGGATAATGAAAAATCCCACCAGTACGCGTGGCAATGATTTTCCCACATCTTTCTTCATCTAATTACTGAGTCTAGAGGAACTGTTGTAAGCGATGTCTGTTTTCCAGAATGTACCAATTACAGAAACCCAATAGAATGTTAATTAAGCATCTTTTTGTTTACAGTATCTGAATATGCCTTACCCCATTTTGAGACACACCTATCTGCGATTCTTCCCTGGGAAAAACAAGAATTCTCCCTGCCACTGAATCAACCGGCCAACAAAAATATCCGCCGGCCTGCAATGGTCCGAGACGATTTGCGTCAAGATGACGCCAAAGCCTGAGATCAATTGTCATGCAAAAATTGACACAAAACAGTTGGTAAAATCTGGTAAAATCCAGAAAATAATGGTCATTCTTTACTGATATTATGATGTTACATGTAAAAGAAGGATGCTACATGTTCTGATATTTTTGTTGGGAAGAAACGCTGTCCAATGTTGTTTTTCGAGACGTTTTGAGAATGCTTTAAGGGTGCAAGTTGATCCGCCCTTGTCCATGGTCGCCATCCAGAGATTGGGCCAGGGCAAGTGGTGAACAATGGATTAGGGGATCATCAGATTATGAGGGGATATACACCCAGATAATCATCAGTCAACAGGGGTTGAGGAGCCACTGCTCAAAGGGGGTGGCAATGCTCAGCGGAGCCGACTGGTGGGTGATTTTACCAACCTGAGCTCCTCCGCTACCTAGACCTAGCTCTGAAACCCCCACTTGGTAATGAACATAATCACGATATATCCACTTATGTATTATGATCATATGATAAACCATACTAGTATGTATTAAACCACTTGTCTTAATCACGATAATAAACCATATGTACACATTCGAAGAAAAGGGAACAATACGTAGTCCACAATACGTTTTACATATTAGGCTTTGCCGATGGCTTACCTCGATCGAATCGATCAGGTTGCCAGAGGCTTTTGTTCAGACCCATGTTGTGAGAAACCGAGGAGCTATAAAACAGCAGCTGCAGCAGGACCAAGGTCCACATCAAGGAGCCTTGGTGACGCCAACGAAACGGAATGGATGGGATCCATCAAAACTTGGTATCCCAAATAATGGCTATGTGTGGAATATTATTTGTTTTGGTATCGGCACTAAGGGAGTACAAAGTGTCATAGTGATTTTAAAGTTTACTAGGTTGGAATTTTTGCAGCCAACAAAAATTAAGGGAAACATAATGATGAAACTCCAGGAAACTGGGCAGACATGCGTCATTGCGATGGCCAGGTGTCTACGACATGTGGAGCCAAAGAACCTCCAGCTAGTTCAATATAATTAGATAAAGAACCTATATGAAGCCATATGCATATGTGTAAAGTACAGTATTTCAAACATCAGTGAATAGTGCATCCATTTTGTCGGGGCGCATCCCTTACACCGATTGCAAGGATATTCATCGTGGAACCGCGAAACGATCAAACTCAATCAGAACAACAATATCTGGAAACCCATTTCCGGTGCCAAACTATCCACAAACTCTCTGGGAATTCCTGTTTGAAAGCTATTTTCCGGGCTTGATGGTCCCTGAATTTCAAGCAAACTCCATCAAGATCTGGCCCAAGAGACCCATGGTACTGACAATTGAAAAAACCAATGTGCGCAGGGCGCTCACATACCTGGTGCTGCAAACACATGGGGTCGCGGCAAGATGATGCAGTCAGAAATCTTTCCAACGGAATGATGGGTTTGATTTGGTTACAACCAACAATAAGATATGAGATAGCGTAAATATCTTATTCATATCTTATTCATATACCAATGTTGATGGTTTCAATCACCATGTGTATTGGTCAAACCCAATTTTACTGAAAAAAACACCCATTGCATATCATTGTATCCCCATGGCACCTCCATGAATTGAATGGTCATGAATCCCTCCGCTGGGGTGAGCTGCTTCGCTCAAGTTTTGAAGTGGATGATGAGAGATTGAACAAAAGTGTTTTTGGGTGACTACCCTCTGGTAATTAAACATAGCTATTGACAATGGCCATTTATAGTTGGTTTACCTATTAGACATGGTGATTTTCCATAGCTACGTTAGCCTACCAGAGGGTAGACTGATTCCTGTTCCGTTGGAATGCTTCAACCCGGGTTTTCCAGAAGTAGGCTTGGATGCCAGCATGTTCGTACAATGTCGTATTACTGAGTCATCAGGGCACATGGCGGGGACGTTGGATCCTGTTGAATTGGACATTCAGCATAGAATTCAGCCAATCAACCCCAGTTTTTCCAGTATCCAATGGGATATTGCAGGATGTGTTGCAATGCCGGTCTACGAATCGACTTCTGGACATGATCACACATGTATATATTCAAGAAAGCTACTTGGGTGCTGGGTCCTGTCCAATGTTTTGCAGGCTATGCCCCATTATTTTTGCTGGTGGCATCCTAGTTTTAAGCCATGTTTCTTGAGTGAATTCACTGTTTCATCCATTATTCTTATTCTTTATTATTTATTACTGTTATTATTGTTATTACTATTATTTTTGTTATTACTATTGCTATTCTTATTTTTGTTATTGTTATTACTAATACTACTACTATTACTATTACTATTATTTATTACTATTACTATTGCTATTACTTTTACTACTATTATTATTACTATTGTTAATTAATGTTATTATTGTTTTTACTATTCCTAGTATTATTATTGCTATTTTTGTTTACTGTTATTGTTGTTATTTATTACTATTATTTATTACTACTAATTGTTTTTTTATTACTATTACTATTGTTTTTTACTATTACTATTATTATTTTTCTATTACTATCATTTTACTATTTTTATTGTTATTACTATTCCTGTTATTATTGTTATTATTTATCACTTTTATTATTGTTATTATTATTTATCACTATTATTATTGTTATTACTATTCCTGTTATTATTGTTATTATTTATCACTTTTATTATTGTTATTATTATTTATCACTATTATTATTGTTATTACTATTGCTACGGTAACTACTTTTAAATATAAGGATTTTTTAATATACGAACAGGTATTTTAGACTTCCTCTGGGAAGGTTTTCCTTGGCCCGCCCAGCTATTTAAACATACGGAATCCAATTCATTTAAACATACTGCAACTACATTCAAATATACGAACTGGTATTTCATACTGCCTCCGGGGCCTCGCGGTCTGGCCCGGCCTCCACATATTTAAATGTCGTTACCGTATTATTATCGTCATTATTATTTATTACTATTATTACTATTATTATTATTATTTGAACCCTTATACTAATCCATTTTTGATTATGCAATCCAATTGCTCATCCATTTGTGTTCGTGTAATCCAATTGGTCCTCGCTAATACAATTTCGCCATGACAGATACCCCTATTTCATCAAATGCTGTTTGCTTAACAGATATATCTATGAAATGGGTTACAGTAGTTCATAGTCCCCGATATATAAACCACGGCTTAAGAAACTCTGATGGTAGCTGATTCCCCCATGGGAATACGGGAACGATAGCTCTGAACCGCTCCAAAAAATCACTGGATAGTTAATGCTTCCATTTCCCTTGGGTACTATATACCATTAGTTTATATTCTATTTAAGTTGCAGTGATTGTATTGACCGTACTATTTTGCGGAAGTATGCCGCTATATCATTATTTTGTCCCTAATTCTTATATCCCAATTTTACATTATACCATTGGGATGTATCCCAGGAAGTATCACTTGTTAAAACCCATGATCACCATTCTTGTCCGTTATCCCATTCAAATCTGCCTGAACTATAAAAACTCACAAACCTAAAAATACCTGAACAGTTCGGCCATTTGGGGATGATTCCCCATATATAAACCATCCTTTCAGTGACATCAGGTGCGGTCATGATCAGATTCATCCACATAATTAATCACGTTTGTTGGTTGTACACAAGGACACATCACCTTTATATCCCATTAAATCAACATTTTTTGTTGGCAATACCCCAAACATCCAACCTTAACCACTTGATAGCGTCTAAGTGTCTAAGATGTCTTCAAGATATGTCCATTCATTTTGTTTGTATGATATGTCCTACTATATACTATCATACTAACATGTGATAGACACTTAGACACTTAGACACACCCTTTTTCTGATTGCCAAAGATATCCCCAAGATATGTCCCTTAGATACTTCCTAACCAGAGCTGCTGGTGATGAATTTGAACCCCAAAAAAAGTCCAACTGGAGATATAGTCTCTATATAAGATAGAGCGATATTCCCCATTCATAGTGTCTGGTTGGTGGTTTCAATCCCTCTGAAAAAAATATGAAAGTCAGTTGGGCTTATTATTCCCAATATATGGAAAAATAAAATTCATGTTCCAAACTTTCCAAACCACCAATCAGATTATATAATTATGTAGGTTTGGCAAAGCATAGCCCAGAAACATTAAGCTACTGAAGCTGATAGTGTTTAAATATTCCCCATTCATAGTTTTTATATATTCCCCAAAGCTGCTGCTCCACAACACCACTGCTTCCGATTCCCTGCCTCAGGAGACGGATGACCCGAATGCCACGCAAGGCACGGACCAAGCGCATCGTTCGCCTTGCGGTGACGGCGCTGGACATGGCTTTCGATTGAGAAAACCATGAAACACATGGTGGGAATTTCTGAAAGTTTAGGGAAACATGACATGAAAAGTAAAACTGCAGGAATCTGGTGGGATTTCACGCGGATCAAACTATGATTTAGATATGATGTAGGCGTTTTTTCAGCACCAAGCAATGGAGTATCCAGGATTTTACTGGAATCCCGTGGGGTTTTGATAAACTTAATGTGTTACAAACCACTAACTGAAGCTTATGGGATATGTAACAAAAGATCTCAAACAAGCACGCCGTGACAGGTTTTAAGGTATAACTGTGTCGGCTTGCATGAACAATCTGAGATGCCATGCTCAAATGTCATGCGCGTATGAATTTAAAATCCCCTTATGGATTAAGTGAAAGTGTGGGTGTCAGCAATTTTATAGTGATAAACCTGGAGACGCTGACCTTTTTTTGAAAATGCATCTATAGAATCAGAGACGCCAGGGTATTTTCAAGTTGACAATCTCTATAGAATTGCTGTCACTGAGGTTGGGTACGAGCATCATTTTCTATAGAATAGCTGACACCAAGTCACTCTCGCAAAGCCTTTTTTAGGTTGGGGGGGTTAGTTGGCCTTCTATAAAATCAGATTCCCCAAGTCTCATTCATTGACAGCTGACCTGAATACTCCAGTTGCTCTTGCTCCAAGTTTTCAGTGTCAACCTGTTTTCAACATGAAATCTCTATAGAATCGCTAACACCAAGGTCCTCTATAAAATTGCAAACGTTGACACTGGGTAGGTACCCCTAAACAAAGGAGGGCCCTAAAACGCACAGGAAATTGCAAGGAGGATAATTTAAACACATTCGGGGGCATTGGGGGCATCAAATCCCGATAAACTCAGGCAGGCAAACCCCTACTTGTGGCCAATTGCTATTCCATCAAAATATCTGGGATCAAAGCCAGCTAACAAGTTTGCAGATGTTAACAGATGTTGGATCATCCCAACATAAGTAAAGAATTCAGAAATTGCCAGCAACAAACTCTTTGGTAATATCAAATTAGGATTTACGCTCTGGTAAACTAATATGGCGAAGTGGAAAATCACCATCGTTATGGGCCATTTTCAATAGCTATGTAACAAATTACCAGAGGATATCATAGCCCCCGCCATTAGAAACTACACCTCTGAGTTCGGCAGCTGGTTCCTCCCCCGTGATGCTGGGGCACATGATGCGCAGGTGCGCCGCGCTGGATCCTGAATTACTGGAACTCAATGAGAGGTCCTGCAGCCGAGGTGATGATCATCGAGGTTTACACCTGTTGCCTCTTCTGGTTTATCCAGGTTGATGCTTTCCATTGCCCAATTCTGCGAAAAAATACCTATTGTTGATGGCTCAAACATGTTCAAGTCAATACATCAATTTCTGGTTTGTGCAAGAACAAACGTAGATTGCACTGTAGATCTTCTGAATGGGATGGTTTGAGGGAAAACTTACAGAATACTCCTATATTTTCTGGGAACAACTGGAACAACGGAACAACCATGGTTTCCGGTCAATTCCATTGATTCTGGGCACCTTTTAATAATTAACTAACCTGAAATATTCGGCCATTTTGGGATGATTTCTCTTATTAACCATGATGCCACAATTCCAGGGCTCGGTCGCAGTGAGGTCGTTATAATTTGACCAGATTGATTTTGAACCTATTCTGTCTGACAGTCCCAAAGCTCGACGCCAATCTCGAGCACCGAGGCGGCAATGACCAGGAAATCTAAGTTGTTCCTGGGCGATCGCTGGTGATTTGCTATGGGCTGTTTAATTAGCCCCATCCAAGTCATGGATGACCATGACTTAGCATTGAAAACATGAATTTGGGATAGCCACATTTTAGGAAACCTCCATATGGCGTGTTAGCGTTGAATGAAAATCGGGTCTGTTTGAAACTAGGTTCCGGCGCTGATAGCGGACCCGTGTTTTTTTTAAATAATTGGTTTTATTTCAGTAAAATCTTTCATTGATGTGTTTAAAACTGTGGCGCCGTGACGATTTTGTTGTTTTGCCTTAAAGAGGAATTGTTGTTTTCGTCCCACATGGAATTCTATTGGTCCAAATATTCTGCAAACCTGGATTTGGAAAACCGGGGTTTCACACAGCGTTTCGCGTCTCAGCGTTTGCGTTTGTTAACTCTGGTTGCCAATTTGACTAGGCTTCCTTTCAAGACGGCTTTGTGGTTCTAACGATAGGCGAAGGACCATAATTACATATTTTTTGTTATTTTTTTGGATGCGTTGAAAATCCTATTTGGTCACCTTGTCTTTGCTACTCAAGGAGAAGAAGTATGTGGCAAGTGATAAGAGACATGTCACAGCGTAGCATCAAGAGCGTGTGGCAAGTGACAAGAGACATGTTACAGCGTAGCATCAAGAGTGTGTGGCAAGTGACAGGAGACTTGTCACAGCGTAGCATCAAGAGCGTGTGGCAAGTGACAGGAGACTTGTCACAGCGTAGC
>Ga0126342_10019937_pt1 | contig 11333 bp, 20 predicted proteins | sample Cyp1metagenome_FD_92528 | JGI IMG/M metagenome (GOLD analysis project Ga0126342, IMG submission 92528) | Coral microbial communities from Lord Howe Island, Old Settlement Bay, Australia - Cyphastrea 1 metagenome | ecosystem: Host-associated > Invertebrates > Cnidaria > Coral ...
AAGTTTTGAACATATGCATTTCTGACATTTGCAGCCTGTAAGTATGCATTTTTATTATGCATTTTTGGCTATAGATTTTGCATTTGGCATTCATGGGCTTGTGCCTGGACAACAACTCATAAAGCTACACTGCGGTTTTGATCCAACCATGATCCCGGTACAGCCGGGACCGTCCCGCAACCGTCCCGCGGCAGAGCTTCCCCATCCATCTTCCAAGGCACCATTGGTCCTGCAAAACACATTATTTCGTGCATCCCACTAACTCTCAAACACACATTTCGGCGAGGCTTCCCTGAAAAAGTGAAAGTGGAAGATGTGAAAACATAGCTTTTGTGCCAGACATCCTTTAAATTTTGAAGCTCAAGCTGTGCAAAACGACACCTGTAGCAGTAGCTACACTGACGCTTTTGATCCGACCATTATTTCGGCACAGCCGGAACCGTCTCGGAACGGTCCCGCGGCAGACCGTCCCCATCCATCTTCCGAGGCGCGTTTTGTCCTGCAAAGCATTTAATTTCGTGCATCCGCGAACTCTCAAAGACACATTTCTGCCGATGCCTCCCTCAAAAAGTGATGATGGAAGATGTGAAAACGAAGCTTTGGTGCGAGACTTTCCCTCAAAATCTGAAAGTTGAAGATGTGAAAACGAAGCTTTGGTGCGAGATGTCCTTCAAATTTTGAAGTTCCAGTTGTGCAAAGCGAGGCCTGCATTTGAAGCTATACACTGCGGGCGCGCTCCAATGTTTTCGGTACAGCCGGAACCGTCTCGGAACGGTCCCGCGGCAGACCTTCCCCATCCATCTTCCGAGGCGCGTTTTGCCTTGTAAAACATTACAGTATTTCGTGCATCCTCTAACGTTTAAAGACACATTTCTGGCGAGGCCTCCCTCAAAAAGTGAAGATGGAAGATGTGAAAACGAAGCTTTGGTGCGAGACTTTCCCTCAAAATCTGAAAGTTGACACTGTGAAAACGAAGTTTTGGCGCGAGACGTTCCCCCAAAAAGTGAAAGTTGAAGCTCTGACATCCCACTGCTTTGACAGCCGGTTGCTTTGACATCCCTGCGCTTTGACATTCCTTTGCTGGGACATTCCATTCCTTTGCCATCCCTTTCCTCTGACATCCCTTTGCTGTGGCATCCCACTGCTTTGACATCCCTTTGCTGTGACATCCCATTTCTTTGACATCTCTTTGCTTTGATTTTAAAATCTACTCGCGGATGTATAGACTCCTAAACTTCCCTTGGCCAAGTTAATCAGAATTCAAAGCCGCTGATTGGGCAAGTTCAATGTTTTGCTTCTTTCTTAATGTTTATGACTTCGGTACTCTTTGTGTCAGACTCTGCTTGGTCATGCTGGGTCATGCATGGACTACGCCTTCTTGGCATTAATCAAGCCTCACAAAAGGTTTCCACAAGTTTGGTCTGCGTGCCCTTCACGGCGAGGACAAAGACAGGGAACGTGTCGAGTGCGGGAGTCTCAGACGTCGCTTTCCACTGCACAGGGATTTCTGTTTCAAGGTGTTTCAAGTAAACCCCAAGCGCTTTGCTAAACTTGTTTCCAAGCACTGGAAGCCACGCACGTCATATATAACACAATTTAACCAAGTTTTCCTGTGTGGCAGTTTTTGGATGGCTTCCATTCAATTAATGCAGTGAATATGGTTGCACATGAGCGACTCGACGAATCTCAGGCTCACGAACAGGTGTTCATGTCATCATCAGATTTTGTTGTGGGAGGAAATGACACGGATTCAATGCGTCAATCTGTTAATACGCGGGCGTACCCAGAAGTCGTGCTGGCCAATAAAAAGCAGGCCCATTATCCCAGTGTCCCATTGAAAGAACAAGCTCAGCATCTATACCAACAGAAACTTGAGCTGAATGCATTTTCGTCCTTGCACGTGCAGTGTATCGCCTTTCTTCGAAAACAGGTGTGCTGCAAAATGGAATACCTTACGAAGTAGGGGCCCGATTTCATGGCAAAGGGTTAGCATGGTGCATTACTGTGGTTTGCAGTGCCGTCTCAATGCTAGTCAACAACCTACACAAGCCAAACCCACCCAACCACAAGCGGAGTAGGGAGCGGGGGCAACGGTGAGGCGATGCAGATCTCCGCTACTGCAGAATGGCTGAACCCCAGCCAAATGCCAAAGGTGCGCTTCAAAGCACGAAGGAATTTGTCTAGAGGCATGTAAGAGGGGGAACTTCCGGTCAGGGACTTGGCCCTACCAGCCTGCTTGCAGGCACATGGAAAGTGCTGCGGCTGTATGGCAGTGCTCGCTCAAGCAGGTGAGTTTGGCAAAGAATGAGGGGTTGTAGGGTTCATTAGTGCTTGATTATGATTGGCATTGACATAGTTCGATAAAAGAGGGATGATCATCAATCTAGTTTTGTATTTCAACAGCAGCAAGGGTTCCAACGTCTGAGGGTGACAAACAATGTTCACACAATGGGAGACAGATTGGGAGACAAGCTGGGGAACAAGGTGCCAGACAACGAAAGAGACACAGTAGCAGACAAGCTAAGCTGGGAGACAAAAGGAAGACAAATGGAAGACAAGCCGCGGCAGGCAAAGTTCCACGAAGTGGGAGACAAGTGGGAGACAAGCGGAAGACAAGTGGGAGACAAGTGGGAGACAAAAGGGAGACAAGTGGCAGACAAGTGACAGACAAGTGACAGACAAGTGGAAGACAAGTGGGAGACAGATGGGAGACAAGTGGAAGACAAGTGAGAGACAAGTGGGAGACAAGTGGAAGACAAGTGGGAGACAAGTGCGAAACAAGTGGGAGGGACAAGTGGGAGACAAGTGGGACAGGTAGGAGACAAGTGGAAGACAAGGAGACAAGTGGGAGACAGGTGGCAGACCAAGTGGCAGACAAGTGGGAGACAAGGGGGAGTCCAATGGAGACATGTAGAAGACAAGTGTATGACAAGTTGGAGACAAGTGGGAGGCAAGTGGGAGACAAGTGGAAAACAAGGGGGAGACAAGTGGGAGACAAGCGGGGTACAAATGTGAGACAAGTCAGACAGGTAGGAGACAAGTGAAACAAGTGCGGGATAAGTTGGAGACAGATGGAAGACAAGCGGGAGACAAGTGCGGGACAAGTGGCAGACAAGTGGGAGACAAGTGGGAGACAAGTGGGAGACAAGTGGAAGACTAGTGAAAGACAAGTGGGAGACAAGTGGAAGACAAGTGGAAGACAGGTACGAAACAAGCGGGAGGGACAAGCGGGAGACAAGTGGGACAGGTAGGAGACAAGTGAAAGACAAGGAGACAGGTGGCAGATCAAATGGCAGACAAGTGGCAGACAAACGGGAGACAAGTTGAAGACAAGCGGGCAACAACAAGTGGGTAGTTAAGTGGAAGAAGTGGGAGAGGACAAGTGGGAGACAAGTCGAAGACAAGTGGAAGACAAGTGCGAGACAAGTGGAAGACAAATGGGAGACAAGTGGGAGACAAGTGGCAGACAAGTGACAGACAAGTGACAGACAAGTGGGAGACAAGTGGGAGACAGGTGGAAGACAAGTGGGAGACGACAAGTGGGAGACAAGCTGGAGAGAAGTGAGACACAAGTGGGAGACAAGTAGGAGACAAGTGGGAGACAAGTGGGAGACAAGTGGGAGGACAGGTGGAAGACAAGTGGGACACAAGTGGGGGACAAGTGGGAGACAAGTGGAAGCCAAGTGGGAGACAAGTCGGAGAGAAGTGCAAACAGGTGCGAGACAAGTGGGAGACAAGCCTGAGACAAGTAGGAGACAAGTGGAAGGCAAGCGAGGGACAAGTGGAAGACAAGTGGGAGACAAGTGAGAGACAAGTGCGACACAAGTGGAAAAGAGGGAGACAAGTGAGGGAGAAGTGAGGAACAAGTGGGGTGACAAGTTGGAGACAAGCGGGAGGCGGGAGGCAAGTCGGAGACAAGTGGAAGACAAGTGGGAGACGAGTAGGAGACAAGTGGGAGAGACAGGTGGGGGAGACAAGTGGAAGACAAGTGGGAGACAAGTGGGAGAGACAAGTGGGATTGAAGTGGGACAGGTAGGAGACAAGTGGAAGACAAGAAGACAAGTGGGAGACAGGTGGCAGACCAAGTGGGAGACAAGTGGCAGACAAGTGGAAGACAAGTGGGAGATGACGAGGGGGAGACAAGGCTAGACAAGTGGGAGACAAGTGGGAGATAGATGGAAGACAAGTGGGAGACAAGTGGGAGACAAGTGGGGGTCAAGCGGAAGACAAGTGGGAGACAAGTCTAGACAAGTGGGAGACAAGTGGGAGACAAGTCTAGACAAGTGAGAGACAAGTGGGAGACAAGCGGAAGACAAGTGGGGGACAGGTGGGGGACAGGTAGGAAACAAGTGGAAGACAAGTGGGAGACAAGTGGCAGACAAGTCGCAGACAAGTGGGAGACAAGTGGGAGACAAGTGGGAGAAAAGTGAGAGACAAGTGGGAGACAAGTGGGAGGCAAGTGGCAGACAAGTGGCAGACAAGTGGGAGACAAGGGGGAGGCCAATGAAGACATGTGGAAGACAAGTGTAAGACAAGTGGTAGACAAGTGGGTGACAAGCGGAAGACAAGTGGAACAAGGGGGAGGCAAGTGGGGGACAAGTGGAAGAGAAGTGGCTCACAAGTGGCAGACAAGTGGGAGACAAGTGGGAGACAAGTGAAAGACAAGTGGAATACAAGTGGGACACAAGTGATACACAAGTGGAAGACAAGTGGGAGACAAGTGGGAGACAAGTGGGAGACAAGTGCGAGACAAGTGGGAGACAAGTGAGAGACAAGTGAGAGACAAGTGGGAGACAAGTGGGAGACAAGTGGGAGACAAGTGAGGGATAAGTGGGAGATAAGTGGGAGACAAGTGGAAGCCAAGTGGGAGACAAGTGGGAGACAAGTGGCAGTCAAGTGGCAGGCAAGTGGCAGACAAGTGGGAGACAAGTGGGAGACCAATGAAGACAAGTGGAAGACAAGTGGGAGACAAGTGGGAGACAAGTGACAGACAAGTGCGAGACAAGTGAGAGACAAGTGGGAGGCCAATGAAGACAAGTGGAAGACAAGGGGAAGACAAGTGCGAGACAAGTGGAAGACAAATGGGAGACAAGTGGGAGACAAGTCGGGGAGACAAGTGGGATTCAAGTGGGACAGGTAGGAGACAAGTGGCACACAAGAAGACAAGTGGGAGGGAGACAGGTGGAAGACAAGTGGGAGGCAAGTGGGGAGACAAGTGGGAGACAAGTGGGAGACAAGTGGGAGAAAGATGGAAGACAAGTGGGAGACAAAGGGAGACAAGTGGGAGACAAGTGGGAGGACAGGTGGAAGACAAGTGGAATACAAGTGGGACACAAGTGGGACACAAGTGGAAGACAAGCGGGAGACAAGTGGGAGACAAGTGCGAGACAAGTGAGAGACAAGTGAGAGACAAGTGGGAGACAAGTGGGAGACAGTGAGGGACAAGTGGGAGACAAGTGGGAGACAAGTGGAAGCCAAGTGGGAGACAAGTGGGAGACAAGTGGCAGTCAAGTTGCAGACAAGTGGGAGACAAGTGGAAAAGTGGGAGACAAGTGGGAGACAAGTGGGGGACGAGTGGCAGACAAGTGGGAGACAAGTGGGAGACAAGTGAGAGACAAGTAGGAGACAAGAGCAAGACAAGCCGGAGACGGGACAAGTGGGAGACAAGTGGGAGACAAGTGCGAGACAAGTGAGAGACAAGTGAGAGACAAGTGGGAGACAAGTGGGAGACAAGTGAGGGACAAGTGGTAGACAAGTGGGAGACAAGTGGAAGCCAAGTGGGAGACAAGTGGGAGACAAGTGGCAGTCAAGTGGCAGACAAGTGGGAGACAAGTGGAAAAGTGGGAGACAAGTGGGAGACAAGTGGGGGACAAGTGGCAGACAAGTGGGAGACAAGTGGGAGACAAGTGAGAGACAAGTAGGAGACAAGAGCAAGACAAGCCGGAGACGGGACAAGTGGGAGACAAGTGGCAGACAAGTGGGAGACAAGTGGGAGACGACAAGTGGGAGACAAGTCTAGACAAGTGGGAACAAGGGAGACAAGTGGGAGACAAGTGAGAGACAAGTGGGAGACAAGTGGGAGACAAGTGGGAGACAAGTGGGAGAAAAGTGGGGGACAAGCGGGGGACAAGTGGGAGACAAGTGGGAAACAAGTGGGAGACAAGTGGGAGACAAGGTTCCAAGGTTCCAAGGTTCCAAGGTTCCCGGAACCATGCTGCGTTCCGATCGCTAAGGATGGAAAAATCGGGATACCACTCCCCTGCTTCTAGAGATTGAAACCCAACAGCTTCCTGCTGTTGGGAACAATCTTGGTGGTGATTGGCAATGCTGACGGGGAAAGGACAAGAAGGATCAACCAGCATAATGACAAGGACTAAAACCTCATGATGGCGTCAGCGGCTATACGAGCGGCCGCACTTATTAGCGATGCAAAAGTGATTGCAATGGGTCTGATGGGTCAGGTTGACAGTGGCGTCTAGAATCAAGGTCAAGGAAGGAGGAATTACACCTCCGTAGGCCCCAAACATTGGCTTCAATTTATTTCATATCCATTGCAGCGTCTGTGTGCATGTTTGCGGTTATACTAGCTCCTGATGCTGGCAATTTTTGGATCCGTGTCAATTGAGATTGAGAACAACACGACTCACAAGCAACATTTTCTCACGCCACGCCATTTCGTTTTTTTGGCCGCGATATTTGTATCTGACACACTAAGAGGGGGGACAACGCAGGAGACAAGTGGGAGACAAGTGGTACAACGGTAAAACGAAAAAAAAAAAACATCGCGGAATATGATTATATTTTGAGACAACAAGAAGACACGAAGGGAGTAAAAAGCAAATACAGGAACGAAACACAAATACAATCGTGATGAAACTAGAACAGGACACGGCCACTAAGGCAGACACATGATTAGAGACAAATGACTTCAGAGTCAGATGAAGTACGAGGAAGAAGGTGAGAGGCAAACGATTGAAGACACACACACACAGGCAAACAGGAGACGCCACCACTAAGGCAGATTGATGGTTGGAGACCAGCTAATCGGGAGACGGATAAATTGGGAGACGCATGGCGAGACACGCATGATGAGATGAGACAAGTGAAAGCACAGAAAAGACACCCGGAGGGTCCGACACCATTAGACAGCGTGGGAGAAAAATGAAGAGAGAAAAGTGAAGAGGCACATCCAAAGAGCCGGACACCACTAGGCACACTGGGAGACAAGTAATGAGAGATATCCGGACAGCTGGGCACCACTAGCCAGGCGGGGGACAAATGAATTGGGCGACAAGTGAAGACAGATCATCCAAAGAGCCGAACGCCACCAGCCAGACTGGGAAACCAATTTGGGAGACAAGCGAAACAGGCATCCGGTCACCACCAACCAGATCGGGAATCGAATACATGAGACAAGTGCCGGTCACCCCGGGCCAGAGCGTGACACATGAAGGGAAACAAGGAAAAAGATACAACCGGCAACAAATGAAGGGAGACAAGTAAAGAGAGAGGGAGGGCCGGGCACCACTAGCACACTGGGAGAGTCATAACGGAAAACAAGGAAAGAGAGACGTCCGACGGCAACTTACGGGAGACAAGTAAAGAGAGAGATCCGGAGACGAGGGCACCACTAGGTATACAGCTGGGATGGGAGACAAATAAAGAGGGACAAGAAAAGAGAGACATCAAGAGAGCCGGTCACCACCACCAGCTGACAGGAGGACACGTCTTATGAAAGAATTGACAAGCCCAACCATAAACTTGTTGGGGAATGAAGGACAACAAGTAGAGGGGGACATCCACAGAGAGCTGGGCACCACTGGCCACACTGGGGGAGACGGTGAAAGAAAGACACCCAGAAAGCAGCGACAAATGAACGGAAACAAGTTAGGAGAGACACCCGCAAAGCCAGACACCACAAGCACACAGGAAAAAAAAAAGAAGGCAAACTGGGAAAAAAATCAAGTGGGGAGCCGGGCACCACCAGCCAGACGGGGACTCCAATGAAGGGAGCCGGATACCACCAGCCAGTGAAGACAAACATCCGGAGACACCGGCCACATTGGGAAACAAGCGAAGAGAGATATCGAAAGAGCCGGATGCCACCTGCCAGAATGGGAAGCAAGTGAAGTGGAAAACCAGTAAGACAGACAGCCGGAAAGCCGGACACCACCGGCCAGACTGAGAGAAAAATTGAATTGGGAGACAAGTGCTGGGCACCACGAGCCACACTGGGAACCAAATTTGAATTGGGAGACAAACGAAGAGAGACATCCAAAGAGCCGGACACCACCAGCCAGGCTGGGAAACAAATGAATTGGGAAACAAGGGAAGTCAGACATGCAAAGAGCCGGTCACCACCAGCCAGGCTGGGGAAACAAATAGGGGGACAAGTAAAGACCGACATCCGGAGAGCCAGACACCACCGGCCAGACTGAGAGGAGTCACATGGATTGGGAGACCTATGAAGATAGATATCCGGAGAGATGGGCACCACTAGCCAGACAGGGGGGCAAGTGAATTGGGAGACAAGTGAAGACAGACATCCGGAGAGCCCGCCACCACCAGCCAGCTTGAAAGACAAATGAAATGGAAGACGAGTGAATTGCCAGACTGGGAGACACAGGAACTGGACACATCCGGGTAGCCGGACGCCCAGCTACACGGGGAGACTAAGGGACACATGACACATGAATTGGCAGACTGGGAGACACATGAATTGGAGACATCCGGAGAGCCGAACACAACCTCGTGCACACAGCCGGACACCTCTAAAGAGAGCATTGAGAACCCAACAGTAAACTTTTTGGGGAAAAAATGCTTCCAGTACATGCAGCAAGCCGGCAAGCAAGTTTCCAATTGCGGAGGCGCCTTTTTCGGCGGCAGAGAAAGTTGCAAGGTGCGGCAGTTCATGCTGTCGCCTTAGCCAATAGGTTGAAGTGGATGCACTTTGGCTGCAGGCTTTGCAAAGGCTCTCTTCCGTTTCTTCTTTGTCGTCATCTTCAGCGTCGCAAGTGGAAGACGAGGTCGTGTAGAATGCGCTCACAGCACCAGTTTTGCAATGCGGCTGCCACTGCCAGTGCCGGTTTTGCGTCGCCAAGAGTCAGGCTCTTCTTTCTTCATGTCATATTCTGCGAAGTCCTCTTGTTTGGGCCTCATTTCGATGTTTCGCAGCAGCACATCATAGCCATAGGCTTTTACTAAGGCACAGTGCCAATCCAGCTCAACCCTGTCCAGCTCCGAAGATGGTTTGGCCTTCAGGTGTATTTTATAGTTTCGCATTGTTTCAATGCAAGCCTAGAGCTGTGGGGTTTATGCAGTTGCCTCGAAAACAGTTCTGCGTGTGCAAAGGCTCGTTTTGAGCTGCATAGAAGAGTTCTTGTGGACAAGGGTCCCGCGCGCTTGGAACTTAGTTGCAGTTGGCGCGGTGTTCGCAAGCCACAGATTGGATGAGACGGGATGAAGTTCGAAGAACACGCACAGAGACCAAACCGGTGAGTCACAGAATTGGAAAGACCAGAATCTCCAGGCTCATATCACTTTGATTTTTGTCCCAGGCACACAGAAACAAGTTTGACTGCAAACCCATTCCCGCAATTCTTTTGACATGCTCAAATCCTTTGGTAGGGCTAACCTTTTCAAACGATAACCCAGCAAACCAACAAACCCTAAAACCCCAAACTCCCAAAACGCAAAAAAACAAAACAAAACAAAACAAAACAGACCAACCCTAAAACCAAAACCCTAAATCCTGAAAGCTTAAAGCCAAAATTGCACAGTATAGCCAGTGTTTTTGTTCATCGTTTGGTGAGAAGTATATGGGGGGATTTGATGAGCATGGGCAAACGTGGGGTTTGGAGGGAACAAGTTCCATGGGTTGTGTGTTTGAAGTGGTTTCAACTTTGGGAGGCTCAGTAGCTGGGCTTTGAATCTGATTGCGTTTTGTTGACCAGGCACATTCTCATCTGATTATTTCACAACTTGATCAAAGACCAGTCTTCCGAACTGCAACATTAAGCTTATTTCAATGACATTGTATGTGACGAGGAGGGCGTGAGATACTTTCTCATATTCATGTTAATCTGCACGCACGTTCTGTGCATGTGCCTGTCACGCCTTTTAATCAGCTTACTGTTGTAAGTATTACTATTACTAATGCTATTTCGCCTACTATTACTTTTGCGGTCACCATTACTGTTACTGTTACTATTACTTTTGCTATTATCATTATTATTACTTTTATTTGTGTATATGCCAAGTAGTTGCAAAGGTTGTTAAATGTGAGGTGTACATTCATACACGCCGCCTCTGCGTCTTTTTAGAGCTTTTTCCCGAGAGCGCCTGCGAAGGGTTCTTCGTAAAAAAAGCAGCCGTTATATACATCTGCTGACCTCCATCTTCACACTCTCACATCTGCTGATCTACATCTTCACACCTTCACATCTGCTGATCTACATCTTCACACCTTCAAACCTGCTGATCTACATCTTCACACCTTCACATCTGCTGACCTGCTGATCTACATCTTCACACCTTCACATCTGCTGATCTACATCTTCACACCCTCACATCTGCAGATCTGCATCTTCACACCTTCACGCCTGCGGATCTACATCTTCACGCCTTCACACCTGCTGATCTACATCTTCACACCTTCACGTCTGCAGATCTCCTCTCGCTCTTCTTTCTATCTCTCTCTTAAGGCGGGGGCGGTGCCGCCGGAGCGCCACGAAACGCAACCCTTTCGCACGAAATGGACGTTGGACGTCAAAAACTGAAGTAAAATTGCGATTTTACTTAGTCGAGCGCAACCCTTTCGCACGAAATGGACGTTGGACGTCAAAACTGAGGAAAAATTGCGATGTTAGTTAGTCAAATGCAACCCTTTCGCACGAAATGGACGTTGGGCGTCAAAAACTGAGGTGAAATTGCGATTTTGAGGTGTCCATTGCAACCCTTTCGCACGAAATGGACGTTGGACGTCAAAAACTGAGGAACAATTGCGATTCTAGTTAGTCCATCGCAACCCTTTCGCGCGAAATGGACGTTGGACGTCAAACTGAGGAAAAATTGCGATTCTAGTTAGTCCATCGCAACCCTTTCGCACGAAATGGACGTTGGACGTCAAAAACTGAGGTGTAATTGCGATTTTGAGGTGTCACGGGCAACCTTTTCACACGAAATGGACGTTGGACGTCAAAAACTGAGGAAAAATTGCGATTTCACGGGTCCGGTCTCTGTGTGTAAAAGCTTCTGTGTTTAAAAGCCTCTGTGTGTAAAAGCTTCTGTATGTAAAAGCGTCTGTGTGTAAAAGCGTCTGTGTGTAAAGTTGT
>Ga0126342_10019938_pt1 | contig 11332 bp, 10 predicted proteins | sample Cyp1metagenome_FD_92528 | JGI IMG/M metagenome (GOLD analysis project Ga0126342, IMG submission 92528) | Coral microbial communities from Lord Howe Island, Old Settlement Bay, Australia - Cyphastrea 1 metagenome | ecosystem: Host-associated > Invertebrates > Cnidaria > Coral ...
CGTCCTTCAAAAATGGAAAGTTGAGTGCAGAGCTGACGGCCTCGTACCAATGCGTTTTGCGATTTTTCCAGTCCATCTGTCTAAACTACTGCGCCTGCCACGAAAAAGTGATGCCAGGTCATACAAAGTGCTGCACCTGTCACGCAAAATCATCTCAGGCAACCCCTATCAGGAAATCAGTGCCCGGACTGCCTAACAGCTCTGATGAACATGTCTCTTGTACTGCCCCTGCCTCCACGCCTGCCATCTTTTTTGGAAATGCTACAAAAGCCTCACGTTTTGCTCGCTTTGGACAAGGTCCACAATCCCTTGCGCCTGCCACGCGAAACGACATCCGAACGTCCAAAAGTGGCGCCAACATGTTGTGTTTTCAACATTTTGACTTCGAAATGTGCTTCGCGCCACAACGGCGTACACTTTTTCGACATCGCAACTTCGAAAAGTGGTCCGGAGCTGGTGTGTTTTGTACATTTTGACTTGGAAATGTGCTTCGCGCAATTTTTCATATCTGGCCAGATGCTCCGCACCCGCCGCTTTAGCGAGCCTCCTTTTCGACCCTCTGGAGCCACAAATCATTGGAAAAACACAATGTTTCGCGACTTTCCTACCTTTTCGCGCACCTGCATCTTCTTTCTTCTGACTCTTTCTCTTCTCTGCTTCTCTTCTCTGATCTTCTCTCTTCTGCTCTTCTCTCTTCTGCTCTTCTCTTCTCTATTCTTCTGCTCCACCTCTGCTTTTCATCTGTCCATATTGTCGGCAGTTTGACTTCTAAACTTCCTTCGATTATTTGCTGGACTGGACACCCCAAAATGGTGTGGGTTCTAATTATATGAAAATTGGGTATGTAAAACTACAGTACTTGTGCTTAATTCTGTGGTTGCCACTGAATGCCACTGATTTGGACAAATGCTGTTAATGGGAAATAGTCAACCGTGGCTATGGTTGCATTGATGAGTGCTTACGATGTGTCTGTTCTACGCGGCAGGACAAAAAACACCATCTGGCACCCATCAAATCCAAGAAACCTCATTGACCTCCATGGTTTCACCTGATTCTTTTCAATCCTTTACAAAAATGATAAACTTGATCAATTTTATATAATTTTATCATGTTCAAGTTTGACGTTGGCCTGTGCATCGCTTCTCATGAATCAAATTCAAACTCATGACTCTTCGGTCAACTTGGTCAACTTCGACCCTTCCCGTCCCCGCGGCTGGTGGAATCGGCCAAGGGAACATGTTTGAAATCGTCAGAAAGGAGGGGTGGACATCAGTGATCTTGCGGCCCGTCAAATGGGAGCAGCCACCGCAGATGCCGCTCCCAAGCGCTAGGCCATGGCCAAGCCTGGGTGTGGCTGTCTTGCGCCAAGGAGGGAAAATCATGGAGATTCCATGGCAAAAAAATAGTTGGAGAATTCTAATTGTGATGATCTAACTGTGATGATGACTGATGACTGATGACTGATGACTGATGACTGATGACTGATGACTGGTGATGATGATGATGATGATGATGATGATGACGAGGAGGAGGAGGAGGAGGACGGGAACTGTGACGCTGACGGTGACGGTGACGTTGATCGTGATAATGATGGTGATGGTGATGGTGATGCTGGTGGTGGTGATGATGATGACGACAATGATGATGATGATGATGATGATGATGATGCTGATGCTGATGCTGCTGATGCTGCTGATGATGATGATGATGGTGATGATGATGACGACGACGACGATGACGACGATGATGGTGATGATGATGGTGATGATGATGGTGATGATGATGATGATTATGATGATGATGATGAGGAGGAGGAGGAGGAGTTGGAGAAGGAGGAGGAGAAGGAGGAGGAGGACAGTAACGATGACGGTGACGGTGATCGTAATAATGATGGTGATGGTGATGGTGATGGTGATGGTGATGCTGGTGGTGGTGGTGGTGGTGATGATGATGACGACGATGATGATAATGGTGCAGATGATGGTGATGCTGATGCTGATGCCGATGCTGCTGCTGCTGCTGATGATGATGATGATGGTGGTGATGATGATGGTGATTATGACGATGACGACGATGGTGGTGATGATGATGATGCTGATAATGATGGTGATGGTGATGATAACGATGACGATGACGATGACGACGATGACGATGACGATGACGATGACGATGACGATGACGATGACGATGACGATGATGATGATGATGATGATGATGACAGATGACTGATGACTGATGACTGATGACTGATGACTGATGACTGATGACTGATGACTGATGACTGATGATGGATGATGGATGATGCATGATGGATGATGCATGATGATGGATGATGGATGATGGATGATGGATGATGGATGATGGATGATGGATGATGGATGATGGATGATGATGATGATGATGATGATGGATGATGATGATGATGATGATCATGATGATCATGATGATCATGATCATGATCATGATGATGATCATGATGATGATCATGATGATGATCATGATGATGATCATGATCATGATCATGATCATGATCATGAGCATGAGCATGATGATAATTATGCTGATGCTGATGCTGATGCTGATGCTGATGATGATGATGATGATGCTGATGCTGATGATGATGATGATGATGATGGTGCTGATGCTGATGATGATGATGATGCTGATGATGATGCTGATGGTGATGTGATCGTGATGGTGATGGTGATGATGATTATGATGATGATGCTGATGATGATGCTGATGGTGATGTGATCGTGATGGTGATGGTGATGATGATGATGATGATGATGATGCTGATGCTGATGGTGATGTGATCGTGATCGTGATGGTGATGGTGATGATGATGATGATGATGCTGATGATGATGCTGATGCTGATGTGATCGTGATGGTGATGGTGATGGTGATGATGATGATGATGATGATGATGATGATGATGATGATGATGCTGATGTGATCGTGATGGTGATGGTGATGATGATGATGATGCTGATGATGATGATGGTGATGCGATCGTGATGGTGATGGTGATGATGATGATGATGATGATGATGATGATGATGATGATGATGCTGATGATGATGCTGATGGTGATGTGATCGTGATGGTGATGGTGATGGTGATTGATGTTTCGGTACGTTTTGGTATGTGTTGGCCATGGTTTCCACCACGTGGCAGGGTGGTTCCCATGGTTGCCATAATCTCCTCTGGGTCCGCCGTCAGCGTGGCACCCAGCACGAACAAACTCACCTGGTGCGAAGGGATGTGGCGCTGAAAATTCTCAATCCCTGCCGGTCCTTGCCCCCAAATTCTTGTGTGATATGAACATATTTTAAGCTAATTTAAGGTATATCAACATAGGTTGACTCTCCCCCCTAGGCCCCACAAAATTCCACAAATGAATATGCAGAAAACCACCCCACGGATCGGACAACAAAACATCCATGAAACCGCCAAAGCACGGACAAAAGATGCAGCCATCCAAAATGCTCTCCCAGAGCCACTGTTCCTGGCAATCAGACGAAAAACGAAGCCAGTTTTTGAAGGTCTCAATCTGGCAATCTCCATATATTTCCATTATTTCTGGGAAAGTATGTGAAAATATCCCGGAACAAAAATCGCAGGCATCTCAGACATCTCATTTTTTGAAACGTCGCATGCCAAGCTTCCCAGAGAGGCCACGATGGAGTTCACGCTGCGGAACGCAGCGATGGAACCCACCGGAGCCCCTGCCAGCACCGCGAAAATGCCCAGGGCGTTCCCTGCGCTGCCCAAGGCTCCGCGCAGAATCACCTCGGGCCCGGTATGAGTTTCATGTCGATAAGGAAACAAATCTTAGCTATATTTCTGTATAGCCTCTATAGTTATGTTATATATGATGTATATAATTATGATGTTAAATGTGTGTATATCATTGTGTACCTGTACCATATGCATACATCGGCATACGCCTGAACGATTCTGCAGAAGGCCCAGAAGGCCTTGATAATCCATTCCCCCTAATTCTGAACCCCCAAACATCCCCAATCGAAACCCTGGTTTAGTATGGTTTAGTGTTGAATCCATTCATTTTGGGTCCGAATATGGTGGTATTCAACAACGCAGCACGACTTCCAGCCGGAACCCTGTAGGACCCATTTGGGTTGTGGTTTCTGTCCAAGCGATCCACTTCAACTGGCCAGGTTTCAGATGCCAGAGTCTCTGCCACCAGAGAAGTGAGACATTGAAGATGGTCACCAGGAAAGCTGAGGTACCCATAATGAAGAAGTATGGCCAGTCCAAGAACTGCAGCTGTTTGTTGCTGGAGAGCAGCGCCTTAGTGACATATTTTTCCCGGGTGGATGGTTTGAAAGGTTTGAAAGGTTTGATGGTCTGGAACTCGGTCATTTCATTTCTTACTCAACTGGCAGTTGTGATTCGGGGATATAAAGTCTCCATACGGCTTCAGAGGCCACTTTTGGCACACCTTCACTGCTAAACTTTGATTGTAACTATTGTAACCCATCACGAAGTGCCTTTTGTTACTCCACCATTCAGCCAGGCCTCATGAATCATTACTATCGATGTGAGCAGACTACAACTCTAGGAAACATGGAAAGGACGCCCACAAATCAAACCGTTTGGATTGCACAGAGCTTGTTCGAACCCGCTCGCAAATAGATCTTATCGATCTTATACCAGAAATATAGCACAAAATAGAACATAGTAGAACCAACCCGACCAAATTTTCATCCACCTTTCCATCATCACCCATAAAAATATATCAAAATCCTCAAACACTTCTGAACTCAGCCACTGTGTAGACCATGGAGCACAATAACGCCGCTGCAATGCCCTCAGCTTGTCTCACCCGCTCGGCCATGGCGCTCGGCCGCTGGCAGAACGGGCACGCAGAGCACGCAGGGCGTCGGGGAGGACCAATGGCTGCGTGGCAAAATCCGCCGTTTGGATCTTTGGGATTTGAAGATCCAATAGATCCAATCATTGATGCAATCGAATCTACTTATATAATCATTAAATAATCTAATCTGTATAATCCAATATGATGATTGGCCATGACATAATTATATGACACATAACTATGATATATACTGATATATTCAAGATACTCCAATCCATCATTACATTTATTCATTGTGCAGGTGTAATTATAATATATCACCATAATTGTAGATAATTATAGATATAATGTGATGACACCCTGGGTGGTTTAGCCACCAGCCACTCTTTTTGCTTCAACTTGGCGCCCAACTCCACCACTTCTCCTGGTGCTGAAGAAATTCTTCCACGTTCAACAGCCGCTCTTTTGGCCAGTCCCGGTCCAGAACAAACTCCTGACACGGCGGCCCCTTGATGGGAGCCCCATGGGGACAACTGATGCCAACAAAGATGCCACGTGACTTCCGATCAAAGCGAAAGGATGTGGTTTCTTTCTTGGAGAGAACCAGAGTAATTAAAGATACACTGGTTGAGGTTTCTCTGATATGACGTGGATGGATGGATGGCCAATTTTGGTTTGTCCAACTTCTGGATATGCACTTCTATGCAACAAAATCCTTTTGGAAGATCAAATCGGCCAAAAATGAGTAAACACACTTGAAAAAGGACACCATTCATGGGTCACCCAACCAGGACCCGCCCTTCCTTGGTCTTGGGCAAGGACAGGAAGTCGTCTTGCAACTGCATCAGCCTGCGCAGGACGCCATACCTTGGGTTGAATCACACATGGGCCAACACATTCGAAGTGTATAGCAGTATAGCCCCAGCACTTCCGAGAAACCCTAACTCACCTTAACTCACGACTCTCTGGAAGCTTGGCGATCCAAAAGTCTAGTTCCTTAAGTTCTGCACCCCTTCGCTGCGCAAGCCACTCGGCTCTGGCTCTGTCCTGCTGTGTCTGCACCCCCAAACTCTCACATCAAATTGAAACACATATCGCACAAGACGCATCTTCTTAAAATTCGTTCTCCCGGATTCGGACACAAATCACCTTCAAAGCATATTTACATAACTCTGCCTTTAAAGTTCAATATCTGCAACAGACGTCAAACATGAGTGAAGAAAGTCGTAAATGATCATCTGGAGCTGCTGGAGCTTACTGCTACCGCTGTATGTCGGTGTTTGAAGCCAGTGCTGTTGGGGTTGCAAGTACAGCAACCTGACCAATGGGATCCAATGGGCCCATATTCTTGGGGGATTCAGGATTCATCTAGCGCCAGAACTATGTTTAGACTAGCCGTGAAAAGTTGAATAAAAGCTATTGTTTTCACATATCTTCACATTGTGTTCCTGGCCGACAAGAAGCAGCAATGAAGTTCGAAGAATTTCAAAGAGGCATACGAAAAGGAAGGTTACTGTAGAGTTGCCCAAGCAGGACTGGGAACAACAGCCACAAGTGAGCAAAAGGCAGCGAAAGCACCGGGCCTTACAATATTTCACATTAATGGATTTGATGGCTAAGTATCTAGCGCCACACTAACGCAAACCTAGCGCCTAGGTGGGAAAACCATTTCATTGCATTTGTACAGGACTCCGCCTTCTGATGAGATCTAAAATATATCACTGCCCATTTTTTCATGTCCTTTGGATTTATCAATGCCTTATAAACTTTTTAAGCATTTCAGAGCGGATGCCAAATTTGGAAGGGGATTCTGCATTTGATTGCAGCAATGTTCAACAGTTTGTTTGGGCTTCCACGGCCTTGGCCGCGGCTCACAGAAACGAAGGGTGAGATGGGGCGCATGGTAAGCAACGCCATCGCAGCCAGGGGCAGCCTGCGTGGAATTGTGGAATCGCAACCTCGATTCCTGATGAAACACCGCCCAACAGCATTCCTACATCATCTTGGATTATCTTGGTGCCTCCTGAAGTTGGAAACCTTCTGAAGCAAAAATGTCATCTCTTGCGACTCTGTGTCAGCATGGATCAAACGATGCAGAGCTCTAGTGCATCCTGCAGGCATAGATAAATTGACTATCACCCTGTTCTCTCGCCCGAAAGCAAGTCTGAAAGCCCATCATGCGCCCCGCCTCCATTTCAACGGTGGCCATCGAAGCAGCAGGCGTCTCATGGCGACAAAATTCAGATGATCAGTGCCAAAGGAATGGAATGAACGGCTCGGATAGTCCAGCTGCATGTTAAATCCTTGATTTGAGTGATGGTGGGATGATAATGGTGTAAGTGATGGTGATGATAATATATGATAAGATATGATAAGATATGATAAGATATGATAATATATGATAAGATATGATAATATATGATAATATATGATAATATATGATAATGGTGTATCATGGTGTATCATGGTGGTGTATCTCTTTTTTTTGCCCAGTCATTGGGAGTCAAGTTCTGTTGCATGGCCCATGTCTGGAATCCTGTGATCCACTGACCTTGTTTGAAAGTCTGGTGGATTTCAGGGTCTGGCGGCGTCTTCAACCAGCAAACTCCGAAACTTTCAGAATGCCAACCTTTTATATCAGTATGGTGTACAAAAATCTATAGAAATCTATTCTTGGTGCACCCAAAAACCAATAAAACCCGGCTGCCCTAAGCATGGCCAGGCAGGCGGTTCTCAGGCTGCAGCCCTGTCACGGAAATTTCACTGCAGGAGAAACTCAAGGAGTTGGCGGCTTTCGCCCCAAGTTTCCAAAAAAAACCTGCGTCAATCAATTTCCGGATTCAACTATGGGAAACCAAAAAATACATTGCAGGATTAGAAAAAAGGCATCAATTTATTATTAGTTTTCAGGACAATTCGAATGGCAGTTGTCAATCTGCGCCTGCCGCTTCTTCAGGATCCAAGTCTTCGACTTCCAAGCGCCAAGGGAAACCTGGCTGAAGAGATCGTTGTGCTTGGGGAATATCGAAAAAACTCTATGGATTATAATATAAACATGAATAATATATATATAGGTATATATTATACGATATTTTATGTATATATATATATTATATATATACCACGCACTACAAAATACAACTATAACTTAATCTAAATACACGATATACAAACTACATCCAAGATCCATTAGATCGCATTAGATCATTAGATCCACTATATCCAATTAACGTTAGATATTTGATAGTGGATCTAATGATGATTCTGAGATCCAAGAACAGGTTTGATATTGATGAATCAATGAATCAATGATGATTCATATGATTTGAATTGATATTTATGTATTCAATGATGTTTCAAATTGATGCGTGGTGAATAGATGCATCTAATATCACAGAGAGCGAGCTTAGATTTTACTTTTTTTCAAGATTGTCGAAGCAGCCACAACCAGCCACAACCAGCCACTTGCAGCCACTTGCCCCGCAGCCACTTGCAGCCACATGCAGCCCCTTGCAGCCCCTTGCCCCGCAGCCACTTGCAGCCACTTGCAGCCACTTGCAGCCACTTGCAGCCACTTGCAGCCACTTGCAGCCACTTGCAGCGCCACTGGCAAGTGGCTGCAAGTGGCTGTTTTTTTGAAAATCAAATTGCGCACCTCCTGCGCCCACAATGCAATATCATCTAATGCATTTTAATGATATGCTATGAATTGTGCCAACAGAAATATATACAAATAATCCCTCACCCCGGCATTCAATATCCCCACCCCATCTGGGCCCCTAAATAAATAGATGAAGGTAATACTGAATCAGGGTGTCTGGGTGGTAACTATTTCATGCTCGAGGGAAGGGATTGCAAGTGATGGATCAGTCTTACAAGTAGGGGTTCAAGCGATGGACAGGTTCATCTCCTGATCTTTCCGTTGCAAAAACTGCTATGTTGCTAGACCCGTCAATTTAGGACCAGCCAAAAAAACACGTATTTACATAGTGTTATCTCATTTTACCGAGTGCTTTTAACTCAAGGTACAAGTATGGTTCAGGTCGCTGAAAGAATCATCCATCACCCGCCTTGGCCCGTTTTTTCTTCTGATTCCGGGAGGGGCTTTCGAGCTACTGTTGCTTTCGACCGCTGTGTTCACGGGAGCACCTCCTACCAAAATCAGATCTGTACCTCAGACCAAACAAAGATTGCTACAGCACACTACAGCACCATCAGAGGGAACTTTCGTTGCTCATCAGAAATAAGTCAATTCAATGATCCTGCCGTGGGGTTGATGATTCTCCTGAAGGTAACAAAAATTGACACAGTTGGCTCCCCCAATGCCACCTCCAGCAGCGGTCGAAGCCAATTCTGCTGCTCGAGATTGGCAGCGGAATTCGTCGCGGGTGAAACGGATCTGAAAACATCTTTGAAACAAAATTTGCTGACTTCGGCTTGTCTGAAAGTGGGTATATCTTATAGCTGTATATATAATATATGTGTGTATGTATGTATACATACATCATATATATAATATATATATATATATACAATCTATACTTAATACATATTATATATCCATATATATCCCACAAAAACATCGCTGCCTCACCAGGGCCGGGTATCTCTGGAGCCTGTCACAAGGCCTCGGCTGAGATCAATGTATTGGCAGGATCTAGGGGACAACTTAAAATACCTGAAATAACCAGCCGAAAATATTGAAAAATCTCGAATAGTAGATGAGATATTGATGCAGATATAGAACATTCTACGTATAACATCGTATAACCACATCATATCCTACATGTTTGATGCCATTTGAAGCCCTAGATTTACAGTGAAACCACCAGCCATTCTGCCAAGTTTCGCCCCGCAGCACGTGGCTCAGAATCACTCTGAGGTGCTCGTGGGGCCTGGCAGAACGGCGGAAATCTTTCGGAATCCACCGGTGAAATCTGTACCATCTCGTTATGACTCACATAGCCATGGAAAGTCACCCTTTTTAATAGGTAAACCATCTATTTCTATGGGCCATCTATACCATGACTATATGTTAAATAACCAGAGAGTACATCTTGAAAAAATCTGGGGTTGAATGCGAAAAATAATGAGATTTCGTGGGGATTCAATATAGGGTTAACCGTATGGTTGTTCGTTGATGCCAGTTTTTGTAAAGATACATCTTAAATCATCGCTTTTTGGTGGCAAAGCCTGGGCCATAAACCATCCTTTTACCATAACAGCCCATGTCCACGAAATCTCAGGTGTAGGGCATTATGGGTTTCCCGCGCATTTGTAGGTACCCGGCCTGGTAAACGTTAACAAAAAACTATGGAAAGATCCACCATTTTTAATGGGGAATTCCACTATAAATGGCCATTTTCAATAGCTTTTTGTATGTTTACCAGAGGTTAATATTTACGAATATGATCAATGATGAACTCCTATTCATCTACAGCTGAAACATGCTAGAAACATCCACAGCCTGATCTCACAATATGTGAAAAAATGTTTAAAGGATAACACCTCCTCCCAGTCGATTAGCGCTTGCACCTTGGCACGACCTTGGCAGTGGATGTCACTGAAGGGGCCCCCGAGTTATGATTAGGTTGTTCATCCAAACTGCTTATATATCCATATATATCCATTAAGGATCATTGGGGATCATTCTACTGTGTATCTGACATTTGTCATCAATAAATATCAATAAGAACATCAATCCATCCTAGCCTGGAAAAAACATCAACTTCATTACCCATCAGGGCTTTCCTATCCTTTCCTCTTTGCAGCTTCGGCACAGACCGGCGCATGCTGTGCCAAATGAACTTCCAGAAACTTCCGGCCGCAGTGAGGGCATGGCGATTTCTCGTTCAAATCCTCGGTCCGCGGTCCACCCTTGAGCTCCGGTCGGTAGACTATGGGTGCCCCACGCTTTTCCAATCAGTTTGCCTCAGGGTGACAGGTACCCTCTGGTAATTTAACGTAGCTATTGAAAATGGCCATTTATAGTGGATTTACCCATTAAAAATGGTGATTTTCCATAGTTATGATAGTTTACCAGAGGGTATAAGATATGAATGATTCCTTACATTGGTCATTATATGTCATTATCATCCCTTCTCACTATCATCCATGATCCAATAATCCAATGGATTTCCACCCACGAGAGCGGCTAGGCCGATATCGGTGAATAGCCACGACAAATGTCATACAAATCACCTGAATTCCACATCCAGAAGCGGCAACGCATGACAGATCACCACTCCCAAGACCTTCCGCAGTCAGAAGACGCGTATATATTCAGGACATTTTGAAAGAAACAATTGCACGGAGCAAATCGATTGCCCAAGTACAAGAACCTATCGTTGTTGACGATCATAAACAACCCGGCGGATGGGAAACCGCGCGAGCGTTTTGATTGTTTGCTTCCAGGAGAGTCACAATCACCTGTAATTTACAATATAAAATGCTCTTCCGAACTCTTTGGATAACTGAATTTTGGTTAAAA
>Ga0126342_10019939_pt1:0-10000 | contig 11332 bp, 16 predicted proteins | sample Cyp1metagenome_FD_92528 | JGI IMG/M metagenome (GOLD analysis project Ga0126342, IMG submission 92528) | Coral microbial communities from Lord Howe Island, Old Settlement Bay, Australia - Cyphastrea 1 metagenome | ecosystem: Host-associated > Invertebrates > Cnidaria > Coral ...
AGTAGCAGTAGCAGTAGCAGTAGCAGTAGCAGTAGCAGTAGCAGTAGCAGTAGTAGTAGTAGTAGTAGGAGTAGTAGTAGTAGTCGCAGTAAGTAGTAAGCAGTAGCAGTAGCAGTAGCAGTGGCAGTGGCAGTGGCAGTGGCAGTAGCAGTAGCAGTAGCAGTAGCAGTGGCAGTAGCAGTAGCAGCAGCAGCAGCGGTGGTGGTGGTGGTGGTGGTCGTCGTCGTCGTAGTAGTAGTAGTAGTAATAGTATCAGTAGTTAGTAGTACTTAGTAGTAGTTACTAGTAGTTACTAGTAGTTACTAGTAGCTGGTTGCACTTAGGAGTACTTAGTACTTTGTAGAAGTTAGTAGTTAGTGGTTTGTAGTTAGTAGGTAGTAGTTAGTAGGTAGTGGTCAGTAGGTAGTGGGTAGTAGTTGGTAGGTGGAAGTAGTTAGTATTTTGCAGTTAGCAGTTCAAAGTGAGCGGTTAGGAGTTAGGAGTTAGGAGTTTGTAGTTAGTAGTTAGTAGTCAATAGTTAGTAGCTAGTAGTAGGTAGTAAGAAGGTAGTAAGTAGGTAGTAAGTAGGTAGTAAGTAGGTAGTAAGTAGGTAGTAAGTAGTAGGTAGTAGGTAGTAGGTAGGTAGGTAGGTAGGTAGGTAGTAGTAGACGTTGACGTTGACGTTGAGGTTGACGTTGACGTTGACGTTGTGACGTTGTGACGTTGTGACGTTGTGACGTTAACGTTGTGACGTTGTGACGTTGTGACGTTGTGACGTTGACGTTGTGACGTTGTGACGTTGACGTTGACGTGGACGTTGTGACGTTGACGTTGTGACGTTGTGACGTTGTGACGTTGTGACGTTGTGACGTTGTGACGTTGTGACGTTGTGACGTTGTGACGTTGACGTTGACGTTGACGTTGACGTTGTCGTTGTCGTTGTCGTTGACGTTGACGTTGACGTTGACGTTGACGTTGTCGTTGTCGTTGTCGTTGTCGTTGTCGTTGTCGTCGTGGTTGTTGTTGTTGTTGTTGTTGTTGTTGTTGTTGTTGTTGTTGTTGTTGTTGTTGTTGTTGTTGTTGTTTTTGTTGTTGTTGTTGTTGTTGTTGGTGTTGTTGTTGTTGTTGTTGTTATCGTTGTTATCGTTGTTATCGTTGTTGTTGTCCTTTTTGTTGCTACTGTTGGCGGCGTTGTTGCTGCTACTGCGCCGATACTGGCCTTTCAGCGGGAAACTGATATTCTGTTCAAATTGGCCGTGTTGGGATGGCGGACAAAGTTTCCAGCCGGATCAAAGGACACTTGACTTAGCTGGGACGCCCCAAGATACACCTGTAGAGTAGAATGGGGAGCTCAATCAAAAAAGCAAACCTGCGTTCTTTTTTACTTTGGTCCAAGATGACGTGTTTAGGCGAAATTTCTCTACATTTTGCTTGGCCCGATCTGGAAATCCCAGCTGGATCCTTGCTTTTCCAAAAACATCCGCTTTTGGGGGGGCGCTGCCGAGTTGAGTTGGCAAGTGCTAAAATTTTCTTCCCATCATGCCTCGATGTACATCTAGAAACATGTCACAACCCACATAAGACAAACCATTGTCACCGCATGACACCATCACCAAAAGGCTACAATCCATCCGCAGACCACCCAGCTGACTCATGGCACATTTTGTCGGTTTTGTCTAGGTCCAAGCGGCTTTGGCCTCTTTGATCTGGGACAACCGCCTCTGTAGGTCCACCTCGGTCCGCTGGTCCGACGCAAACATTGGCCACAGGGAGCCGCCACACAGCCAATACATACGGGGAGGGCTGCGGCATGATCACCGATAAAGCATGGACACAAGAAGTGCAGTACTGATGACTATAGCATCGGGACAACCATCGATGCCATCACCTTCATCGCTGTCTCGTTGCTCAGCACAACCAAGTTTAACATTTTTCCACTGTTGAATCTCCATGTCATTCTTGTCACTGGCAATGGGGATGGTGCTAGCCACTGTTGCGGGTGGAACCTTGAAAGATGAGGAATGATGAATGATGCTGTTGGTTCAACATGAACAATCAGTGTATTTTGAATAATTATGATGTGATTTCATGAAAGACATACATGATGATAAACTTATACACAGAGAACCTTCCACTCAAAGCAGATTTTACACACAGAAGCCTTTGCACAGAACAGCTTTCACACAGAACATTTACAAACAGAAGCCTTTACACACACACAGAAGCTTACACTGAGAAGCTTTTACAGAGAGAAGCCTTTTACACAGAGCAGCTTTTACACAGAAAAGCATTTGAAGTACACAGAAGCATTTACACACAGGAGGCTTTTACACAGAGATGCATTTACACACAGAAGCCTTTACAAAGGGAGCTTCTACACACAGAGGCTTTTGCACAGACCTTGTCCCAAAATCAATATTTCACCTCTGTTTTGACTTTCGACCATCATGTCGTGCGAAAAGGTTGCGTCTGAAGTTGTAAAAGCAAAATTTTACACCAGTTTTTGTCATTGTCGTTTGACCTTCATTTCGAGCGAAAAGGTTGCATAGTTTATAGTTTCAACATTGCAAGTTTACAGCAGTTTTTGACATTGGACCATCATTTTGTGCGTGGTTGCACCGAACATTTCGAAACCGCACATTAAAACCAGTTTTTGACATTCGACCAATTCGATCATCATTCTTTGTGAATAGGTTGCATTTGATATTTGAAAATCGCATTTTTACACCAGTTTTTGCCGTTTGACCTTCATTTGTGCGAAAGGGTTGCGTCTGAAGTTTCAAAACTAGAAGTTAACACCAGTTGGTGACTCTCGTCCTCATTTCGTGCAAAAGGGCACCGCCACACCCACAAAATTCGCATTTCACCACATGTTTCGCAGAGGGTCACGTTTCGTAAGCTGCCGCCTAGCTGCCCCTGCTGCCAAAGGAGAAAGTTTAGAAGAACTTGAGAAGTAGGAGCTGGGTAGGTTTCAGATACAAGCAGATCACCTGGATTTGGAATCCTGTGCAAGAACTCCTGTGTAAGGAATTCTGTATGACAACTTGTGTGTCATAACTCCTGTATGGCAATTCCTGCGTAGCAACTCCTGTGCAATTGATGTAGATGATGTAGATGAAGTTGATGTAGACCAAGTTGATATAGATGATGTAAAAAGTTGTAAATGTGAGGTAGATGTAGGTGTGGATGATGTAGGTGATGTAAAAGAGATGTAGCGGAGATAAAGGAGATGTAGATGATGCATGTGATGTGGATGAAACTGATGTAGGTGATGTACGTGATGTAGAAAAGTTGATGTAGATGATGTAGGTTATGAAATATGTAGGGGAGGCTTTGCAGATGAAGTGAAACATTGAATTTGGCAGCAGCGGTTCGGAAAAAACTTTTCGCAGGAGCTTTCGGGAACAACTTTTCTATCGTGATTGTAACATCTCTGGAGACAGTCTGGTGGTGTGTGGTTCACGTCCCCTAAAACGGGTTGGTTCAAAGTTCAAACTCCGTCCAATCTGGGCTCTCCTATTTTAACACGTGAACCATATTGTGGCACAGCAGGTGCAAGACCAACAGTTGACCTTACCTCCATTTTACTGGCTAAAGGTTTGCACCAAAAAGTGCGGTTAAGGGAATCTGGTGAACAGACATGGATAAATTCACCTGTTCCAGCTGTGGACAGTGTAACCCAAACGTGGAAAGACGACAGCAATTTTTCGATGGGTGATGTGCTGCTTGCCGGAGATTGAGCATCTTTTAAAAAAAGATGCTTGGTGGAGATGACGCTCAAACGGGATTTCACCTATTGCCTCTCTCCGCGGTGAACTTTTTCCATGAGCTTTCGTCACGTATCCAACTAGCTGCAAACCGAGGCTCCACTGCTTCGTTGTAGGCAACGCTGCGGTCGCCTTGCCGGAGCTCCTCATGGCCGTCAGAAATGAATCAGGGGCTGCAAACGAATGATTACAAGCTGGCCTCCCACCACACGCACGATGTTTCAAATTCATGAAAATTCGAGGTGTCCAGCGGAAATGCCGTTTGATCAGCACGGCCTATACGCAGGAAGAACAATGCCTTCGCCAACAGGACGAGACATTGAATAGCAATCGCAGGGCTATAGGACCAATGGCTGACAGGAAATCAAAGTGCTGAAAGTTGGAAACATAAGGCTTTCCAGGGTGCCACAGCCGAAAAATGAAAAAGCTGCAATTATTCTGGGCGTGGTTTAAATTGAATGCGGTGGTTCAAAAAAACTATTGATGATGCTTGGATCGGCAGTGGCCAGCAGTGAATAAAACCATTAAAGTGCTATTAAGATTGAATAAATGCGGGGTGCTGTGCACTCCTAAAAGCGGCAAGTTTTTCGAGTCACCTGCGAAGTCTTTGAAATGGTCTTTGATTCAATGTTTAGGATGTCTTGAAAGCGTTCCGACCCCATCCTCTGTCCACTTGTGCTTCTCGCACGATGTGGTCAGAATCAGTTACTGAGACCAAAAGCAATGTTGAAGCACTTGAGAACATCAGAGGTCGTATATGCTCTTGTGACATTTTTGGAAAGCTCTTTGAACTCATCTGAACCTTTATGTTTACTATAATTGCTTGGTTCCTTTGCTTCCCGCAATTGAGACAATGCAATTTCGAACATTTTTTGCGACAACATCTAGTAAATCTAGTAATTGCTGTTTACCGCTTTGATGCAGCTACACGTGAACAACTCTGAGCCATATATTGATGGTGCTATCCGTGATACCACGCAGAAAGGACTCGCGAGGTATCCGCTACACCCCGCTCAATTAATTCACGTGCCGCCCTTGGAGACAAGATTATCCTCATTTGTTTTGTTGCAGTGGCGTTTATTGAATGCATCTAGTTAGGGTGAATATTGACGACTTTCTCAATCGGATTCAGCAAGTCTAAGTTTCTATTTCTGCTTGCTGGTTTTCTGGCTTTTCTGCCTTTTGAAAGTTTCTGTTTCTTACATTTTTGCTTTCTGAACCCTCAAAGATCATCACGTATCTTGCACGTTCCATCTTGTGTTTCATTTCATGTTCACCGCTTCTGGGCTTTTTCGTATCACGTTTGCCTTGGCTCGAATTTGACACATTGACGTATTTTCGAAAAGGCGTTCCAATGCTATTTTTGTTCGCGGGTGGATTCGGCTCGCTTTTGCATCCATGACAACCTCGCAACTGCGTCTACACACACACAGAAGCTTTTACACAGAGAATGCGCACAGGCGATTTTACACACAGAAGCTTTTACGCAAAGATGCTCTTACACACAAAAGCACTTTCAACTAGAAACTTTTATGCGCAGATGCTTTTGCACACAGGAAGTTTATACAAAGAGTTGCTTTTACACTGAATGCTTTAACGCGACACGCAATTACACATTGGACCTTTCACACAGAGATGCTTTCACGCACAACCTTTTACAAACAGAAACTCCTGCTTTTACAAGCCTACACGCCGAAAGCGTTGCCACAGAAAAGCGCTTACATACAGAAGCTTGGAGACACACTGATGCTAAAAAAGATCACCCCAAATCGCAGCTTTATACCTCAGTTTTGGACGCTCGTTATCCGTCTCGTGCAGGAACGATCGTCTAGCACAAGTTCTGACTTAGTTTTTGACGATCGGCACATGTTTTGCACGGGACAAATTTACCGGGCACACGCCACATGGCTATTCTTACCCCAGTTCTTGACGATCGACGATACGCGTTTCGCGCATACAGGGTTCTTTGGGCACATGTTCGGCGCAAGACGAACATACCTTGCCTTTTGGCCGTTTGACATGCGCTTCGCGCAGGAAAAGCTCACTGGGCACAAAACAAATCACAATCTTACCGCTGACGATCGACACGCGTTTCGTGCGGGAAAGCTTTAACCGCCGCAAGCCACATGGTGATGGACACGCGTTTCGTTCGCCTGGGATGGATCCATCTTCAAAGGGTTAAAAAGTAGAGATATGTAGGTGTTTTCCAGACTATCTACGCACGATCGCACATACAGTGGTAGATGTGTAGATGCTGTAGTAGTGACAACCGATGATGATGACGATGGCGATGACGATGATGGTGATGGTGCTGATGGTGATCATGAAGATGCAGATGAAGATGATGTAAATTGATAGTGGCTCTTCGGAAGGAACCCTTGGCAGGTCCTTTTGGGAAAAGCTCCACCCAAACGAATGTATGCATGTCTGCAGGCATGTCAGACTTGAAAGACTTAGTTAGTCCCTATGCACCTTCAATTTTTCTAAGCCATTGGTTTCGCGGTGTCCAGCACCCGGAATACTATGTCGAATCAGAAGTGGAGACAGCGATTCAAGCGCTCAACCATGCTTTGCCACTTGGAGATCATGGGCTCCCATGTAAGGTCCTGAGCCCGCGCTGCAAAAGGCACCCGCGGCACACGACCTTCCTGGACATGGTCAAGGCCATGTGCTGCAGTCTGGCTCTTGGTGCATGTTTGTTGAGCTGCTTTAAAGCATCCAGTAATCGATCGCTTTGCAAGCAAAGGTTTTGAGCGAAGTGACAAACCAAATTGTATACATTCTAGAACTCTTTCCCATTGAAAACAATCACGTGAGTACCTTGCTTGCAATGTCGCAGAAGCATTTGGAAAAGTGGAAACGGGTGGCAAGTTAAGTACGCTACGTTCAAATCGGCTTCTCAAGAAGTCCTGGTTGGATTGAAATTCAAATCTTCTTTTCAGCTGTGGACTTCAAGATGCAACAATTCTGGTGTGGCCGTGTTGTGCATATTTTTGTTTCTTCCTGGATAGGCACCACAAATACAAAGACTTCCAAGCATTTCCTTTTCTGGGAAAGAATTTACACACAGGAAAGACAAATCCAATAAAATCGAGCAGCTGCACAAGGATGCCACTGACAACACACCCCGCTGTAGGTTCGATGTCAACAATCTATAGGCTCCCACGCCTTGTAGCAAATTTTCTGGTGGGCAAGAATAATCTTTTGCAACATTTTTTGCAGCTTCAAGGCTGCAGATGGTGCGGAGCTGCTGTGCCTGCAAGGCATTTGTCATGTCTTCACCTGGCGTCGGCAATGTGGGAACTTCACCGGCACAGCCATACTGGCTAGTGTGAATCTGTCACGACCTTTACCACCTTCCACATCATTTAGGGAGCGGTTTTGGGAGCGTTTTCTGGGGGCACTTTTGGACCCAAAACGGTTTGCCCGCTAGAGGGACCACGCATGGGTCAAATTTAACAGACAATTCGAAAACAACGCGAATACTGGGTAAGGCTGGCCCTGCACGACACAATAAAAAAAGCCTTGACGAGCAATGACAAACACGGAATTTACGCCGTCCACGAACACTCTTTGGATTTGATGGGCTTGGTACTGTTGCAACTAAATTTTCCAACACACTTCTAGGCGTCTTCTTGAAACAAATGGACGAAAGGCAAACCTGCAAGCCGCCAGCAGATTTGAGGTCCGCAATTATTAGCAGACTGAACCAGAACCAATGGCTAACTCGAGGGGCGACCTGTAAACCACAGGCGCTTGGAAAATACGCATGACAAGAAGAAACTGACCATTGCTGCCAAGCTGCAGGCAAGAAGCAAAAGAAAAGCAGGGCCCAGTCCAGAGCGATACTGCACGCCCCCATTGCATTCGAACGGAGGAAGCGCAACAATTTCCAATGATTGCAACCGTAACCCGATGTGTTTCAGATTAAACATGCTGAAGGCAACACACAAAAACAGCGCAGTGCTTAAGTTTTGCTGGTACTTGGATCTGGACTAGCTCCATGCCTCTGTGGTATCTGGGCCACTCATCCCGAGCACATGCTGCTGGACACTGAGATTGACAGGGGGAACCACACCGTGCGCCAACATCTCTGACCCAGAAGCAGAACCTAATACTGCATCCCAAACCTCCTGCAGAAAGCCCCGCCAAATAAAACCACCTGCCCTGTAGCAGGTTAGCCGTGGGAAGGTTTGCTTTTGGACACGGGGTTGGATAAACCAGAATTCTGTACCAGTATGCTGTCCAAAAGCGGGTGTCGCCATGGGCACAGCCACCATCAGCAAAATTTTCTTTCACCGGCACGCCAGGCTTGCGATACAGCCATTTATTTCTCTGGCTGTCATGTCCTATCCTAAATATGTTCTTGAGGAGTTGAATGTAGCAAGCCACAATCTTCCTCATCTCCGAGTTAGCTCAAAACATGTAGCTGGCTCAATTTCAGATGGGGTCATGTGTTTGACTTTAATGTCGTGCCGCTGTCTAAGCAGATTTGGCCCAAAACGTGGCTCCTAAATTTCTGGGCTGCAACAGGGGTACCAATATCTCCAATAAACGAATAATTTGGGACTGAACCTGGCAAATGAGCACATTGGGAAGCAATTTGCAAGCTCGGTCAAGTGGAACGAGCAACCTCAGCAACACCGCGCTAGCTCAAACACATCGGTCTAGCTCGATGGCATCGAGCTGGCTCATTTTTTGAACAAAAAACAGCTCAAAAAATTGAGACAGCTACGTCACAGTGAGCTGGCAAACGAATCGGAGAGCTAAAAACGAATACATAACATGCAGTGGCCGGGATGATGACGGCACACCGAGCTGGCTCAAGGGCATGTGGCTGGCTCAATTTTTTCGCATTTTTTTCAATAATTTGTTTTTCGTTTTTTGAGTTACGAGGCGCTGAGCGCGTAACGAGGCATTGAGCCAGCTACGTGGCACTGAGCCAGCAACGAGGGAATGGTGAATCTGTACTGTACGGGACCGATGAGTTTTCCGATGCAGCCTTTGCAGTTCCAACAAATCAAATTATTGACTTATTCTGGCACCAAATGAGATAAAATAGAAGACTGGCATAATTATGGTCAATCTGCGGCAACACCAGTTTTCTTGAGGGAGACGCGTACCCTTGAGCGAGGGAAAGTTGGAAAAGTAACTTTCGAAGGAACGCCCCAAAGTGAGGAATGTGCCTGTTTCCTTGCCGCCTTGGTGGTCTTAGGGCGACAGAAGCCGCAGGCATGCACGCTTCCCAATGGCTTCAAACCACCCGAACTACTTGTTTTGTCTGTCTTTTTTCCCATGGCTTATCTGAAGCCCACGCAAAATCGGTAACGGAAAGAGAAGCATGCAAAGCATGAAAAGGCAAAGCGCTATGGAATTCCTCATCGGGGAGACTTACCGACCCATTTCAGCACATGGTAGCCTACCGATGCAGTCGGCATGGAAGCGAAGCAAGTACATGTGGGAAAGAAAGCAACCATGGGGCTTCCCGGAAATTCTGGCCATGAAATTTGATATTGCCTTGTCATGCTCTCCATTAATCAACCTCCAGGTGCGTGAATGGCACCCAAATCGACGCAGCTCGTCATGTTTTTGATCTCAGCAGCCAAGTCTGCGCCCGAACGGTTCAGAACTTTGCCCAACCCAACCTCAGCTTGACATCTTTGGACATCTTGGAAGCTGCTCTTGGACATGCATCATACTGCATAGTATCCGTCAGATGTTCCTGGTTCGATAAGGTTTGTTCATTCCTTTTAAGAAAGACGAGAAAAAATCAATCAACAGCCAGGGAGAGGCCAAGGAACAAAAAATCAAGAAAGGAACGGAACAAATACTGGCTATCTGTTTCTATTTCTATAATTCTCCAATAAGATGCAGGCCCGATAAATTTGTAATGTTTGATTGGATGGCAGGATTTCGATAATGACCCGCTGCATCATTCCCAGGAATAAAAATCACTTGGAATCAATCCTCCATCGTTGTGGCGCGAAACACATTTCGAAGTCAAAATGTACAAAACACCACATGTTCGCGCCACTTTTGGAGGTTCAGATGTCGTTTCGCGTGGCAGGCGCAAGGGATTGTGCACATTGTCAAAAGTAAGCAAAACGTGAGGGTTTTGTCGCATTTCCAAAAAACATGGCAGGCGTGGGACATTTGAAGAGGATCTGCAAAGATGCATTTTCTGTGGCAGGCGCAGTGCAAAGGACATGTTCATGAGAGATGTTAGGAGGTCAGGGCGCTGATTTCCTGAGAAG
>Ga0126342_10019940_pt1 | contig 11331 bp, 11 predicted proteins | sample Cyp1metagenome_FD_92528 | JGI IMG/M metagenome (GOLD analysis project Ga0126342, IMG submission 92528) | Coral microbial communities from Lord Howe Island, Old Settlement Bay, Australia - Cyphastrea 1 metagenome | ecosystem: Host-associated > Invertebrates > Cnidaria > Coral ...
ATAGACAGACAGGATAGACAGGATAGACAGGATAGACAGGATAGACAGGATAGACAGGATAGACAGGATAGACAGGATAGACAGGATAGACAGGATAGACAGGATAGACAGGATAGATAGGATAGATAGTATAGATAGGATAGATAGGATAGATAGGATAGATAGGATAGATACGATAGATACGATAGATACGATACATACGATAGATACGATAGATACGATAGACCATCTGGAACCTGTCACTTGCTCAAGACTTCACAGAATCAGCTGTTGCCCAACATTCTTCGCAAACATCCAGCTGTGTTTCCTGTTTTGAGAACTCGGCAAATATGTCGGAGCATGTCAAGTTGAAGGCTTCACCAAACTTTTTTTCTAATCTCTGCGGCTTCCTGACATCGCGTTTCTGCCCGGAGTTGTGAACGGCGAACGGCTATTTGAAATTCAAGGAATCTGGTGGCAACACAAAAGTTACGAACTATTGACTATCAGGTATGTTCGTATAGGTAAAAATTGTGGATCCTCAATCTATGTGGAAGCTTTGACAAAAAACATGTACCGAACCATCCAAAAAAAAAGACCCACAATATCCCATATCTCATATCTATAACATACTATAACCATCTATATATAACCCATTAATCAACCCACATCTATGTTCTTGACACAAGGTCAGCAGCATCGATTTTTCTATGCACCCTCGGACGCCAGTCAAGCGCAGGGCACTATTCCGGCATCGAAAATCTGCCAGACTTCGATTTGGCGACGCGCAGTGGGTGAACAGCTTTTTGAAGTGATTTTCCGAATGATTGGTCCTGATTGATCCTTTGTTTATCCTGATTGGTCCTTTTATCAGTAAATCATGGTGAATCAAGAGATTGCCCCAATCAGGATTAATCCCCATCAGTGATATCAGTGATCCTGATTGGTCCTGATAAGTAATCCTGATAAGTGGCTTCACCATGACTTCGAATCGCCCAAAATCGGTCCATCGGTCTGTTCCCCCAAGGCAGTTCATCATTCCGGATCTGCGGAGCATGGACGTAGAACCATTGGTCGACTCACAACGGCTGCCGGTGCCACCTTAAGTTGTGTCACCGTCTGGTTAAATCATATAATCATATATATATATCATATATATCATATATTATACATACTATATATAACATAATATATTCTGGTTCTTCTGACCATTGCTGTGGGTACTTTGAATGTGTATAATTAGATAGGTGGTACATTGATGTCAAAATCCAAGCTCCAAGCAGATCATGTTCAGCCGGGTCATTGGCGCTAGCCGCCGAAGGGTACCATGCGAGCCTCACCAGCTTCTTCATCTGGCACCAGACCACCTGAGTTCTTTAACGGCCAAACATGGCAAAAACCCTGCAGATTTGGTGCGAAAAAACGGACCAGTGACGCCAATCTTTTTTAAAAAAACGTGCACAAAAATTCAAATCAAAGTGTTGGCTCATTCGTAAAATATTCCCATGTTTGTTGGCTCATCCAACATTCATAACATTCCCAAGTTTCGCCACAAAAAGTGCTGGGATTGTTGGCGCGTAAAATATGTCCAGCTTCCAGGGATGATAGGTCCATGTCATTTGGCCCATTTTGAAGTGACCATCTTGGTCCAAGAAACTGGGGCTGGTTCATGTCCAGACACACCCAGATTGGATGTAGTTGGCATATATCGCTGTAGCACCATGGTATCCCCCATGATATCCCCTTGATATCTCAGATGCCCACCAAATCCCAATGATGTCAATGATATCTTGGTATCACCACCCAATCCCCTTATGTACCCTCTGGTTATGTCAAAATAGCTATTGAAAATGTCCCAGTCAAAATAGTGGATTTTCCCATTAAACATGGTGGATCTTTCCATAGTTATGTAAACGTTTACCAGGCCGGGTAAATCCCCATCTGAAACCAGTGACCATCACTGGACATCCGACCTCCCCGGGACCGGCTCCGCGCCTAAAAACTGGGGCAACATCGAGAGCTCGAGCCCGGAGTGTGCGCGCAAGCCCTCCTGAAAATCATCGGCCAGGAAGGCGACCTTCGCACGCGATGTCAGGTGTTCCAATATGGACTTTTTAGGAGAAAATCGACCGGAAACCAGTAAAACATATAGTTTAAACATATTAAAAACCATGGGTTTGTTGAAGTCCCTTAATAATCTTAATAGTATTTAGGATATTTAGGGTGTCCTGTAGATGTTTCATGATGTTTCCATCCTCCAATTCTGTGGTTGGGATGCACCGAATAGTGATGTGGGGGGTTCATCTCAAAGATGCTGTGGAAAACCCCTAGAAACCAATGGTTTGACAATTTAGAGGTATACCCCCATTTTCAGATGAATCGATACAATGCGACACAGAATGGACCATTAATCCCAATGACTAGGATGCACCTAGGGACTCCTATTGTATATAGTAATGTCAACATGCTGATATCATCAGGGGCTTTTCATCCTGAGTCGATTCCGCAGTTGAAGAAGGTTCAACTACACACTTAACCACCAAATGTTCATCGAGTTGAAATAACTATTCACCCGTTATCCAATAATAATAACAATCATTAGTACACAGTACTACTACCACTATAAATATTATAATTCTTATCATGATCAATAACTAGTATATATCATATGGGGGTTGTTCAAAATTATGGTTCCCCAAAACTGCCCTTACGCCGCGCTTTCGGGACCCTTTGGCGCCCAGCAGAATCAGGACACGGAATTGTGATCATGTTTTCGTGTGCATACTTCGTATAAATAGTGGTATTCAGACCCTTCGCGAACCTTTCGCCGAGCTTTCGCGGCCTTTCGCCACTGCAGCAAAAACACACGTACATATCTGCAGATGTCACTCACATACTTAAATTCTTGCATGGGCTTTAGAACGACTCCCATATATATTAGCATCAATATTACTGTTGCATATACAGTACATTCTGAATATTCTGAATATTCTACATGATCATCAATATTGTCAAGAATACTAATATATGACATACCCATGAAATCCACGATAGTCCCTGGTTAACCACCCTTCTCCCTTTCCCATTGCCCTTCCTTCTGTTGCACATGTTCCGTGAGCCAGGGCTTTAAGATCTCGTAGAGTGCTACCACGCTCCAGTGCGCCCGCACCACCGTCACGGTCGCCGACACTTCCGGGAAGTGCTCCTCAAGGGAAGGCCAAGCGGGAGGATTTCTGTGATTTCTGTTGGTACGAAACAGAAAAAATGGAGCTTGTACCAGCAAATCTCTAGAAAAATGGGGGTTGTACCACGAAACCTCAGGGTTTAACAGTGTAACGACCAAAAAGTATGAAAGTTGGACCAGCAAGACTGAGGGTTCCAACAGCAAAATGATGATGTAGATTAAAATGTTGTTTGGCAACAATGGTATACAATGGTGATAATTCAAGCAATCCATAAACGCAGACAAAGATCCCCTCCTTTCCGGGATTTCTGCTGAAAGTCTTAATATGTTTTAATAGTTGGCAGATGTTTGGAGAAGCGATTAATTACTACAAGACCACCGACATGTATTGTTCACAGTTCAATCTGGGTCTTACCTTTTGAGCTACAGAAATCTTCTAACAAGGATGAGGGGTCCAAAGAAGCCGTTCATGAGAGCACAAGTTAAAGCCATCAAAAAAGTGGGCAGGCCAATAATTACTTCAAAATGGTCTGTGGCGGGTTCAGCTGATTTTTCTCGAGTTGTGGTGGTTCAAATTGCACGTTCGATGGTAGAAATCGTTGAAGTCCATTTCACTGTCCATCCTCAAAACATACAGACCGACTATGATTTTTCTCTGATCTCTGGTTGATCCTGGAAGTAATATGATGGATGACTTGGCAATATGGTAACACCATGTCGTGTACAGACCGACTTTCTGAAAAGCAACTGCCAAGTCTCTTGCACGAGACGCATGATGTGTCGCAGAACCTGCCGACTCGATGAAATGACAAGAAAACACGCGGAATCCAACAGGATGGTCGGGATGGTGCTGCGGGGCGTTCACCGGCGATGTTTAGTGCTGACCTATCCACATATTCAGAAATAGAATAGGTCGAACAGGACAAAACAACCGTGAAATGGTTATAAAATTGACATATAACTGAAACTGATATGGGACACCTTTTCGAGAAAATATGGATAGAGTGCTATTGAACACTTCCGGGAGACATCTGTGCAGCTCGCATCGTGGGCAAATGAGCCTGGAACTGTGCGTTTCTGATGGTTTCCTGGTTTGAAACCACCAAATGGACTGATTTTTTGTGTGGCAAAAAAGACTAAATTTACAAAATTACATCAGATTGCTATTATTGTTAGCCTGACTCAAAAAACGCCAATCGGGTTATAGTCCAGTGTTCTGCCATGTCTGGTTCATCAACCAACCAAGTAAAATTACCCATGCATTCCCACGGTCATATCCTTGACCATGGCCTTTACCAATTGTTCCATCGGAAATTGGAAATTCAGCCGACAAAATCTCATGTGCCCAGTTTTGCAGGCTGAATCAAGGTGAATCTCCCATGTTTGGTGAGATCATCACATCACTGTTTCACCACGCTGGAGCCTGCAGGTATCTCAGATTTTCGAGGTCAAAGTTACTAGCATCCACCTCAGCGAAGCGGAGCGAAGCGGTCGCTTTTTATGGGATTGAACTTATCAAAATGGAGATAAAAAAAACCAGCAAAATGGGGATGTTCATCCCCAACCGAGATTGTGATTTAACTTACCAAAATTGGGATTTCTATAATTTTCTATAGGGGATTTAAATGGGTTTGATTCAACCAATTATGTTATGTTCAGATTTTTGGGATGGTCGAAAGTGTGGGAACAAGTTTTTTCACATGATACATGGGGGCACCCCCATGTAATTCGACCACTGGAAACTGGATTTTTAGGGGGTTCAACATTCAACATTTGGATTCAATAAATAATAATGTTGAAACATTGTGTTTATTTATTGGATTCAACATTTGGTGTTCATTTATTCAACATTCCACAAAAATGGACAATTCAAACAAAAAAACATCGAGGATTTGCCCATACACCAAAAAAAGTGTTGACAATATCCACGATTGAAAAGGTAAAGGCGCCAAAAAGACATGCCAAATATAGATTTTTATCAGTCAACCAATCTTATTCCCATCCTCCCGATTTAATTGTTCTCACAGAAAACTGCATGGGTATGCATCACTGATACCACCCTTGGTTCTCTATAACCCCTTTCTACATCCTCCCGTTTCGGTCTGTCTGAAAACGGGGTAGGCCCTTTAGACCCCCCCAACAAAATGCGTTTTAATTGATGATTAGTTTTTGGTGGTGTTGCCATCATGTCCAAACAAATCATTGCAGACAACCTATGCTCTTCCAATATAATACATACATCATACTATAAATAAATACATAATTAGAATCATGTGCAGTAAAAGAGTAAGCTATACACTTATTGCAAAGTTATATGATGTCATATGCAGAATTGACAACTAGTTATAGATAACTCCCATGCCATCCAATAGAATTACACTCATTCATAGTTTTTACACCCAAATATTTATAGATAATATAGTTATTACACTCAATCATCATGAATCTAGATATCTATAGATAATAGATTATAATTATCATTACACCCAATTATCATTCATCATAAATAGTTACCCTCTGGTAATTTAACATAGCTATTGAAAATCACCATTTTTAATGGGAAAATCCACTATTTCTATGGTCATTTTCAATAGCTATTTTGACATAACCAGAGGGTAATAGTTCTAGATATCTATAGATAGTATCCATCGAATCCTCCACTGTTTTTCCATCCCAAGTGACCACCACCCGCGCCCGCACCAAGCGCTTCCTTTCGCGTGTGGCGCTGCGGCAGCTCTGCAACGCGTCTTCGAAGTGTGCCACGAAACCGCGAATCATCTCGGAGACCTGGGGGATTTTTCGGAAATCTGGGAATTCAATGGCCATTACCCTCTGGTAATTTAACGTAGCTATTGAAAATGACCATAGAAATAGTGGTTTTTCCCATTAAAAATGGTGATTTTCAATAGCTATGTTAAATTACCAGAGGGTAAGGGAATATCCCCACCAAATATGGCCAGAAATATGATACTAACGTACCTTCATTTTAGGATGGAATTCCTATTGACTCATGTAGAAGATATTGCCAGGTAAGTATACTTGTGGGATATAGAATTATATATATATATACAATTGTGGAATATTGTGGTCAATCTAATTTAATAATTATTGGGATATTCACATCATAAATGGATATCAATGGGATATTAGCTAATGTGGGTAAAACAATGCCATAAACCATCCCCCAGTCATCACCACTTTTATAGGTGGTATGGTTACCATTCCCAGTCATGGATGATTCATTATTGTTTTACCCACATTATACTTACTTGTGGTGAATTAAGAAATTTACTGTAGGATGTTCAAGATTCATAAGTATCGAGTGAATCACTGTTAATTCTCTTATCTATGGTGTTTATATCACTAAGAATGGGCTAATTACTGGGCGAATAAGTAACTGAATTGCTGGGTGAATACATGGACTAATTAACGTTGGAAATATAAGAATTTAAATCTGAGCAATAACGAAATGACTAAATAACATAATAACTAGATAAAATAGGGTTAACCTAATATCAAAATTACGTGGGTAATAAATCGGTGAATTAATGTTAGAAATGCAATATAATACAATGGGAAAATAATGTTAGAAAATCTGTTGGGTTAATCCAAAATGATTCTCCCATATACAACAAGCAATCGAATTCTTGGTGGATGAATCAAAATTTCTATCATTTGCCTTGTGTCCAATGATCTACCCTCTGGTAAACTAACGTAATTATGGAAAATCACCATTTTTAATGGGAAAATCCACTATAAATCACCATTTTCAATAGCTATGTTAGTTTACCAGAGGGTAAAATAGGGGTACCATGGGGTACCCCTAAATCCTTCAATAGGATTTTCCTATAAAAAACCATCAATGTTGGGGTATCCATGGGTACCATCACTGCTCCAATTGCCATCAATCATTGTTAACAAAAGATAATCAATGGTATAATATGGTATGATAAACTATATGATTTCTGAGTTACCATCTGGTAATGACTAACAGTTTGCTATTGAAGCCGTGTCCCAGTCGAAATCGTTGATTTACCAATTGATATCCAACATTATCCCATAGCAATGTTGATAGTTCTTCATCGAAAATACTACATGATCCAATGGCTCCAAGCCGCTAAGCCAGGATCAATCCTTCATTGGTCATTGGATGAACTTCGGTGTAAAGAGCCAATCATATCATTGATGATACCCGGCCTGGTAAACGTTTACATAGCTATGGAAAATTGGTTTAAAAATTGGTTTATAAATTGGTTTATAAATTGGTTTATCATGGTTATAAACCATCATAATCGTTGTTCATAATTATTGACAACTATAAGTATTAACTAATTATTCATGATGTTTGATCATGGTTACCCTCTGGTAAACGTTTACATAGCTATGGAAAATCACCATGTTTAATGGGTAAATCAACTATTTCGACTGGGCCATTTTCAATAGCTATGTTAGTCATTACCAGAGGGTAACTCAGAAATCATGTCCAATGTTTGTTTTTTTCCATAGGTATCCTTGCTCATGGCTTGTCATCCCACAAAAGCTGCACAGTGTAATCCCATCACAACGGTCACGGTCTGCTATTCCCCACCAGGTGAGGGTCCAGATCTGATCTGCCGGGTAAGCCCATCGTCAGATACGAGTAGAATGTCATTAGAGTGTCAGAATATGTGTTAGATACTGACTGTCAGATAGAATGTCATATGTCAGATGTTGGATAGAGTGTCAGAATATATGGGAGATAAAATCTCAGAACAGATGCCATGGGGAGCACTTGAAGAAAGTAATTTTGTCCAATTTGTCCATGGCACTGCAAGGCAATCCCAAAATGGTGATTTTTTTTATGTTTGGGATAATCCGATGTTAGTGTCACCGGTGAGCTTTGAAAAAAATGACGTTCCAAGTGTCCGTCGATGTAAAAACTCGTCAAATATATAGAGTATGAAACTTAGGTGACACATCATAGTTTCTGACTTGGGTCTGTGTAGTTCGGTAACAAGCTGAGTCGGACATTGAACAGGACCGAGCCGGAAACTGGCAGATGGGGAAGGGGTAACAAGCTGCAAAAATTCTCCATTCTTGATATTCTTGCGATTCCTCTTGTTGCTCAAAATCCTCCATCTCTGTTGCTTTCCATCCCATCTTCATTTTGTTTCTAAGAACAAAAACTCTTCGATCCCAAGGTCCCACAGTGTTCAAAACCATTGATCTTCAGCACAGCGACCAGTTCCTCTCGCACGAATCCACTGTAGTCCGCTTGCCCCGCTCGCCACACCAGCACCGGGCTGCCATCCGGGGCTGCTTGGGACAGCCGCCCAAAGAAGATGTAGGGCGCTACGTGCCGCGCCGCATCGGACGAAGGCTGCCATCTCCAGCGCCAGGGACCCAGGGATAAGCGCGTGCCGTTCACGGAGTAGTCCTGGACGTTCTGGAGATACAGTGGATGGGTGGTTTATCCCATTACAATATTTAGATGATTTCATAGGGTTTCAACCATCCAAGGTGGTGCAGGAGTTCTTCCATCCACAATATGTTCTTCCCGTGAACAGTGCCAAAAATCTGTTATCGCGAATTTCGAGTTGAGGATATATTGAAAAAAAACGCCAAATATTATGGTTTATTTTTCAGGCAAACAAACCAACAAAGAAGTGGGTGATTGGGACTAAATGGCCCCAAAATCCCATGGTTTTTCAACATGGAAAAACTGCCATTTCCGCATTCATGGCAAAAACTTGAGGTATCTTGGAGTCTTAGAGGAACTCATACATTTTTTAGATCCTCATTCTTGATACAGGTTAGACTTAAGTCCCACGTTTAAAATGGTTGAATCCCCATTTTTGGCAGCAAATCTCCCTGTGTTTCGTGGTTGACCCCACCTCTCCGGTGCCGTAGTCCGACATCACCTGTTTCAGATTGAAGCTCCGGCGCCAGGAGATGGTCTCACGGTACATGTCCGCCGCAGCAGCCAACTGGGGTCGCAACTGTGGTACAAGTTACCCAGAACATGTTGGAAATGGATATATATATATATATATATAAATACAAGTGATATATATATATATATAAATACAAGTGATATATATATATATATATATATATATAATAATATAATATATATAATATAATATATATAATATAATATATATAATATAATATATATAATATAATATATATAATATAATATATATATATGGAAATGCTACCCACGAATTGGGGACTCACTAGGTTACGAATGGTTAAGTAGCTACGATCCTTGGGATCCTCCAGCAAAAAACCTGGGGAAACGAAGACGAAGTGAGCAACTTCACTGGTAAATGACTGCTACTTTGGGATACCAATGCAAACAGAAATGTGGGTATAGAATGGCATACAACTTTTTAGCCCCATCAAACATGCGCTAGCCAATGAAACATTGGGGTATGACTGTATGACCAACAAAAATGGCGAGAGAAGCGGCAAGGATGTCATGGACTGTTGGGGATGTCCATCAAAAGGTGTTACCCAAGAATAGTTGGCATTTACTTGGCATGTCTGCAAGACAAAAGAGACAAAAGTGAGATCCATGTGCGGATCAGTTAAGATTCACAACCGATTTCGGATTCTCCAAGCTTTCCACGTTCCAGCGTCATCAATGCACTGGGTTAGTCACGAATTTGTATACCCAAGCTTACAGCTATATAAGCTCCGTGATTCTGAAAGTAGATCACATGCAGGTGCAAAGAACAGGATGTTTGCTAGTGCGTCGGCACGTCGGCTTCCTGGGTTCCTCTATCTGGATGATCGCCTTGGGAACTTGTTTGCACCTTCATGGTCAGTGAGTCCAATCTATGGATCAATCGATTCTGTGATGAAATGCGCGACCGTCAGACCCACTTCCCCAGATTCATTTCCTGATTCGAGATTCTTCACCCACTTGCTTGCTGACCTTTCCAGATCTTCCCTGGATTTCATAGTTGGTTGGATTTGTTATTTCGGAAAATCTATAGAAAACCCCTGGACACACGAGGTTTTAAATACGGGGGATCCTGGCAATTCTTCAATTCTTCATCCAATTCTGTGAGGATTCCCAGCGATTTCCCATCAAGCAGGACACTGCACGGTCACGATGGAGGTAAAAGCGCAATAACGTCATGGAATCTGCTAAAGGTTCCACATCTGTCCCTGGTGAGAGATGGGGGTCACTTAAGTTCTGAAAATGTTCATCATCCCACTGGGCATATCATAGGGATTCTTCACAGGGATATGATCTGAATAATTAAAGGGAATATCATGGGGATATAGTTGAAATACCATTTGAAATTGTTCATCATGTTTTCATCATGTTCACCTTTTTTCATATAGCAATACCATATCATTTCCCCATGGAAACATGATTTTCCGGTGATCTTCCGGTCCCGCTGAGACCTGGCGGAGGTTTCACCATACAAAAAACGATGGGAAATCACATGAAATCATGGGGAAATCAACTATTTTCTATGGACTATGTTAAATTATCTCAGAGGATACAAAGCAACTTCATACTTCATACTTCAGGGGTGAATATGGGTCATATGAACCAAGAAGATGCGGAATATGGCTTTGTCTCAGAGGAATAGGAAAGTCGATGGTAGACCACGGGACTTTGGGGCTCCATTTCGAAACAACCCCATGTCCATAAATCCGTTGGGGTCGTTGGGGGGCCATACATCAATATTTAAAACATGCAGTCATCCCATTGATATTCTGAAACATGTTTGCCAAGAAGAGCAGTTACCTAGGCCTGAAATTCTGACATGTCAAAGAGTTGCAGCAAATGACATACTGTAGACCATAGCAGCTCTCATAGTAGTCGCTGGTGACTGAAACGCTGCGCAGAAAGATTTCAATGCCAAGCAACAATCGTCCTCCATTGATGCAAAAACAAAACTGAACTAACCACCATCACATGGGTTGCCCGGATGCGGAAAATTCCAGGGCAAATGCTCACAAGTCCATTTTGAGGGTCTGAACCATGGGTTATATCACACACAACATGCACTAACAAAAACAAACGGTATTATTGCATTTTCCGTGTGTGTGTGAGAAACCCTGAATCAAAGGGAAAAGCAGGGGGCCCGTGGACGCATAGATGGCACGGGCCAACGAAGACCCATCTATGTCGTCGTGAAAACGTACCTGCATCCGAAATGGCA
>Ga0126342_10019941_pt1 | contig 11331 bp, 16 predicted proteins | sample Cyp1metagenome_FD_92528 | JGI IMG/M metagenome (GOLD analysis project Ga0126342, IMG submission 92528) | Coral microbial communities from Lord Howe Island, Old Settlement Bay, Australia - Cyphastrea 1 metagenome | ecosystem: Host-associated > Invertebrates > Cnidaria > Coral ...
GAGCTCCAAAACAAGGCGGCTTTTCCAAAATTGGCAAGGTCGGGACATTTCGAAGAAACATGCTGCGGCCTTCTCAAAGAGACCTTGGGCACTTTTGCAGATTTTCGCAAAAATTTGAACATGTTCGGATTGACGGAACTCGTATTCAGGAACGAGAAACTGCGCAGGGCTTCCTCCTGTACACGGAGGTGAAAAGCAGAGACAAACATGGAAGTTCTTGTAGCGCTTTTGAAGAATATCCAAGCGTTCAAGTAAAGGTTTATTAACCCTGTAGATATCATCTTGTCTGGTCACTCGAACAACACAAAATCGAAATCCATGAAAAACTTTATACTATCTTTGCTGAAAAATCCAGACTTCTCCTTTGTGCAGATTTCCAGGACAAGACAAACTTGAGTTCCCTTCTTCAAGTGGTCTTCTAATGTTGGAAAATCGGATTCTATCCTCTTCGTCAAGTTCAAACCTGACATGGGCAAAGGCTGTGTGGCTTCGGAAGCAATTTCTGAAGACTCGGACAAAGAAGCTCAGGTGTATTCAGGCAAGGCTTCAGATTTCTTGGACTTCTCAACAAGAAACTGCCATGATTCTGGGGGTACACGATCTATATGAATCCCATCATCTTCCTAAACTTCTCAAATTTAACCTTGTCCAAAACCTTCGTCAAGACATCGGCTATTTGGTTATCCGTACTCACCCACTGGATGACAAGAACTTCATGAAAAATCAATCTCTGCACGAATGCGTGAGCTAAATGAAGGTGCCGGGTCCTCCTGTTAAACCCGTCGGCTTGCAACAGTTTCTGGCTGCTCTCGCTGTCAGTTCGGATGACAAAAAGAACTTTAGGTAGCTCTTCCACATTTGCTTTAAGAAATTCCTCAATCGTTTTTATGGGCATCTCAGCATTTCCATTGAGGAAATCAAGAAGGTGGAGAACACCTAAAGCTTCTTGGCAACCCTGTGCGATCGCAACCATCTCGGCTTCGTAAGCTGATAACGAAATCGTGACCTGGCACCGGGATACTGATTTCAATATGCTTCCACACCAAAAGATGACATATCCAGAGTAAGACTTATCCCCCATGAAGCATCAGTATACAAATGGATAGTTCGATCTCCGCCACTATTTCTTAGCTCTTGGTGAATATGCAAATTCGACTTCAAGTATCTCAAAAGCCTGTTCAATCCTATTTCATGCTTATGCAAGGGCACAAAAGATCTTGTCAGGTTTGAAAATACCAAGCAACTCGTCCAAGTATAGACCTATATTTAGAAGCAGCTTCGGCAGACAGGGGTTCATTCCCCTTGTCACTAGTATCTTTTCTAGATCGATCTGAGGTGGTGTATCAGTCTGAGACAAGTTTTTACTACCAGCAAAACAAGTAGGCTCCCTTCCTAGAAAGGTGATTGTTCCAGGCTGGTCAGGGTTGAGCTGCCCCGTGATTTTGCTTTTGGAAACACTGTGAAGAAAAGCATCTCTAAGATTTTCTAGGCCGTGAGGTGAATCGCATCCTACCAGGATATCATCAACATACAAAAGTAAAACCATGCGGCAAGAAAACCGTCCCCGGCAGAACACACCTTTGAATGCACAAGGTCCAGTAGGGCAAGACACTAACCCATGGCTTTTGGTGACCTGCTTCAGTTGGAGCCACGCCTTAGATGCGCAGCAGAGCCCATTCAAAGCTTTGGATGCTATTGCACACGTCGGGCTATGGATGTCTTTAGTAGCAGACACATCAGCCGGTAGCCGAATAGCAACGTGAACGCCAGGCGGCAAATCCGCATGCATAAATGCGGTGCTCACGTCCATCGCACCGATGGTCCAGCATTGAGAAGCTACGTCTATTAAAGGGGCCCTTACAGCCTCTGTAGAAGGTGTAGCCGAACTGTATCCAAGGGTGGCTGCTATGCCGTTTCCAGCAGCGATCTGCTGCACAACCACACGACATCTCACTCCAGGCTTGTTGTCGATCTCTTTAGATCCAAGGACCCAACGGCAAGCGATTGGTTTGATTCCATGAAGTTGGCAATACTTATCACATTCCTTTTTACTAACGATTTTTCCAAATCGCACACAGTTCAGAGCTTCAAGCTCAACAAGACGGCCTTGCATCGCGAGGTCTCGGTCCAGCGGCTTCTTTTCTTCAGAGAAAACCCGGGCGGGCGTCGCAAGGAATACTGTACTGCCACCAAGTTGGAAACTCTTAAATTCTGTCGGCTCTCCAATCTTTGGTAGATAGAAAGGGGATGAAATTCCTTTCTTCGGATCTAAGTATTTGCTGGGCCTAGGTCTTGATAGCACTTTTCAGGCTCAGGGGTGAACTGCCCACAAAAATGGGACATGGCATGGTTGTCAAAAGTGGCGGCGTCGAGACTTCTTCATCGAATTTTGGGGCAATCAACTTGCTCAGCATTAAAGATGTATCCATTGGGGAATCCGGCAACTGTTCATCTAGTGGAATACCCATATCAACATCATCATCCAATCCATCTGGGTCATCAAGGTCCATCTCGTCAAAGTCAGAAGGAGAGTAGGCATCAGAATTATTGCCAAGCTGGTCAACAACAGGAGGTCAAACTGGTAACTCAAGAGGCTGTCTAACCGGCTGGCTCCCTGAAATACTACTGGGTGATTCTCTTTGCAAACGCTCCCAATCAAGATACCTACGCTTACATTTTACGGAATGAGCTCTACCGTGTAGCTTTACGCTTCTACACGCAGAACACCCTTCAGTTCTTCCATGACGATCCAACCACTCTTTACGTGGTCCGGACTTGGGCATGCTTGGTGGCATTAATTTCAAGTCGGGATCTTCATGGATCTGCTGATCAATTGACGGTCCCTCGCCAGGTTGTGGGGGTTCTGAAAAGAAGAATGGACACAACTCCACAGCAAGTTTTATCTTATTTAGCAAACGAATGGACTTGGCTTTAAACACTTTCAGTGCATTCTCAAGTCCAGCTTTGCCAGAAACAAGGCAGGCTTTAGATGAATACTCATATCCAAGGTATGCGGCAACAACAAAACGGCTTCCAGACGGGCTCTCCACTGAATTAGGCACTTCTGCAGGTTGCAGATGTCTTAGAACTAGACCTAGAACCCTTAGGCTTAGAAACCTGTGCATGTTGAGATTCTTCTCTCAGGTCAATTGCTTTCAACCAAGGACAAAAACTCCAGATGATAGGATGACACTTCAAATGCTTAAGTTGCAACTCGCACTTATCACCAAACAGCTTGAAACTCGAGCCCTGGTGGCAGACTTGGTACACTGACAACCAATTATGTTCCACGTTCGAGACAAATGCACGAACCTGGACAGTCCTGAGTGTGGGTCGGCCAGTTTCGGCTTCCAGCAAATTGAGACCTACCTTCAAAGCTACCCCGAAATTTATGGGAATCCGGCTGCCATCGGCCGTTTGAAATCGTTTGAAATACTAACGGCGTTTCCCGTGTGCGGGATCGGACAATCTCATACCTATCGAGGTAGCGTCTACTAACAATGCTTTTACTGGCGCCGCTGTCCAAAAGCCACCGATATGCCAGGTCGAGTTCCTCAAAGTTACTGTGCAACACATATGGGTTGGCCTGCATGTCAACACGGCTGCAAATGAATTGAGGTCGGCACTTCAAAGGCTTTCTCTGCCGATTTAGTTGAAAAACACCATCCATGCAACACTCTGTGAACATGTTCTGAATATCTCTGCAGGTGAAATTCCCGTTGAAAACGGAGAAAACGTTGAAAACTGCATGTCGCATCTGTTCAAAACGGTGGCACTGCTGACGCAAATCAAACACAGGCATGAAACGCGACTCGTCCTCATGCTCCACGTTTGAAATCTCACGTTGTCCGCAACCATTCTACTGAATGACTGCGGCATTGAGGTCCGCACCAGTGAAGATGTCACAAAGCTCTGAAAAACGATGGGAACAATCTGCAAACTGTTGACAAACAATTTTACAAGACGCCAAAACCGATGAAAACTGGTTTCCAGATTGTTTCAAGCTGATCTCTTCCAGAGTGGCTGCAAGTCCAAATGACGTCTCATTTGACAAGTGATGTGCAACATCTCTGGCAGAACTCGCAACACTTGGGGTATCATCTGAAGATGGAGTTGGTCGTGGGCGCCTGAAAAGCGCAGGCGGTGGGACATGACATGCAAACGGTCGATCAACACCATGTACGGAGTTCAAATTGGGCTCTACAACATCGGAATCCAAAGGCTGTGGCATCTCTTCGACAGATTCTAAAGAGTCATGTGGTACCGTTGCATGATCCAGTGAAGTGTAAGGCATGTGTGACGACTGTGGACCCGTCAAGTCAAAGCCAACTTCTTCATCAAAATTCGCAAAAAGTTAGCGTTCACTTCGCAGTCAACATTGACTGACTGGGGACCTGGAAGCAACGCATCAAAAGTGGAATTCCCATTGCAAAAATTGGCTGCAGGTGTGTGTTGGTTGTTAGTTACTGCTGTCAAAGTTTCGGTTTTTGAAAGGGCTAGCGCAAAACGAAGATCTAAATCTTCTTCATCATCTGAGATCTCCAATCCAGCTTCACCGGTATTGAAGAGAACTACATGATTCCCATACCTGCCCATTCCAGTTGCATATACAATTGCATTGCAGTTGTTACATGTCAAACGACATTCCACTTCGACTGCATAGCTGTGTTTGAAGTTTGTGCCATATAGATCGAATCCTCAGGCGTCTTTGCATCAAGGAAAATGTTCATGGTAACGGAACCCTGTGATCCAGATCCTTTATTCTGGTGAAGGCACCTGAAGCTACCTTGGGCTCTAGGAAACTTGCGTTGCTGTTAGGTGGAGTCATTGGGATTTCGTTGTCTTAGCTTTGTTTGGAGCATGGCTGGTGATGGTGGCGCGTTGGACGTGGCCCAGTTGATACAAGCAGCTACTGATGCTGCCCGTGCTGCTGCTGATGCAGCTGCTGCCTTGAGAGAGGCCCAGGCTAGTCGCGGAACTGGTTTGAGTGAAAAAGGGTTCAGTGAAGCCTCAAAAGTCATTAGACAACCTGACCCGTTTGGTTCTGAAAATCATGAAGAAGATCTTAACAAGTGGCAAGACTTCACGGTGAACTTCAAAGCTTGGTTGTTCTATGGTGATAGCGGTTTTGAAACTGACCTACATAGAATCGAGACCAACTATGCTTCAACTCCAACAGGGTTTCCTAGAGCCGAGCCCAATGATGTGCAAGAAAGATGCAAACAGCTTTTCAATATCCTCACAGGGATTCTTCGTGGCAAGCCGTTCGGGTACTGCGCCAAACTTCTGAGGGAAATGGTTTCGAGGTTTGGAGGAAATTGGTGCAACGCTTTTCACCAAAGACCGAGAGCAGATCAATTTCTTTGCTTGCCGCGCTCATGAACATACCTGCTTTTAGCCTGGAGGACAAAACCCTGATGGACCAAATCTTAGGCCTTGAACGCTTGAGAACCGAGTGCATGAGATCCTCTGGAACTGATGTGGCTGATGACCTGATGTTGAGCATTCTGGTCAAGTCGTTGCCAATGACATTGCAGACCCACATTCAGCTCCAGATGACAGAGCATTCAACGTATGCCCAAGTCAGGGAACTTGTCCTCAGCTATGAGTGGGTGACCGCCATTCGGAGCGCAGGTCGAATTCATAGTGAACTTGCAAACGTGCAAAAGCTTCCATGACCGGGACCCAGGAGACAGAGGAAAAGGAATTTCTTGGAGAAGAAACTGAAGAAGAAATTCCTGAAGCGACAGAGTCCGAGGTTGAAGGCCGTTACAAAAGCTCAGAAGTGTGTGAGGTGTCAGACCCTGAGTTCTGGACGCGCTACAACCATGGGGAAGCCTCACCTTCGCCTGACCCTTCTGAGGATGGACCCCATGAAGATGAGACTGCATTGCATAGCGCTATGATGGAAACCAACAACGTGCTCACTGCCAGAGAGCGCCGCCTTCAGTCAGAGTGGAATGAAGCAGAAGCTCGAAATGACCCCATTGCCATGGAGGAGATTGAGAACCTTCTGTCTGAAGTTCGTGGCCTACGCTATAACGTTTGAGTGGTGATGCAATCATAGCGTGAGGCATGCAGAAAGCCTTGAAAGTCTTTGGGGCACCAGCCAGTCGACTTTTGAGATGACTGAAGGCAGACGTTTTTTTAAAATATAGCACTGAGGAATTTGAATTTGAGTCAGCCCTTTAGCGTATTGGCTTTGCTGACAGCCATTGGCTCATTTGACAATTTCTGCATAAAATTTTGAAACTGAGGTGGGGTGAAGAGAATTACATGATTCCCATATTTGCCCATTTCAGTTGCATATACAGTTGCGTTGCAGTTGTTACATGTCAAACGGCATTCCACTTTCGACTGCATAGTTGTGTTTGAAGTTTGTGCCATATAGATCGAATCCTCAGGCGTCTTTGCAGCAAGGAAAATGTTCAGATATTCATCACCGACTTTGTTTCTGAAACTTCCTCTGGGACTGAAAAATTGTTCGGCACTGGAATGCTTTGGGCTGCCGTAGGGTCAAAAACTCTCGGCTTGCAACTCTTCCAGTAAACTAGGGATGGATTCACCCCTGGCAAACTTGGTGCCTTGGTGGGCACAAGAAGCAAATTTAAAGCACCGACGGCACGACCTGACGAAATCTCTGAACAAACAGGGATAAAGGCACTCAAACGCAACTCAGATTCAGTTTCACCGGTTTCCGACCACTCTTCTTGCTGCTCTGCCTTGCCTCCTCATCAGGTTCCTGTTCAACTCAACCGCTTGGTAGCCCTTTGGATGGGCTTGGGACTTTCCCTGGGGCTTCTGAGCGGAAGAACCTTGCCGGATCCTTTCCCCTTTGAAAGTTTACCCTTAGCGTCTCCTTTGCTTTCAGTCTTGTTGGATCCCTTTGACATCCTTTCACGGATTGTCACCAGACTCATGCTGACCTGATGACCTGCTTCCATTGCTTTTGAATATTAGCTGGGGGTGCACTACAACAGTGCCATGCAAAATGCCCTTTCTCTCTACACTAAAAACACACCAGATCTTTTTTGTCTCCGGAGTCGTTGACTGATGAATTAACATGATTTCGTTGCTGTCCAAACGGCAACAGTGTTGGATTCAGTGTCTTGAAATCTTGGCTGTTCTAAACGGTTTTTCTGGTGGAAATCTAAACATCCCTGGCACGCACTCCCATAAGTTTCGGCGCAGCGCCAACTCACATAGTTCAAACAATTCGGAACCTTTTCAACGTTAAGAATCAACCATCGATCCTTGTCAAGGGCACCAACCCGCAACTCATGTACTAAGTTCAAATCATTACAAGTTGATAAAACTTTCTCATAGCAATAGAACTCAGAATCCAGTATGCGTACGAAAGCAACTGGTTTCAAAAATGAGGTCCTTCACCTTTTCGTAAGGAGGAAAACTCCTCCTTGAGACGTTGCAACAACGAATGCCCGTAGGCTGTGCCACTTCCTACACTGCTCTCAAAACAACGGATGGGTGCTGAGCAACATAACGATGTTCCCAAAACTTGTTTCAACACATAAAACAACCTAGTGTTTCTTTCTCGTTCCGCACTGCTGGGTGAACCAGGATTGCTCTCATCAACCGACAGTCTCATGCTAAGCACTTGAGTATTTCACTACTACTGAGAGCAGGTTGCCAAGTGGAAAACCATGCTGTTAACTGTTCCATCCAATGGCAAAGGCCTATGATTACCGCAGGACGGCTGCTCCACTTCCCAACATCTGTTATGGGCATGGACGAAATCAACTTGCTGTCAAGTGTCCTAAAAACATTTTTGTACTCATCTTCCCTTGAAGGTGGTGGCGGTGGCACTCGCTGAGAAGTCCCTGCTACAACAGGCTGACTCGGAACACTCGGCGCTTGTTGAGACGCAGCCTGCTGATGAAATTGCACAATGGTTTGCTGAAAATTTTGGAACTGTTGCTGCTGCATCCTCATCATCTCTACCATGTTTTGACTTACTTCTATCAACGCATGAGCGGGATCAGACACGGTTTGGGCATCAACCACTGACAAGTTACTGACTGGTGGCGAAGTCACGGGGTTGCCCGCTGCAACTGGCGCGCTTGAACCCATTGAGGAAGAAGCTGCAGGGTTAACCGAAAGGTTTTGAAGCGCTGTCGTGATCTGCTGTGTCAATCCGTCACTGCTTACTCGAAGTTCAGGATCTGGTTCATTCTGGTTCCAACGCTTTGGGGATCTCAGAAACCAATCACTCAACCAACGACTTGGTTCAGAGTCAGTAAGATCTTGTCGAACTGGTTCAGGAATCGCCTGAGGCGATGTCTACCCTGGAGACGCCTCTGGCGTAGTTTGTCCAGACGTTGTTTTCGGAGTGATGGAGGCACACTATTTGGTTTAGGTGGTGGGCCACTACTACTACCCACCTTTGGTCCAATTGCGTTCGGTGTTCCGGTCGGATTTGGTGGCAACTCCTCAGGCACCATCACGTTTGAAGCTTCTGTAGGCGTCGAGAACGCTGATCCTGAACCTTCACTGTTGGGCGAAGCACCTGACATACGAAAATGATCTGCAAACCCCCCTTCAAGCCTGAACGGAGGCTGTCTTCGCATGGTTTCAAAATTTTTCAAACCCCATACATTGTCAGTACCCAAGGTTCCCTGTCAAGAGGTCTGGTCGCTAAGCGTCACTGATAGCGCTACTTGCTTCAGTCGGACGCCCCGCAGGGCTCCGCTACCATACGAAAACTCTACACCCAGTAGAGGGCAGGTACGGCAAAATTTCTCAAGAATCCTTCCGCCATTCTTCAGATAGAAATTCCTTTAAAAAAAAACGTGCCGCACTTTTCTCTGCCTCGAAGAGCCGTCCGTCGCTGAAGTTCGAATGGCGTCAAACCTCGAGGCGAGAGCACCAATTCACAGATCGCTTACAGATGCCTCTGTCGCAGCTCGAGTTTGAGCCAACACTTTCTCATGCAACCCACTTTTCAGCTCCTACTCCGTGGCAAAACTTGGGCCAAAAACCCGAATCGTCTCCACTGCTTACAAACTGAAGCAAACGGAAAATGGTCAAATGAGTTTGTCGAGGTTCGGTTTGATCTTAAAAACACTCTTGGGGTTCAGAATCCAAATTTTCTCAGTTCCGAGGCGTGGAAACGGCTCTCAAATCATTTTCAGATACCACAAAAAAAACGTCAATTGTCTTTCACCGGGCTCGTGGCAACCTTTCAGGGAAAAATTGGGCACAACGCCAATCATGAAATGCGTTGACACGAATGGAGGTAAACTGCAATCCCAGCTATGCGCAGGGTTGCATGGTGAGGCGCAAGGCCGAACCGATCAAGATCAAACTACACGTGTTGATGAGAAAAACGTGTAGGTTTCACAGCTCCGTCCCCTGGCACTTCACCATTCGAAATCTGTCAACCTGTCCGGTCTGGACACAGATTCAAGAATGAATTCAGACACGTTACAGCATCGGTGATCAAAACCTAATGGCACCTGAACGTTACATGTCGTATATCATGTCGTTGCTTTCATTCCTAGAAACTGTGTCCTTCCCGCTGCACAGATCGGATCAACACAATTCGTCACTTAACTCGGTGTCGGATGAGGAAGTGGATACAGTTTCAGGAATCAATGAGATCTGAATCTGCCGGATTCTGTTGATACACGGAGCCAACAGTTGTCACTTCGGGGGCAACTGATGGTGATGCAAAACAACTGTGACATGCGACTGTGATCCGGTGGATTCATTTCACATAAGTGTTAGTTCCAAGATTGAATTTTTTAGCAATTGCAATATTTGAAAACGACATAGCTAGCGGGTGGAGGTCACCACGAGCGGGGTACCGCAGAGGTACTGGAGAGATCAAGTACAGGTGCTGGCAAAGGTCCTGCCGAGATATCGGGAAGGTCTCCAGCCGTCATTTCCCGAGCCCCTTTTGATTCTTACTATATCAACTTCCCTAAGTCAGAGCTGGTCCTGACACCCCCTTAGAAGTTTTTCTGGTTAAAACCGCCCTTCCAATCTCCTCGTTTATTTTACTCTCTGGGTGCCTTGGCAAGATGCGGCAATATTATATTGCACCCAGGCATATGTTTTTCCTTGAGAATTTTGATTTCGGAAGCCCGGCAGAGAGGAATATAGTGGAAAATGCCTTCCTACCAACGTGGTTCTTGCAAGAAAAGAAGGCTTGAACCGTCCAACCATGGCTGCTCAAGAGGCTTGTGTGGCAAGTGCGGTAAGGAGTTTTCTTGCTGAGGAAAACTGATCAGAGAATCAAAGGCATGTTTATACGGATATCCTTTTGTTTTTTCCCCGGGATGCAAGTCGCACAATGAGCTGAGTGGCCTTGAGATGAAAATTTCAGCTCTAAGTAAGTTGACAGATGCCACGATGAAGAGCCCTTGCTGCCACTTGGCGCAAACATCTGTTTGTCCAGCAAAAAGTTATTTCAAAATGCAATCTGAACAAACAAACATCTAATATATAACCTGGTTCTGGTCTAGTCATCAGAGTCATCATCTTCAGCGGCCGTTGGCACAGTTCCCATCTGCCCAATGCTCATGTCATGTGCACATTGCCAGCTGGTGCGCTTCCCAATGTCAGGAATTGCATTTGGTAGGAATCACCACCTCATTAAGGGGGGTCGGGTCAGGTGCAACCCTCACCTTGTTCCGTTTTTCCGCTTGCTCCTGCCTAAGCACATCTAAGCACCAAAGGCCAAATTGACTGTTTGAGGTGTCAACCAGATTAAGTATCCAATCGCCGATATCAGGTAACGGTGCTTGGATGTGTTTAGACGCTTTCAAAGCACAACACGAAGCACGTCCCACGTCCGCTTCTGGGATGCCACGGACAGCCGGTCATGATAACTAACGGTGGTGCTGCATAGTGAGCGAAGCAAAAATGGTGTGTCACTATGCTAACTACCTTGTGTGACGAGTAGTGATAATCATTCAACTACAATGATGGGCCAATAATCCACCAGAAACTGGACGACAGGAAGGGGCACCACCTTCAGCCAATTTTTGTTGGACACTGCAGTTTAGGCATGCGCGTGCAAACCGAGACCAAAACGACCAAGGCCGCATCGCCCCGCTCTGCCCCAAACCCTCCGGTGGCCTGCGGCCGGCAACTAAAAAAGACTATAGTGCAAATTTTGGCTCTACCTGGACATGCATTCGTTCCACATTTTGTTCGACAAATGGTCATTCGTTGCAGATTCGACATATCTACAACAAATGCTCTTGACAGAAGCAAATCTTAAACATTTCCTTTTTTGGATTGCAATGCCCACCATGTTCAGTACACATTTTGCATCAAAACAGCCTGCTTTTCTGCAAGCCATGCGGC
>Ga0126342_10019942_pt1 | contig 11331 bp, 10 predicted proteins | sample Cyp1metagenome_FD_92528 | JGI IMG/M metagenome (GOLD analysis project Ga0126342, IMG submission 92528) | Coral microbial communities from Lord Howe Island, Old Settlement Bay, Australia - Cyphastrea 1 metagenome | ecosystem: Host-associated > Invertebrates > Cnidaria > Coral ...
AAGCACCTTTCAGTCCATCAGTGGCTTCGCTCTGCCATCCCTGATTCACAACAACCAATCTCTCCTATAGGTTTCCTATTTTTGAAACTTCCGCCACCGCCTTGTGCGGTACTACTGGTAATTTATATGGGGTTAATCCAGAACATGTGGGAGATTGGGAACTGTCTCACAATCCATTTTGGAAAATTGTATTAACCAGCCCGTAGACGACATTTCGGGTTTTGAAGACTGCTCATCTCCAGCCTCCGTAGCACCATGGATTTTGTCAGAAAACGAATCTCATCTGGGTCGGAGGATCTTCTTCGTGTTCAAAGATTTTTTTTGCAAGCCATTGCCCACCTTATGCCAACCTTTTAGTGTACCTGCACAGTGCCAACTAGCACTTTACCTATGCATGTCTAAAGTTTGACGCTTGGGACACTAACATCGACGATTCCTTGACCAATGTTGAAGTTGTGTACAAGTATGTCAGAAAATGAGCTCCACCTCCACATGTGATGGTTTATGATCATTTGTTCCCCATTTAAAGATACTTAAAGTAGAAAGAATGACTTGGAGGTCTACTCCCAATCTACTGGCGCTGCCCCAGGTCTGCTGGTCCCAACAGCAGTTCTTCGAAGTGATTCGAGGTATGCCGCCCACGTTCGCAGATAGCAATGCCTTGCGCTTCGATAAGATTATCGGCGATGCTTGGCCTGGTGTCTGGTTCATCCCTTGCCGTGTTTGTTGGTGGCTCACCTTATGGGGGGTTGGCTGAATAGCCATGATGATGATGATGAGGATGATGACGACGACGAAGACGACGACGACGGTGATGATATTGATGCTGATGATGATGATGATGAAAATGACGATGAAAAAAATGATGATGATGATGATGATGATGACGATGAAAATGACGACGGCAATCATGATGATGGTGAAGATGAAGATGATGATGATGATGACGACGACGACGACGATGATTTTGACGATGATGATTTTGATTTTGATGATTATGATGGCGACGACGGCGATGATGATATTGATGAGGTTGTTGATGATGATGACGACAACGATGATGGTATTGATGATGAAGATGATGATGAAGATGGTGATGACGGTGATGATTTTGATGGTGTTGATGATTATGATTATGAAGATGATGATGATGATGATCATCATCATCATGATGATGATGATGCAAATGACAACGACAACGATGATGATGATGATGATCATAATGATGATGATGATGATAATGATGGTGACGATGATGTTGATGATGACGATGAGGACAACGACGATGATGATATTGATGATGCTAATGATGATTTTGATGTCGACGACGGCGATGGTGATATTGATGATGTTGATGATGATGGTGATGATGATGACGACGACGATGACGATATTGATGATGTTGATGATGTTGATGATGATGATGATGATGATGACGGTGATGATATCGATGATGTTGGTGATGATGATAATGATTATGATGATGATGATGTTGATGATGATGATTGTGATGATGACGATGACGATGATGATGACGATGACGACGGCGACGATGATGATATTGTTGATGAACATGGTGATGATGGTGATAATGATGATGATGGTGCTGGCGGTGATGATATCGATGATGTTGGTGGTGATGATGATGATGATGGCGATGATGATGATGATGATGATGGTCATAGGGGAATGTGTAATTCACCATCAAAATGTGTTTTTATTTTATGTTAATGTTAGTGTTAGTTTGTCCGAAAAAATGCGCACATTGAAACCAAATTTGAAACTCCTGGATGTCTCCAAAATCCATGGAGAACTCTCCGCACTCCCAGGTGGACAAGGCAGGTCCAGATGTCGCGATGATCAAGTTGCAGATTGGCCGCTGGGTGGCACTGGTGGAGGAAGAAGTGGGGCCCCAAAAGCATGGTGACATAAGGTTGAAGATGGTTGAAGTATGGAGACAGATCACGGAAGGTTTCCAAGGATCATCAATATCGCACCCAAAAAATACCCATTCGAATCCCGTTTTTGGATTTCCAGAACCACAAATTGAGTCAGAAAAAGGCATGGGTTATATAGTCCAGGCCAGTCGGGTACATGGCAAAAATTTGATCGGTAAGGCGAAGATGGATGACGAATCATTTTATCCTAGGGTCATCTCCTTTTAGGACAAACCGCCCATGAAGACCTGCAAGTCGGAAGAGGATATCCAGCAGCCAAATGTTTTTCTTGTTTCTATGTCCTTGGAGTGGTAGAATTCATTCAATATAGGTTTGCCATATGCAATTTTCTGGAAATTGAGGTTTCTTAAAATAGGAGTACCCCAATCATCCAAAATTCGACACTTTTAGATCATTTTAGTATTGAAACCCATGGTGATTTGGGGATCGCCCGTGACTTGAGAAACCCCTAAATCTGGATTCCAAACAATCCACGGAATTCATGGTTTTCTGAATCAAGTTGCCATTTGTTTTCTGCATCCCTCACTTGGATAAAACTTATAGGTGTCATTTTTGGCAGTGGATGACATCTTCCCCCAGATTTGGGTGATGTTTGGCTATACGTTGATAAATAGTGCCAAACATGATACGGGTCTTCAATTTTTCAGCGTTGCCTTTCAGATTGAGTTTCCGTTTTGCAATGGACCTTAAGGATATCCTCCGGTGCTGTACACAGACTTCCTGTCCATGTTCCGTCTTCGTGGAAACCGTTGGTGGATCGTCGCCAAAAGCAGCGACGGCGAGCAGTTCAAAGCCTGACAGCCAAGACTTCTTGCGCGACAAGCGTGCCAGAAGTCTGAATGGTCAAAAAAGTGTTCCCAGAGGGCAAATCTATATCTATATATATATAATCATGGATGTGATATTCATTTGGAATTCAGCCAACTCATAGATTGTGATGATCTAAGTAGAATCTTATACAAAGTGTATAGTATATTTATATATATATGATGATATATGTTTATTCTATTTACAAATGTATACACAGATGACTTACATCTTGATGTGTCGTGAACAATCGTTTGGTTTGTGTTGTTTATTGTCCGTCCCCGAGTGACATTCGCATATTCTTCACGGGGTACACACCACCATCCCGGTATGTTGTGTTTTCTCGCTTTTGGCTGGAGATTACCCACATGTACAACATAACCAAAGATATCATATTCGTACAACATATATATATATATATATACACGTATATACATTACATATTTATATATATATATATTATGTACCATCAATCCATGTACTGTTAATTATATCTGATTGCATATCCACTGTTTGTTAAATCCCATGAAATCCCCATTCAAATCCCCACTGAAACGCCCCTCATGCAGGATCTCCCAAGTTGAATCTAGCGGCAGCCTTTCAAAGCTCCAAAGGCTCCTGGAGTTGCTGTGCTGGACCTAAAAGAATGGGCATTGACCCACCAAGCCGCCGGTTGTGGCCATTTAACCAGCAGCAATGGAGCTTTAACCAGCAAGAAATGGTGATTTACCCATCAAAAATGCTGATTTAACAATCCAAAAATGGGATTCATTGTGGACTAAGCCATCAAACATTGGAATGTTCCCATCGAACAGAGAGGTGAACCATCAAGCAACATTGAAAGATGCTTAGGAGGTGGGCCTCTGATAGCTGAGTTATAACTCCAGGGTTTATGGTTGACATATTTATAGTTACTGCGGGTTTACAAACGATCTGTGCTATCTAGTTGACCCCGCCTTTGTCGAATTCTTAGCTTCCCACTTGGGGGGTGCAGTTGAGGTTATTATGGGATAACCATGGTTGTAAATTGTATACACCAATAAGTTGGGATATAACCCTTGAAACTATGGTGAAATAAATCCACTTACCCTCTGGTAAACAGAGCCAGAGCTATTGAAAAACACTCTTTTTGGTAGGTAATACAACAATGAGCATGTTTCGTAGCAGACTGTTAGATTACCAGAGGGCAATTCACTGCGTCGCACTTCCCTGCGCAGGTCATGCCGTAGGTTGTGACTGCTGCGATCCCTTATTTCCGCCCGCGGAGATGGCCTATGGCGAGGATCCGGACGAGAACTGACCAGAAAAATGGAGATTTCTTGGGATTTATTGGTATTATTGTATGTTGATGTGAATTCAGTTAGGGTTTTACATGGATTCAAACATGACTGAATTAGAATTTATCCAGATTTAATGGATTTAATGCGCATTGAATAGGCATCTATGGACATGATGAAGAAACGCATGTGGCAAACCCAAGAGCAAACCATCTCAAAAAAGTGTTCTGAAATTGGACATAACCTTATCAATGGGATGATGTAGAATAACACAAAGTAACACCCAGAGCCAACTGGTTGATTACTGGGCAGATGGTTTATAATTCGATTTGCCACTTGCTGGAGCTCAACATGTAGGCCATGCAGATAGCCGCTAGCCCCTGCGAGGAAACTGTGGAAACTCCCACTGAATGGCTTAGCGGAGGCACGGCCTCCCACGGCAAATGGGGAATACCCTAAGTTCGGACCATTTCTAGTGGGAAGATTGTGACAAACTTTGGATGATGAAATGGACATAGCCAAAGTTCCATCAATATCCGGACTAACCCATTTCCGTCATTCTTGCTTCATTTCGCGGCATCATTTTGATCATCAAGAAGGCATTTAACATTGCTACATGGTGTTGATTTTGTCCCCATGAGAAACTGGGTGCAATTGGTACTTCTGTTTAACTCTCATGGGAAAATCAAATTCAACGTCCCCCGGGGTCCCACAGAGTTTGTCGTCGGCTTTGTACCCTGTACCTGTACTTAACCCATATGTTGTACCCGAAATCGACAAAATTCTGTACAAAAATCGTCATCCATAGTTTGCCAATTTGCTTGTGGAAGTCTAATTTTTGGTTTATTTAAAAAATGCGGTGTGACCCTGCTTGTCGTAATTCATGCTGGTAGAGACATGTTCTTCTTCAAACAGCTTCACCGAAGCGAAAACCACCATGCACTGGGCTTCGCACTTGAGATCAAGCCAGACTCGACGTCACGGAGCCAGACCCTCTTTCCATCTACCAACCATTTTGGTGGCTATGCCTCTGTTTGTTGGTTGCATTTATAGCTCGTGGCAATATTCCCCACATATAATCCCACATATAGTTATTCACTGTAGTATGGATATTCCTGGATGACAGTTTTTGACAGCAAGGAGAAATGAGATTGTTCTTGGTTGAATAGCTCCCATCCACGATGTCCAAGCTTCAACCATCGTCCCTGCAGCCCGTTTGCCAAACGGTTCAATCCATTTTGTTTAATGGTTGAGATCCAAATGTTGGATTGTTTATCAAATCCACATTCCTTTGCTGGCTAATATCCCCATTTCTGGTTGGTTACATCCAAAAACAAGAAAAACAACCCAAACATGTAGTTGTTATGCTAGGTTATGTTATGATTGGGTATACCATTTTACGTCCCATTCATTCTTGGTCAGTAAGACCATAATTTCCTGTAGAGTTAAATCCAGTGATTTGTTTTCATTCACTCTCCTCAAACTACTTCTAACATGAATCTTGGTTCATCAGATGATTCTTGGTTCATCCTTTACTTAACATAGCTCTGGAAAATATCCATTTGGTTGGTGATCTGGAACATTTTTGATTTTCCCCAATACTTGGGATGATGATCCTGACGAACTCATATTTTTCAGGGTGGCTCAACCACCAATTAGCCATGTTTAATAGGTAACTCATCGAACTCCATGGGCCATCTATACCATAGCCACCGCTCGAGGCGAAGACGTGCCGCCGCCGGTGCGGTTGCCACTGCTCAGCGCCATGAGAAAAACGGCACGAAGCAGCGCCGCTTCGCCGGTCCATGCGCCACTTGCCGTCATGGAAAAGGGAGCCGCACCCGAAAGCATAGCTAAGTTGACCAATTAGTCGCAAAAAAGTAGTGTACTAGTGTTTATAGATAGTTTATGGGAGAATATGTTTATATATAGAATATAGAGTCTATAGTTCATGGTTTTATTACAGTAAACTAACTGATAAGTCGAAGGTATCATGCTACCCAGTCCTTATAGTTAGGGATGATCATCCATTATTTTTTTTAAGGGATTTAGAAATAGCCATGATGCTTGGATTCCAATGGCATGTGATAGGTAAGTTGGTCTATGTAAGCCTAAGCTAATTGGGTTTCGTGGATACATATAACCTCAACCTATATAACTATGGGATACTGAAAGGGCCCCACCTTCAATTTACCAGACAGCAGACGGTACCCCAAGATCCGTTCATCAAATGTTGGGTCAAATTCCATGGGTCACCATGAGGTCTCCAAAGCCGCGAGCGCCCGACCGACTGCCACCCATTTGAGGCAGACCCAGACAGCAGAGGAACTGGCTCCATTCCATTTCTATCTAGTGGTTAAGAGGGAGCGGTTCGGATTTTTGAAAAACCATGAAAAACCAATGATAGATTTGTTCAAGTAATATTTTCTTTTTGCCAAGGGGCGTGGGTTGCAGCCTCAGGTTTGCACCGCCGCCGAATGAGTGATGATTCCCCGTTGTCTCACCATGAAACTCTCACTTTCCGCGACTGGAAAACCCAGCCATGCGGTTGCAAGACATCAGAACATCAGACTCAGTCGATTACGGAACGATGTCAGCAGTCACTATCCAATTTAATGTAATTGTAATCATATATGCACACATGCGATGTCATGCAAAAGCAACATTTGTATACATTTGTACGGAAATGTGCATGTGTTTTACTTGTATGCAATGTACAAATAATATCAAATAAGTCACGTCTATTCTGTCACATTGTAGATACTCTAGTTAATACCTTTCTGATCCATTCTGAATGGGCAGCCTGACTAGAACAAGAACTTGTAGGATTTGGAAATCGGCTGAGATTTGCGAACCAGTTTTTTGCTGCGAAAAAAACAATGAAATCTTCAACTTGGCAATATGGGTGGAATGCCACAGAGGTGGTCAAAAACTGTACGTAGCATCAAAGTGGCCAAGTCAGCCAAGTCCGAAGTCAGCAAGGGCTCCAGACCAAGATTTTGCCCCAGTTTTCGGGAAAACACTATGGCCACTGCTACAGTTTTTTTTGAAACATCGGAAGCTTATGAAGTGACTCGACTTCAGGCTGTGTGAGTCACCGGCTTTGCATCTGGTTAGCGGTTTGGGGTGTCCCAAGGAGAAAGTCAAGGGATGACGTCAGCAGTGGATGATTTGTAGATGTTCCCTTCAAACCGGCTGGCTGATAAATGACGGAGCATCCCCCATTGAAGAATCCATAGGCGTCTAGCTTTGGACAGCCACCAGCCAGATTTATACTACTTATTACTTGGTATGTGAGCAATTGACATCCATCGGTAGGAAATCTACAGAGAGTTTAAGAGAATCCAATGATGCAAAAAATATGTTCCGCGGCCAACAGAGATCAGCAAAGCAGAGATTGTTCGCAAATGTTAGCAACTCATATCTCATCATGGTATACGTCATTCTTACACCACAACTGCTACTGACTGATCCCGGCTCTATTTTGGATTTAGCTGGCATCCTTGAGCTGAGTCCATTTATCCAACAGGTCTCCAAAAACTACTTGTACCAGCAGCGACTGACAGTTGCCTATGATTTCACATTGATTTACGAGGTATTTGTTCGCAGAAAACAACATTTTTCGTTTTTGTTTTTAGCATCGAAATCGGGGTTTGGTTTTCCCGTGCCCACAACACCATGGCGCGGAGCATGGTGAGTGGGCGACCCCATTGGACGGATTTGGACGGGGAGATTTAAGTCGACCTCACTGACTTCACGGTGGTTAGTAGAGGGATCAGCCCCTGCCGGGCTGAGATGATTGTGGTGTGTGAATTCTAGGATTAAGATGGATCAAGTATTCATGTTCAGTCCTTTTTCTTTCCTTTTCTGATCAGTACTCATAGCGTCGTCACTTTCATCCCCGCTGACCTGTAGTCCTTGATGTCAACACCCGAAATCGAACAAACCCAAACAAATCACCCAAATAATGAGACAGATATCATGATATATCCCAAAAAGTCCCATAAGACATCATAAGACATCCAAAAAATCGAAGAACATTCATGAAAGCAGATAATATACAGTATCTGAAGTCAAAATGGTCTATTTGTTCGAACTCTCGCCCTACAAAATCAAAGCTTTTTGACCATCAGACCCAAGGATGCCCGGCACTCGGCCCTGTCGGCTGCTCAGGTAGCAGCCGCGATGCTGTGGTCTGTTCCGACGCGCCGTGGCCGGGTAGTTTGGAGACCTTCGACCGGCCGCGCAACTATGACGGCCTGGGGCAATTGGGACGTTGATGATCCAAAAATCCGACCGATATGGAGGTGTCATTGATGTTTCCTAAAAATAGAGGTACCCCTAAATCATCCACTAACACTAACTAGACCATTTTAGCATTGAAACCCATGGTTTTGGAGACCCGCCATTTTAAGAGAATCCCATAAATCATGCATAATGTATGATGTACATTTATATTAGTATATTACAGTAATCCCCAAAGAGATAGAAACACGATTTACCACTATCTTAGTGGCGAGTTTTTGATTTAGATTTGCTGGATTACGCATTCCAACAATGGATTTGCTTTGGTTGGATTATATACATAAAATTGCAACAACGAAACAACATATTGGAGCACAAGAATCTTCATGGTGGAATTGGTCGAATGACGGAACTTTAAAGTATAGAATAACACTGATATGGGACTATAGGAGGGATGATCATCAATCATGGTGGATACCATTGTGGTGGATTGATGATCACTACTCGTACAGTATATCCAACATAGTGAAGTATAATTAATGTGATATTGATACTCAAACTTGTGTGGAGGGTACCGACACTGATGGGCCGGGGCCGGATATTTTTGTTTGTGGGCTTATGACTAATTACTCATACTCGTATCTGGCGGTGAGTATTACAGCGAAGGTAACTTACAAACGGCTGGCCATTGTCAACAGAAAACAAGCATCCGATTGTTGGGATTGTTGGGGTCCACTATTTCTGGAGACAAACCTCAACAAAGAGTGGATGGCACAATGCTAACGGTTTCGGCCGAAACTCCACCTCCACATTTGGCGAAACTTCACTGCTTGTCTTCAGCCATTGCTTGTCGGTGATTTTTTCGTCTCATCACTTCCCCATATATGTTGGGTCGATATCCCACACATATACATATATATATTCTGCATGGTTCCACCGAACAAAAGTTGGTAAACCAACATGGCAAGGGTATATCCAAGATGTCCAGCTTGGTCTCGAAATTACCCATTGATGCCCATCAGTCGCCCCTGCAGGCTTGAACAAGGTGCTCCCCTCAGGACTTTGATCGAATGTGATGGCGGTCAAGTCATGGGTACCCCAATGTTTGATGGTTAATACCAAACATATACTAAAACCTGTGGTCCAATAAGGGTTACATACATCTTGACTCATGCAACCAGGAAGAGACGCGTACGAACAAACGAAAAAGGCATATGAAAACACGGTAATATACACAAGAATTTTTGACGCAACCAGATGTGCCATGGGTGCCATGGGTGCCATGGGTGCCATGGTCAAGTTACATAGTTCATATGTTCATCCCACAGGGCGGCTATGGCAATCCCATAGGATTTTTCACTACTGATGGGATGACCGCAACGCAACAGGTGATGGTGGACGTGGAGGGTGTCATGGAAGAGGCAACGAAATCTGGGATGCAAAACGAGGCTTTCCTCAATGCAAACGTCCATGAACACACATATGGATACATATGGTACAAAGTGGTGCCCCCTAGTTAGCTAACTTGGTCGATAGCTGGGTTAACCAGGATTTATGGTAGTATATCTGCATCTTCATTAATCCCAAAGCGTGGGGTTTGCGAAAATGGGGATCCCAAAACTAACTCAAAAACTTCCATGTTTCATGGGATACCAATATTGGCGAGAGCGTGCCCCACTTTTGAGAAGCACCAAAACATAACCGATGTGTAAGGCCATGTAAAACCAAGTCTTGCGATCCACATGTGACCCAAATGTTCAGTATAGTTGGCCTATGGGCAGGGTTTTTTCTACATCGTTGGCAGGAATGTGGAACTGCGACTGCAACATTTGGTTGTTGGGTTCAAGAGTTGAACTGTGCCGCTGACATTCTGTTGATTCCCCTCACTGCTCAAACCATTCCGTACCAAGAAAGTCAGGAAGCAGTGAGTTTATGACACATAGTGGTACTGTGTCAAGTGTGCCCATCTCTAGAAAACACATTGCAAAATACGATCAGTGTACATCAATGTACTGTACGATATTGACCAGTGAAACTGGAAGATTCCGAGGATCAGATGCAAGATGGTGCCCCCTAAGTGAAAGTGTATAAAGTCCATAAACTGGATATATCATGATATATCTCCCATAAACCATATAGTTAACCTAGCCATAAGTCAACTTTGCAATCATAAACCAGCTATAAATCCCATTAAAAAAACCACCAATATGATTTCCGGCTTGGTATCTACCATGGGGCCAGACCTTTGCCGGTGTAGGTGATGTTAGACCCTGAACGAGGGCCAATTCTCATCGAGCGTGATGGCAGTGCGGATGCCAACGCCGGAACGCCGGGAAGGGCACGTTGATCCATGCACTGGGGGTGGCCAATGTTGATCCATACCCATATGGGGGTTTCCTAAAATGAGGGGTACCCAAAAATAGATGGTTCATTAGCGAAAATCCCATCGAAATTCATGATTTAAGGGTACCCCCATTTTAGGAAACCTCCATTTTAGGGATACTGGAAAATCTTGTAGACATGGATGATTTGGGCGAACCGCATGGTATCCCTAGTTTAGGAAGCCTCCATATGTGCAATGGTCAAAGGTTGGATAGCCTCTGTGGCTCTAGCCTTCACGCGGCGAGGCTGTTACGGGTGATGGGGGGCATGCCTAACCGATAGAGCCATGACATGTGTGCGCTGATATGTCTGCAGTTTCTGTGGAAAGCCTTGACGTTTCTGTGATGCACTTCCCCCCCTACATGCTTATTGCCTACACCTGGTACCATACAACTCAGTGACTCGCGTTCGCTGCCAACTGGAGATGCCTTTGCCGATGGTGATTTTCAACTTCTTGATTTGCCGTTGGCTTTTATCTTGATTCTTGGTGATGAGTGAGTTGACGCCCTTGAGCAATGTGCTTTTGAGCAACTGAGTTCGTGGAGCCCAGAGTCAACCAGACCTGAGATTTTGATACAGTATGGATCCTGCGGTGAGTAGGGCCTAGGCCCTTTGCTTCCAGGGGAGCTGTTATTTCTTGTGGATATTTCTGCCTGGTATGT
>Ga0126342_10019943_pt1 | contig 11331 bp, 9 predicted proteins | sample Cyp1metagenome_FD_92528 | JGI IMG/M metagenome (GOLD analysis project Ga0126342, IMG submission 92528) | Coral microbial communities from Lord Howe Island, Old Settlement Bay, Australia - Cyphastrea 1 metagenome | ecosystem: Host-associated > Invertebrates > Cnidaria > Coral ...
AAGATGTAGATCAGCAGATGTGAGGGTGTGAAGATGTAGATCAGCAGATGTGAGGGTGTGAAGATGTAGTATAACGGCTGCTTTTTTACGAAGAACCCTTCGCAGGCGCTCTCGGGAAAAATGTAAATCCATCCCCAAACTGCGATATCCACCAGTTATGGATGACTGTCCTAGCTACAAACCTCCATTCAGTGGAATTTTCCAGCCAGCGACCTTTGACGAAAGGGTCATTTCAACCACACTTCACGTCGATGTGTTTGTGTTTTCTTTGTTAAGCAAAGGATTTCCACACTGGGTCATAGTTGTCCCAAGTAAATCAGGCACAGTAAAATCAGTTATAGTACTTTATTAACAGGTAGTATAAGCAAATAATCATAATAACATATAATAACCAGGTAGTCTATATATTCTTAACTGGTAACCAAAACTGGCTCCTATATTCAAGCATGGTGTTGAACACGGTTCATTTTTCAGGCCAGCAGTATTCCAGCAGCCACCGAACAATGAAGAAGGCCGGCATCTTTCTTGGACCTCTTAGCAAGTTTTCGATACAGTGGAAATGTAAGCCAGCAAATGGAGGTTTCCTGAAATGGGGGTACCCCCAAATCATCTATATTAATAGGATCTTCCATTATCGAAGGAAGTTTAGAAGTCAAACTTCCGACAATATGGACAGATGAAAAGCAGAGCAGGGATTAGGCAGAGAGAAGAGAAAGATTAGAAGAAAGAAAAGTAGAAGAGAAAGAGTAAGAAGAAAGAGGATGCAGATGCGCGAAAAGGTAGTAAAGTCGCAAAACACTGTGTTTTTCCAATGATTTGGGGCTCCGGAGGGTCGAAAAGTAGGCTTGCTAAAGCGGCGGGTGCGGAGCCAGCTGGCCAGATGAGAGATGAAAAATTGCACGCTGTTGTGGCGCGAAGCACATTTGCAAGTCAAAATGCACAAAGCACACCATTGTCGGACCACGTTGTGGCGCAAGCACATTTTGAAGTCAAAATGTACAAAACACACCATTCTCGGACCACTTTGGAAGTTCCGATGTGGAAAAAGTGCACGCCGTTGTGGCGCGAAGCACATTTCGAAGTGAAAATATACAAGACACATCACGTTCGGACCACTTTTGGAAGTTGTGATGTCGAAAAAGTGCACGCCGTTGTGGCGCGAAGCACATTTCGAAATCAAAATGTACAAAACACACCATTCTCGGACAACTTTTGGAGGTTCAGATGTCGCTTCGCTTCGCTTCACTACACTACATTACATTACACTACACTCCACTACACTACACTACACTACATTACACTACACTCCACAACACTACAACTACAACTACACAACTACACTCCACGACACTCCACGACACTTCACGACACTCCACTACACTCCACTACACCAAATTACTATGGCGTCGCCTGGAGTTAATGGAGTTGTAAGTAACTTATAAGTTCTTAATAGGGTAGATAACTTCTAGATAACTAGATAAGTTCGAGATAACTTCCTCAAAAAAAATGGAACTTATCCGGAACTTATATAACTTATGTTGAGGGAAGTAAAAAACTTATTTGAACTTATCTTACTTATGAAAACAATCATTTTTGATAACTTTTTTTGAAGGATGTTGAAAACATGGTGAAATCAAGATAATTTTGACTTGATGCGCATGTTAAATTTATCATGGTGTAAGATTTTGGCTCAAAAGCAGCAATTTGTTGCAAAAATGAGCGCTAAACTGCGCAGAAACATAGAGGCTGCACAGCGCTTCTTGGAAGGTCTCAAGACGTTATCAATTTTTCAGGAGATGCGCTTAAAGCAGCTGTGTTCCTTGGAAGCAAACATCGAGCGCTTACCCCACTTGAAAACGGAGGAGGCCGGCTCAATGATTAGTCTTCTCGATGATGGCATCTGGGGCACAGAATTGGCACGCTTGAAGGAAGCAATTGCCTCCAAGGTGTCATCGGATAGCCGACAAGATTCCGCGGGAAGACGTTTGAATCAGGATTTCATGGAGCTGCCCAATTATCTGACTTCGGATCTATGGGATCTGCTGAGAGGAACGACGGTTGCTGAGTCGCACAAGGTAGATGTACTTGTGAGACATTGCGGGAAGCTTGGCTTGCGGAATCCAAATGAGGGCAGCAAGGCCATGATTGTGGCATTGACTCATGCAATGCACGATGAGCCGTTTCCAGACGAGAAGTTGCGGCTGATTGGGAAGTATCGAAGCAGGATCACGAAGGGTTTAGAAAATTTCACACAGCCGCCAATTCATTTGCCGCAGTTGCCTGCAGATCCGGACCAGTTGCCTGAAAGCATAGCAGCTGTCGCTTTTGCGGAGCAAGCTAGAGTTGCGATGCCTTGCGGGGTGCCAGATTTCCAAGCTTTGGCTGTGGCTTGGCCAGTGCGTAACCGTGGGAAATCTGAATCGGTTTCGATGCCTGCGGGGCAATCGGCTCAGGCATTGGCTGCCTTTGGTCATGCAATGCATGGGATCATGCAAGTTGGCCAAGAGTTGCGTCGCTCGTCTTCCTCTTCGAGTTTAGGGCGCAAGCTCTCTTTGCTGCCGCTTGAAGATAAGAAAGATAGTCAGGAAGAGGAGCCACTGATCGACATTTTGCCTGCGAGGCAAAAAGAAGAGAAGAAGGTGACTGAAGAGGTCAAAGATGCATTGGAAGAGGCTTTGCCTAAGAGGCGCAAGAAGGAGAATGCAGCTGCTGACGCTGAGAGCGTAGCAGAGACCTTGGCCCGTCTACGGGACGGTTGCCGTAAGAAGGATAAAGATGAAGAAAAATCGAAGGATGGGAAAAGAAAGGCAGCTGTGAAGGCTATGAAGAAACCGGCTGCGGCTGGTTTGGGTCGAGCAGTTGGTCTGCGGGACCAAGCAAGAGATCCTGATGACTTGTCTGCGGGACAGTCCAATGAAAGTGGTGATGTTGCTTCACCTCCGCTTGTGTCTGAGGGACGAAAGAAGAAAGTGGCGCAGCCGAAGAGAATGGCTGAGCAAGCATCGCAAGGCCAAGGCTGCGTGCCGAGTGCGGTCGCTGCCGGCACGTCTGCGGGACGTGCGGACAAGAAGCCGTCTAAGGGACGGAAGAAATCCGAGAAGGAGAAGAAGAAGGAACCAAAGAAAAAGAAAGAGACCTGCGCATCGAAGAAATCTACTGGGAACCAAGGCACCGCAGGAGCCCGCGAGGCGAAGCGCCAGAAAGTCTTGGCGTTAGTGCCGGAGCAGCTGAAGAAAGAATACGAGCAGGGATGTAACAAGTGCAGAGGCAGAAGTTTCTGCACGGTCAGCTGTTGGCGAGAGCGTGGTTTTACTTTAGACAGTGAGTGAGTGCGGATCTCCTGCGTGGAGCCGCGCAATGCATAAGAGTGAGTGCGGATCTCCTGCGTGGAGCTGCGCAATGTATAATTTCATCACGCAGTGCATGGCTAAGAGCCAGCATGTGAGCAGTGTGCATGCACGTGCGCATCGAACATGGGTGCGAAGATCATGCATGGAGGTAGCATATTATAGAATGTGTTTTTTCTTTGCTGTTGTAGTTGTTCTCATTGAAACATGGGCACTTATAACTTGTCATCATATATATATACACATAGAAAGCTGCTTGGTTTTGTTACAGGTTGTAACTATATATAACAACTACAACAGTGAAGCAGTATACACTGCATTGAACACGTTCTTGAAGCAATCCTCTTTGCTTGTGAAAAAGACAGGTTTCGGCTGCTGGGATCTTTGGGTCGTGAGAAACAATATATAGTATATATGGCTTAAATTAGTGTTTGTATCAATAAATTGTTGCAAGAATTCGTTTAACGATAATTTTCACATGTATGTGGACATTAAATGGACATATACTGATAGTTCATAAAATATGTCATGGGACCGGGACTGGATTTGTCAGATTCATTGCAGTTTCTGTGGCTCAATGTGCAAGGGATATATGGGCACCTGCTGCGTTGGGTCTGAAATTTGCAAGAAGTGCCAAGAAGGCGTCGCACTGTGCCGGAAGATGGCTCGGGGTGAGACAGGGGGGGACCACGAGTCGGGGGAATCTTCGCCCGAGACGACAGATTCTTGTGAGTCTATCTCGGTGGAGGTTCCAGATAGGTCCAGGCCACCCCCACCGCCACCCAGCCCACCTGGATTGGGGAGTTCGCCTTCGCCTGCGAGGCGCAACCATGCAAGCCCTACGAGGGGAAGAAGTCCGAACAGGAATGATGAGGAGGCGCGTGGACATCGTTCTCCGTCGCCGGGGGGCTGCAAGGGAAAAGGCAAAGGCAAGGGCAAGGGCAAGCCAGCTGCAAAATGTAAGTTTTGCTGGAAGCGCACTGGTGATTATGAAAGTGCGGTGAAGCAGCACACGTACTGGTCTCAGAACTGCATAGCTTGGCAGTTCCACTTGCAGGGCTACCCATGGAACCAAGCTGAAGAACTAGCAGCCCAGACCAAAGCAAGGCGTGTAGCCCGCTTTGAGGCTGAGGTGCCGTGGCACACAGGCAGCTCAAGTTGGCGCACCGCCCCTGCCGAGCCTACGTGGCGCGACCGCCCTGCTGAGCCCGAGAACCGCGAGCCGGTCTTGCGTCCACGGCGTGAGAAGAAGCAGAAGGAGCGAGAAGAGCCTAAGGGGCGCAAGCATCGCAAGGATAAGGAGCCCAAGGATAAAAAGAAGAAAGACAAGAAGAAGGCACGCAGCCCAACTCCGGAGGTGAAGCGTCGCCGGGACCGTGACCGACGTCGTCGAGGAAGTGACAGTGATTCCGAGGAGAAGGATATCACGCGTGCCAAGCGACAGGCTCCGCGTACCTTGGTCATTCGCTTGCCCAAAGGTTACGCGTAGAGATGGCCTGCTTGCATGGCGAAAACTCTGAGTGCAGCGCGCTATATGTAAAGAAACTCAATGGTTGCCGCAAATGTAAAAGATATATATGCAATATAAATGATATTAAATGTATATAATGCTTTATGTTTAAATGTTCTGCATGCTGCAACCGTTGGATGTAGGGCGAAGTTTGCCACTCAATTTGTATAGGTGTAGCTACGCAATTCTTTCAAATGTCACGTCGGTCAAAGGAAACCCCACCTTTAAAAACGCAAACGTTTTTAATATATGTGTTTGTTTGAGACTGACGTGACAGGTGCAGGCGTAGGAAACACGAACATGACTCCAGCAGCTGCTACGCGGCCAAAAAAAGAAATCTCTATATGGAGGTGGGGGACTCAAGGTATAAAGGCATTAGGTCGTCTGCATCTGAGCCGTAGCCGTTTTTACTGCAGCCATTTCCTTTCAAGGATTTTTCAATTGATATGGATCCGCAAGTGCTGGGACAAGATGATTTTGGAGCGTCCTGCGAGGACTTGTCCAAGCTGGAGGCAGCTATGAATAAGGCAGCTGAAGGGGAGAATAGCACCGCAGAGGAAGTCTGGGAAACTGCCATGCAAGGTCTTCGCATCGCTGCAGCCTACGCGGCGGACAGAAGCGAAGATGATCAAGTTGCATTGTGGCGCACACATGCCTTGCTTCATGCTGCTTTCACTTTACGTCTGCAAGACAGACCGGTGGAGACCCTCACAATGCATCCAAAATATTCTGATCAAGTGCTGATCAGGTGCCACGTGCCGGCAGGGGTGGAAGCGTGGCAACACTGCCTGAGGCACGCTGCTGGACTCATGGCTGAGGTCCAGAGGGCCCGGAGGCATATGACGATTTTGGCCTGGGAGCTGTCACGGACTCCTACGCGGAAACGTGACCAATGTTGGCTCAGCTTGAGCTGCTACTGGCTCAGACAGTCACAAAACCGCATGCGGTTTCACGTCTATTCTGCTGTGACCGCGAACTGACCGCAGGTGACCGCGTTTGACCGCGGGTCAAACGTGCATGGTGCCAGTGACCGCGGCTCCGGCTGACCGCGGGGACGAAACCGGCTTGATAACTGCGACCGCGCCAATGACCGCGCTACTTGACTATCGTGTATTGGATTAAAAAGATCAAGGGACGCTGACCGCGGGGTGGGATGACCGCGGAAAGGGAGGTATAGGTGTTGGACTGTAGATGACCGCGGACTCAGCAACAGAATCAATGTTTTTAGTTTTTTGTCTTTCTTCTACGCGTTCGTTTCACTCCTTTTTATGCCGCAGCCGTTTTGTGGGTTCAAGCAGCCTATAGGTCTCGAGGGTATATAGCCTTTCCACACCCATGGCCACCGTTGACACGCAGAGCACAGAAGCCGTTGAGCAGCAGAAGTGCTGGCTGTGCGCTCAGGTCTTTGAGACGTCTGAGGGTCGAGTCCATGGACGCAAGTTCGTCTGTGGAGTTTGCGGGAACGCACATCGTACAATGAGAAGAAATTTGGATGGGATGCCTGAGGAGCTGTCCACGTTCTCTAAGGAAGAACAAGCCACGTTTTTCCGTAGCCTTCACGCGAAGAAAAGTGCCGGACCAGCAGGTATTACGTGGCAGACCATCAAGGCCCAGCTGATTCATTGCACGGTGGAGAAGCACACATCTTCCTGCAAGGAAACCTTGACAGGCGAGTGGCTGCCCATGAGCGTATGGCTGTCACGCGGCTGGAAAGAAGAAGTGGTCAAGAAACAGAAGCAGAGGGAATCAGAAGAGTATGGTGAGACTGTGTATCAAGTGGCCATTAAGGCGGACACATGGGAAGAAGTTCATGCCCGCGTCACTGAGTCTGTGTTGCGTCAAGAGCGCAATGCATCCAAGAAGAAGAACAACAGAGACGCAGCAGACTTGGATGTCCCTGTGGAAGCTGCGAGCTCCACGGAGAAGAAAAGCGACAAGGGAGTGGAAGCCGCTGCAAAGCGCGCGGCGCGTGAGAACGAAAAGATTCACAACCTTGCAGCCAAAGGTTTGGCAACATGGACCAAACTCTTGGGACAGTGTGAGAAGATCCTTGCCAAGAACAATTTGGAAGCAATGGAGCCAGGAACCAAGAAAGCGTTTCACGACCTGAGGGATGCTTTGGAAAAGAACGACAAAGCCGCCCGAGTGGCGATGAATGATGCTGAGGCTAACAAAGGCAAACCTCTCGCGGAGATGAAGGCCTTGGCTGAGCTGCCATACGAAGGGGCCGACATCCAAGCTCTCACGAAGCAAGCAGCCGTGATTCTCAAAGACGTCCGTGAGAAGTTACCTAAGCCGGCACCGAAGGCTGCTGGCAAGCGCAAGAAGGACGAAGCCGCAGGCAACGCTGAGCCGCAGGCACGCAGGCGTAGGGGAAAGACGAATCCCTAAGATGCCTATAGGAGATGATCTGGGGGCACAGTATCGGATGCGACGCCATCCTTTACCTTGGGCGCAATATTCGCTGTGATATCTGTGTATAGCGGTTGCCGCACATGTCTTACCTGGGACGCGCTCACCGCTGCTAACTGCAAAAGAAAAAATGAGTGCGCAGATAACTATACCATGCATGACCATGATCACTCAATTACAATTGACCATATGCAATTCACATTTGTGTTTCTATAATTTTATTTAAATACATAAGCAAACGAAACATATGCATAGGACAGAAGACATATATGAAGTTGAAATCTGTTGCGCTGCAGCCATTTTGTGTTCAAAACTTTGTTGATCATGGGCAAGAACGTTTTTAAGGGTCTGGAATGGTCACGTCTGAGTCATAATCCAGGCTTGGTCCGTCTCACCCACGGCAAAACAAAAGTTGGTGACTTTCATACCCTGCCATGCAGCTTCTTGAAGGCAATCCAAACCAAAAAGAAAACTCTCTCTACGGGAGAGGGTGTGGGAACGGCTACGAGCCAGCTGTGCGTGGCAGCCAAAGAAGACATGAAGCAAGCTCCTTTGTCAGCCAGACTAGCAATGGCTGCGCTTGCTCGACTGAGAGATCCCATTGAAGATGCAGAGGGAAGTTAACAGAACACGCATGCATAGTAGTTTTTTAGTTCGAGCATGTTAGCTGGCAAAGCCATAATTCATTGACCGATACAGATGAGTCGAAGTTGCTGCAGTTGAAAAAATGTGCTGCTTCTATATATATATATATATCTCAAACAAGTCCGCATGGGAACTTCAAAACATGTCCTCACATGGAAACTTCAAAACATGTCCGCATGGAAACCTCAATGATAAACGCATGTCCGCGCATGTGACTTTGCATGTTTCTGCAGCCTGTTTTAAAGCTCAAATCTCAATGCAAACGTATATGAAACGCAGACGCATTGATACGAATGAAAAGCCGAGAAAGCAGTTTGATGCGTTGCGCAACATCCGCGGGATGACCAACGCAGCGAGACGAGAGGTTGTGGCCGCATATACTACGACTGCCACGGGGAGTGGTGCCCGTGCGGCATCACGAGCGCAGCATGTCTTTCCGCACAGCAGCGAGTCTTTGAGATCTATGCGCCTTGCAACTGAACGAGGCTCAGAAGACTTGGAGGTGTGGTACTTTTCTTTGCTGCAGCACTTGGCTGCCAAAGTAGACAGCTGCGCCTTGTATCGTGCAGCTCTGCGTCACTGCTTGAAAAAAGGTCTGGACGGCAATCGTCTCCGTCTTATTTTCTATGTCGACGAATGCACCGCTGGTAATGTCGTGGATCCGGACCCTCAGCGCAAAGCCCATCTCGTGTATATCAGCTTCATTGACATGCCGTTGCTTGGCCGGGATTCTTTGTGGCTAACCATGGCAGTGTTCCGTACGGCGGACATGCAGAGGACAGGTAGCGGCATAACTGGAGCTATACGGGCACTGCTCGAAGAATGGCGCAAAGAAAGCGGAGCCGGTATACCGCTAGATGTTGGCAATGGTCCAGAACTTTGTTGGATCCATTCAGTGGTGATGCTAGCTGACGCTGAAGCGCTGCGTGCCATCAGCGGAACAAAAGGCGCCGCAGGCACGAAACCATGCTTGAAATGCGCCAATGTGCTGTCACACCAAGCAGCAGCAAATGAAATTGCAGGTCACTATAGCATTGCTGAGTCTAACTACGAACTCCTCCAACCAATGTCACAAGAACGCTTAGATGAAATCCTTGCACATATCGCATCACTTAGAACCAAAAAACAAATCTCGGAAGCAGAAACCTTGCTGGGCTGGAACTTACACGCTACAAAAAGCAGCTGCCTGTGCAGCCCAATCCTCAGGCCGTGGCTCGACGTAACCCATTGCCACTTTGATTCAATGCACATTTACTACAGCAATGGCATAGTTGGGCAAGAAATTGGATATTGGTGGGAAAAGATACTTGACACGACTAGCATTACTCACGACACTCTTCTTGAATATGTGCAAGCGGGATGGCAACTCAGCACCCCAAGAGGAAATGTCACGTTGCAGCAGGTCCACAACTGCTTCAAAGCCAAGCTCTGGAAAAAAGGCGTCGACTACCGAGGCGACTCCAGTCAAACGATGACTGTGCTGCCGTTGCTGGCCCACTTCCAAGAAGAAATTGTTCGTCCATGTGTGCGGCACATGTATGCGGAATGCAATTCCCTGCTGGCGTTGGCAGCAGTGGTGCTCTGCGTCCAAGAGTGCAAGCATTCCAAGCGCGCGCCAATCCACGCAGACAAGCTGTTGGCGTTGCAACAAAAACATGTAAACCTATTTGCCACTGCGTACGGCGCGGAATGGGTCCGTCCGAAAGGGCATTACGCCTTCCACGTCCCGGAACAAATCCGTGAATGGGGCAGACTCTTAGATACATTCACGCCTGAGCGCAAGCATAAGGCTTTCAAAAGCGAAGTGGCACCACTTCAAACACAGCTTCAGAGCTTCTCAAAACACGTCTTGTTAGAACTAGGGGAAAAAGAGTTGCGCGCTCAAGGCACAGCTGCAGAACTTGAACTGGCCATGGGAATTGCAGCGCCGGCACCTGAATCCTTGCTGCTGGAGATACGCAAATCCCTACAAGGACCTGTCCAGATCAGCAGAGAAGCAACCAATGACACGGGCCAGAAATTTCTAGCCCAACAATTTCTCATCCTGTCACCGAGTGTGGCTGTGGAGATACTACTTTGTGTCTGCGCGGCACAAGATCCAAAAGAAGTTTATCTTTATGCCACCGACTGGGAACCCTGCACCCCAAGTGGCACGCACAGCAACCCCATGGCCAGTGTCTGGAAGAAAACAAATTTGGATCCACAGCTCATCAAACTCAAAAACCTGCAAAGCCAGGCTGTTTTCCTAGCTCGCCATGAAACCTTGGCTGGAAATGCTAAAGTCACGCTGCTTAGATGAAAAAAAAATGCTCCAAAAAGGTCAAAAACGGGAAAAAGTAAAAACCTTTCAAAAAACATACCAAAAACTTATCTGAACTTATCTAACTTATTTCACGATGTTAAGATAAGTACCTTATAAGTTACTTATAACTTAGATAACTCCAGGCGTCTCCATAGTACACTACACTACACTACATTACACTACACTCCACTACACTAAATTACACTACACTACACTACACTACACTACACTACACTACACTACACTACATACACTACACTACACTCCGCTACAGTACACTACACTACACTCCACTACAACTACAACTACACAACTACACACCACTACACTCCACTACACTCCACTACACTAAATTACACCACACTACACTACACTACACTACACTACACTTCATACACTACACTACACTCCACTACAGTACACTACACCACACTCCACTACAGCTACAACTACAACTACAACTACACAACTACACACCACTACACTCCACTACACTACACTACATTACACTACACTACACTACATACACTACACTACACTCCACTACAGTACACTACACTACACTCCACTACAACTACAACTACAACTACACAACTACACACCACTACACTCCACTACACTAAATTACACCACACTACACTACACTACACTACATACACTACACTACACTACACTACACTACACTACATTACACTGAATGACACTGCACAACAGATAGACAGGTAGACAGTTAGATAGATAGATAGATAGATAGAAAGATAGATAGATAGATAGACAGACAGATAGATAGATAGATAGGCAGATAGACAGATGAAAGCGAGAGAGAGAGAGAGATAGATAGATAGATAGATAGGTAGTTAGATAGATAGATAGATAGATAGACAGATAGATAGATAGATAGGTAAACAGCTAGACAGATAGACAGATGAAAGAGAGAGAGAGAGATAGATATATCGAAAGATAGATAGATACATAGAAGATAGATAGTTAGATAGGTAGATAGTCAGAGAAAGAGAGCGAAAGAGAGGAGACCTCAAGCACCTTTCGGTCCATCAGTGGATTCGCTCTGCCATCCCTGATTCACAACAACCAACCTCTCCTATAGGTTTCCTATT
>Ga0126342_10019944_pt1 | contig 11330 bp, 11 predicted proteins | sample Cyp1metagenome_FD_92528 | JGI IMG/M metagenome (GOLD analysis project Ga0126342, IMG submission 92528) | Coral microbial communities from Lord Howe Island, Old Settlement Bay, Australia - Cyphastrea 1 metagenome | ecosystem: Host-associated > Invertebrates > Cnidaria > Coral ...
CAAGCGATACCCCCCAAGTTTACCATATATCATTATTGTACAAACGTGTGGTAAGCGATGGGACCTTCCCAAATTTGTGGATGTCCTTTCCGTGAACCTAGGGTTTTCGAGATTGCTCAATATGGATATATTGAGATGTAGAGCTCACAGGATATTTGTCATGGTTTGTCCAAACAATGAAAGCTTGGGAACAAGTTTCTGTCTATTCCTTGTAGTAATATGATGATACAAAGCCGGGTTGTGCAAATTGTAAAGGATGTCAACCATCAGTTCACCAATGACTAGTTAGTTATGTATCAAACAATAGCAAGGGTACATACCGGGAATACATGGCGCTGTAATCTGTAGACCAACCATGGGTGGAATTGACCAAAAAGTCGCCCAGAATTCCTGTTTCGTGGGGAAGTTGAAAAAATCAAATGGTGATGGGAAATCCTGGGGAGCCAACACTTTGGTACCCAATTTCTTTGAGACATGTTTGTGACTCGCGCATTTCTTGGTGCATCTTGGTGCCATTATATGATCAATACATCATGGTTATAATAACTCCACTATATATGATATGATAACATGATATATTGATCATAAATATCTTGGTTATTGATCATATATAACCATGGTTGATCATATATATATATATATATATATTTATAACATGGTTATATATGATCAATATATATGATCAATATATGTGAATAATTCCACTACTGTTTTCGTTCTTTTGACAAGTGGCATTTTCTTTGCCGTCGTTTCAGAGAAACACATCTTCCGTGGAAACCGCCAATCGCCTAGATGTGAGCCCAGTGCAGCGGCACAACCTGAAGAACCCACGGGTCGCTTTGCGATGGCACCATTGAAGGTCAGCAGTAGCGTGGCTCTGATGAAAGTGAAGAAGGAGATATATGCCATTTATGCGCATCTCAATTGTCCCTTTCCGGGGCTTCCTTGGCTGAAAAAAGACTGAGAATGTCCACTCCAACTCTGGGATGGCAACATCATGAAGGATGCAGATGCCCCGCTGAAACTGAGTTGGATGCATGTCAGGCAACGTTCGCTTTGATCACTTGGATACTGTCACCACGGTGTCTGGATTGAAGATGAGAATTGCAGAAGATATGCGAGGACAAAACAACAGGGCATTCCAAAAAAGGCATCACTCAGCAGCTCTAAGATTGTTTTCCACCAAAATCAGGAGTTTCCCATAGTTTCCCTCCCTTTTCCCCATGGTTTCTCCATGGTCCAGTTGCCCAAGGCACCTGCCGGGCGCGTCAGCCTTGGATGCCAACATCTCCCTGGCGCAGCTACAAATCTCCTCCGTGCAGCTCCATGAAGGCGGCTCAAAATGTGTGGCTGGGGATGGGTCAAAGCTAACCACATAATTACAGGGGATGAACATGATGAAGATCTATTTATTGGCTAGTTTGGGGTGTGAAGAGAAGGGTACCAGGGTTTTGAGTTTTGACCCCATTGACCCCATTTTGTGAAATGGGATAAATGCGTTGAGATATCATAGGGATTTCATCAACAGGGATATAATCATTTTCCAAATCGAATAGCCATTTTTGGGGCGATATACCAATTTTCAGACACACTCCGTGAGCAGTGGCTAGCTTATTATAAGCATTATTGTTGGGTTCTGTGTTCCTACTTGACCCATCGTGGCAATTCCGATCAGCCAATCCAGGCAGTTCTAAGGGGATGACGGAAGGTTTTGAAGTGTTTCGAACTCCGCTCATTGAGGGGTAGAACCAGCAAGAAATGGGAGATTTTATGAGATTTTAAAGGATAGAATGTGATATAGTTTGATATATATATATATATTATATAAACAAAAAGAACGGGACAAAATGGGGAAGATCACCAGCCAAAGTCAAGGTACGTATTTACCAATGCGAATGGGATTTCAACACCAGCAGATATATCAAACAGTGAGTATAGGGATCGAAACCTTTATACTCCTTTATGAAGTACTCAAAGCGGTAAAGACAATGACGTTTCAGTTTATGCAATCTTCAATCATGCCGCTGAGTTTCGAAGCTGTCAAACAGGTTTCATGTGTTGGTCCCCTTACAAGCCTTCGGTAGCCAGCGGGTTCTGGGTTGACCATGCGGTAGATCAACCACTTCTTATTCTTGGCTCGTATCCCTGAGAAAGCCAGGGTGTTGCCATTGGCCATAAATTTATATAAATTTAGGGTCGACGTTTCGGTAAGAGAGTCCTTGGCTAAGATCTTATACACATTTATAAACTGTATGATGCTGTAGTTACCTGAAGGTTGAAGACAAATTCGCTACTGGCTGTTTTATAGTCCTATTGGTAGGATCTGCATTGGTTTGTGAAGGGGAGTGCTACCAGATGGCCCATTCCCGATGATTTGTTCTCAGGCATCTCCTGTGGCCCGGAGGCCTGGGGTGGCTAGCAAGGTGAAGTGATATTTCACCCTAAATGGTACCCCCCAAATAGTAAACTAGGGGTTTATGATATTATGAGTCCTGGGTTGATATTATTGGATCTATCACATTTCGAGGTCCCAGGAGAGTTACTGTACTTGCTGTATCTCGATCTGCATCGTATTTGTTCGGATTGAAAGCATGAACCAATCTACGAGCAGTGAGCAAAAAGATGTCGAAAAAACGGCTTAGATTTTGCAATCCCCAACATAACCCAACCTTGATTCCAACCGTTGACCCGTATTGATCTTCCTTACCTAGAGCCCCTCACCCGCTGTACTATCCGTACTATGACAGCCCGGATGTATCACTGGAACTGTGCAGTTGCAGTTCGAACCTGACACCCAATGATGCAATTGTGGACAAGAATCATCAATAAAGTCTTGTTGGTTGGAATGCATTGTGTTTCTGTTCCTGTTTGAAATTGCTAATCCGAGTGCCAAGATTTGCGAAGATATTTCTGAGATGTGTTGTTCGACCTCCGATCACGCAGCAGTAGTCAAAGGAAACCGCCGAATACCCTAGACCTTTGATAAGCAGTCTTTGCAAGCTGATGGTTCTATTTCAAGTGTTCCTCGAACTTGATGACCCAGCACCCCAGTAGTCTATCAACCAACAAGTTCTGTGCGCGTGATTGTTGCTTGGATTGATTCATACTACCCCCTTTTTGGTGTGATTTGTTTGACACATGTTGACACCCAAGTCCCCTTGCGCGATAGGATCTGGCATCCATTGCTTCCTTGCAGGGTCTTAGCATGGTAACGACCCTGGTCCCTCGGTCAAGGAAGTGGATGGAACATGATCTGGATGAGTTGAGTGGCTTTGGGTCTACATCTTTGGATTTAATTGGACATCATGTACTCCATCATATGAGCGTGTCAATATATAAATATAAATATATATATATATATAAATACGGTATAAACATGTAATTATAATGTATATTACATATATATATAATTATAATTACATAAATGTATCATTACATATATTGCAATCTGTGAATAGCAAGGGAAATCCACCCTAATTTCATCCTGCATCAACCCCATCACTGCCGTGGCCGTGTTTGGTTGGTGCTTGGCTCTTCGCGGGCCCACTGAGGATACGCTGTCCACAGAGACTGTGACACACCTGGAGGCAGACAGACAGTTTGGGTTTCAATATTAGGACTTGCTCTATGTGATTTGAAAAAGACATGTAATGTTACTAAAGCAATAGTAAACCATCCTCAAAATAACCGTACATGGGTTGTATAAACCATCCCCAAATGCTAGGTGAATTATTGGGTTGCCCACTTTGTACAGACGAATACGAATAATTACTTGTTTGATTCTATTGCAAGGAGTTGACATGCAAACGTTGATTGCAATTGCAATGTGTTCAAGGACTCTTGCGATTACCGGAGTCCAAAGTCTATTGTGGACCAACAAAAGCACAAGCAGCCGAATATGGAATTGAGTAAAACGATACATGTCATTCCATGGCTTTTTTGATTTAAAGTTGCAGCAAATGAAGAATGGCAAACAACTGCTCTCGCTCTCTTTTTGTGTCCTTTTCCGATGGGTGTAGAGTTTACTATAACGGGGGTGTGGTTATTCCTTTTTGTAAAGGCAAATGGCATTACTTTTCTTTCCTTTTCTTCCCCGCATGAAAGTCCTGGGATACATCCCTGTTTCCTCCATTGTTTGAAAGTCTTCAATGAATGTAACATTTACTGAGATAAGTGGTGGGTGAGAGAAAGTAGTGTTCTTCCCCTTCTTATGAAAGTAGCCAGCAGGTGTCAAGTCTAACAGCATTTTGCTTTGTCAGAGTAAGTAGCATCCTTTTTTCTTTTCCGTTGAAAATCTTCAATGAATGTGAAGTTTTACGAGGCCGGTGATTTTCTTTCGTTATATGACGGCAAGAAAACAACTCTATATTGCTTGAACTGCACATGGCTAAGCGAGTTCCCGCGCGGCGTAGTTCACATTCTGCAGGTTGTCCAAAACCAGACAACAGTTCCACATATGAAAACACAATCATATAATATACATATTTAGTACTTAAAAAGATGGTCAAAGATGCTACTTAGGATGCTCCTAGATACTATCCACAACATATACACAATATTTACATATTTACATGATATTGACTTATATACATCATATTGATTTACATCAAATATACATCATATACTGTATACATCATAGATTTACATCATATATACATCAAATATACGTACATCATATATATATCATACAATACTTACATCATATAGATTTGTATCATATATATATGTATATCATACAATAATTACATCATATATATATATATATTACATCTAATATATTTATATGTATCATACAATAATTACATCATATAGATTTGCATCACACATATATATATGTTTATATCATACAATACTTACATCATATAGGTTTACATCATATATATATCATGAAATACTTACATCAAATAGATTTGCATCATACATATTTATATATCATACAGTATTTACATCATATATTTATATTTGTCATACACTACTTAAATCATATAGATTTGCATCATATATATATGTATATATATATATATATATCATACAATACTTACATCATATAGATTTGCACTATACATAGTTATATATATATACATATATCATACAATATTTACATCATATGTATTTACATCATATATATATATATCATACAATACTTACATCATATAGATATACATCATATATATATATCATACAATACTTACATCATATAGATTTGCATCATACATATATGTATATCATACAATACTTACATCATATAGATTTGCATCATACATATATATATATTTATCATACAATATTTACATCGTATATATATATACATCATATATATATATATATATATTTCATACAATACTTACATCATATAGATTTACATCATATATACTTATATATCATACAATATTTACATCATATCTATTTACATCATATATTTATATATATCATACAATACTTACATCATATAGATTTGCATCATACATATATATATATATATATATATCATACAATATTTACATCATATATATATACATCAAATTTATATATATATATATATTTCATACAATACTTACATCATATAGATTTGCACCATACATATTTATATATATATATCATACAATATTTACATCATATGTATTTACATCATATATATATACCATACAATACTTACATCATATAGATTTGCATCATACATATTTTTTATATATATCATACAATACTTACATCATATAGATTTACATCATATATACTTATATATCATACAATATTTACATCATATATATTTACATCATATATTTATATATATATATCATATAATACTTACATCATATAGATTTGCATCATACATATTATATATATATCATACAATACTTACATCATATAGATTTACATCATATATATATATATCATACATCATATACATCATATACACAATGCTGGCCACCAACCCCCCTTCTGAGGCACACCTCGAGAGCCTCCAGGTGCACGTCAGCGAAGCGCCGCTGCGGCGGATGATCAGCTGCTTGCGCCTGGAGAACGGAGGCACCACGGGACGCCGGGACACGCGGCGGTGAACCTAGGAATTCCCAAGAAAGAGCTGGTTGGATGAGGATGATGGGAAAATATGGGAAAATATGGGAAAATATGGGACAATATAGGAACATGTTGGAAAATCCGTGAACATCGGGAACAAAACCACACTATTTGAGGTGGAAACATGTGGACACATGTTGATTTTGTGGCGGCAAAGATTGTCCAAATGCTGATTCACTGAACGTTGCTGGTTCAAAATTACCACTGCAATTTATTTGAACAAATGGGGATGAGATCGACAAGATGGGATTAAATGAAGTTACATAATTAATATAAATTATTAATCACAAAATATGTGATGGATTACGTATGTAGCCATTGAAAGTTTGGGTTTTAAGAATCCAAATATGGGGATATCGTCAAAAAAAATCCGATTCATTGGGATCAAATTTGCCACAGGAGAAAGGGGGGTTGACCAGTTCTATCACCTGCAGCAAATGACAAGAGCTGATTCACCAATCTATTGGATCAAAAACATTATCAAAACTTGCTGGCTTGCGGGATTCTCTCCCAGCAATCAGATCATGGTTCATTGTCCTATCAATGATGTTTTTTTTCATGTATGGATGGTTTTTCTACTAAACCAATGTTGTTGAATTTCTAGATCCATTGAAAAAAATATGTTCCACTCAGAAATGGACATCTTTTCCCAATTCCCAGGGAAGGACCTCAACGAGGAAAACGATGCCTTCAGTGTGGAGGCGCTGTTGTTATTCCAATGGCACCAGGGATCCACGGGGATTTCCATACGAAAACACTGGAAAACATGGGAGACCTCTTGGGATATGAATTTCTGGGAGAAACCCATACTGGTTGGTGGTTTGGAACATGGCTTGTATTTTCCATTTCATATATGGGGTAATTAATCCTTCCCATTGACTAATATTTTTCAGAGGGGTTGAAAGTTGAAACCACCAACCAGCATATATGTTTTTTTTGGACTTAACAATCGTCAGTTGTTGGTGATGGTGAAGTTTTGAGATTGACAGTGATTGAGCCACAAAGGTGGGGAACATTTGAAGTCCTGAAGCCTGCTTCTTTTCTTGGATATCATGGATTCGATGATTTGACTCAGCGCCAACTGAGCCCCAACTTATAGAGGTTGGGGATGATCATTCCTGGAATCGTCACGAAGGGCCACATGATACGAACCCCAAATGACCCCAACTTGTATGTTGGCCGACATGTTATTACCCACACTAGGTTGGGTTTTCCACTTCCAGACTATATAGTTATCAATCAGAAGAAGTGGTAAAGGTAGAATCCCAGAAATCAGTTTGAGTCCCAGGGTTTGCTAGCCTTGAAATAGAATGAAATACAATCCATGGTTCCTTTTGGGATCTTTTGGGCATCCAAGCAGTGGGAGCAGTTGCCAGGGTCAAACTACTATTCCTTGCATTTTAGGATGGTCGCAGCACACTTCGGAGGGTTTTCTCTCCTTTGCCTTGAATAAATTGGTAGAGGTGAGGTATGATAATGAGAAATTGCATGGGTGTCTCCATACATGTGGGATACTTATACCTTAAATGCCCCGTTACTATCATCTAATGGGGAAACTGATGATCAAGTATGATCAAACCCACAGAAGGCGTTGGGATCACTTGTTGTTGCCGCCACCTCGCGAGCTCAATGCTGTCCAGATGATGCCCGATAAATGTGGGAATCCAGGCATGTTAAGAGGATGCACCAGTCCCGTTTATAAACCCTCAGATTGGTCCTTAATTGAGATAGGACCTTCATTTTCCCTATAGCTGCACCTGGAAAGAAACAGTTTTGAGATCAGGCATGCCTACCTAAGACCTAAGACAAGAACATGTTGGAAACAGACGTGCCAAAAAGTGGGTGTTACGATTACCATTGATGCAAAACCATTCGAAATCCATCAAGTCCAACAAATTGTGCAATGGCATGTCGCAGCGATTGGCCGGAAGATGGTGCCTTGTCACATTGTGGATCAGGATGTGGATGAAAACTGGCGGAAGCAACCCGGAAAAGTGGGAGGAAATCACAAGCAAAACAGCATTCCTCTGAGGTATAGTATCGATACTATATAGGTGTAACTTGACGATTTATAGTCATATTCATGTACAGGACTTTCTGTATGATGTCGTGTTTAATCCATACCAAGCTTATCTATGCTTATCTCCCTTTCACACTTCAAAGCACTATTAACTGAGACTGAGAGCACTGAATTTCTTTGTGGTAGGACATATTGGAGCCATAGGTACCAGCCAGTTCATACATTTTGGATGATTCCCTAAAGATGTCCAGTACGAGGATCATGTTCAAAGTTCCAAAAGGATGCTGGATACAGTTTCTTTGGTGATTCTTTGGGTTCTTAAAGGTGGCATCTCAGGTTCGGTGACACTTCAGTCGTGCGAGCTGGCAAAATGAGCCCACATTTGGGATCATTTGGGTGTGTCTGAAAATAAAATGGCGGCATAGCGGCATAACCCCCCAACATTGCAATATATTGCATTTTTTCCCTGGGAAAATGGTGCCCGAAATTTTCCGATCTATCCCAGGTCCGGTCTTGCTGCTATTGCTCGCCAGAGGCGCGTAGCCAGGGAAATGTTGATGGTTTACTGCTATATATATAATATTTAATAGACATTAATAAATAAGATGAACCATCCAATTCGAGATGCATTATCAATGTTTATGGCATGCATTTCTGGCAAGTCATTGGGGATGGCTTATATTGGGTTTACCACATTAAGAGGGTTGTCAACCATAGAGGGTTCAGTGCTAGCAGGTGGAAGATGACACAATGAAATTACTGTAACAGTTCATCAGGGGGGATTTGACAATCAACAAAGTGTTAAGTACCTAGACTCTTGAGTCGACATGGAGACTCTCCCAGGTGGATGGTTGCATAAGCACATTCTTCAGTTTCACCAAGGCCCATATTCACCCCATGTTAGGTGTACACAATGGAGGTGCATAGATTTCTTGTTCTCCAAACCAGCTGTTTTGCACTCTTCAGCAGGGCGGGCGATGCTTCATTCACTAAGGAAGTTGAAATGTTCCTTTTTTCACAGTGTCCTATGTTTGTCTATATATTCCGGGGGGCCCTATGTCTGGTCATTTTATATGACTTTATATGTCCACATATGTCCATCCATAGTATGAGATGAGCCCGGGATGAGTGACCCCAAATTGAGTGAACTATTTTTGGACTGCAGACCTCAATCATTCAGGGATGATTGTCATCATATTGATCCATTTCTACTCATACTCCAGGAATTTGCGCTGGACGTGTTTTGGTTGATCATTGTCGATCTATTCTTACTTCTGACGTGAATGTTGGATAATTTTGGTATATGTTGGTTATGTTTGGGTTTATGTAAACCATTAGGTATGTGTCAAAATCATCACCCCAAAAATAGATGGTCTAATTATCTCTATATATAAATGTATATCTAGACTGGATCGATAACAGAACATATACATAACATGTATACTGTATACTAGTATATATATATATATACAATTATATACATAGTAATACATAGATAGAGAATACACACAGATTTATACTAGCAATAAATCACCTCTATGTGGGCAAAATATTTCTTGATGTCCTGCATGATTTCCCTTATTGGACAGGCCTGGAAGACGTTGCCATCCACGTCTTGCATCGTTGCCTGGAATCGGCTCAACGCCCAGAGTCGGCAGCGTGGTAGAAGCGGTTGAGAGATTTCGGGGGGTACGGAACTACCCTTTGGTAAACTAACATAGATATAGAAAATCACCATTTTGAATAGGTAAATCAACTATAAAGGTTGTATTTTCAATAGCTATGTTAAATTACCAGAGGGTATCTGATATCCAAGAATCATGAGGATATGAGGGTTCAGATGGTAACACAGAGCAATTGTGTCTAGAATGAGGATGTAGCCAAAGATCACGCGGTTGATCTATTTCAGAATGGCGTGAGGAAACAACCACATTCAGGGTCTCTGAGCCTGTTTCCATTGGCTTGCCTTCGGGCGAGATTCTATCTGATTCTAAGTGGGTGAGAGCCCCAGAACTGACGCTATAAGGTTTCTTCTTATACGTTTAAACGACTTTCCGGTTTTGTATGTGTTGCTCTTCCATGATACCCCACCAGTGTAATGCTGATTTTTGTTCATATTGTACAAAAAGATACATGTCCATGAGTAGGAACTAATATCTGCAGTGTTTTGGCGACATAAACCTGATACAGTAAAGATACGGTCGCGGCCAAATCTGGCCAATTCGTCAGGCACATTTGCATTCCGAGCGCTGCTTGGAGTGCCGTGGCCAATGTTTGGTAGATGGTTAGGATCCTTCGACATCATCCCCAAATGCTTTGTTGAACAGCTTTGGGAATCATGATTTGCCCAAATTATGACTGGATATGGTTGGCGAGTCGTTACATGAATCATGAAAAAAACTACCCAAAAAACATTAGTTTACGTAAACGGCTTTCAGTGGTGAGTCAGCTCATGATGGGTCAACATGGCGGTCACTCCCAGGTATTTGCAGACGGCTTATTGGCTTCGCATTTCTTAGGGGCATATGTTGAGGGGTTGAGGTCAAATTTGCAGGAACCCCCGAAGAGTTGATATTAAAATCATGTAAATATCCGCGGGTTTCCAGCATTTGTGTCTTGAACTAATGACCCCAGGGTATATTTTCCTACTTCAGATTTCTTTTGAAATGTCCGTTCAATAAACCCATGTCTCCAGGGAAAAATCCTGAGGTTATCCATGGCCAATTCAATTAAAAAACACCGAAAAAGTCTGAGGACCACAGCAACTTGTCCACGACGTCCAGAGGCATCTGTGTGGCTTGGAATCTTTGGAAGGTAGACTTGGCAGCTAGAGTTGCAACGTTGGAAGGGGACCCAACAAAAAATCTCTAAACTTTAGCTGAAAGAGGGAAGCCCAAAATATCAGTATCACATAGATAGAACTTGACATCCGTGTGTTTAGCCATCCACTGCAAAGGATTTTGAAGGATTATATATATAATTATATATATACATATGATTTATTTATATATATATATACATATGATATATATATACATATGATACAACTAAATATATATATATTATGATATATATATAATATATAAATATTTACATAATTTATTTAAATAATATATATATATATATACATAATTTATGTACATAATATATATATATACATATTATTTATATATGCGTAATATGTATATATATACATAATACATATATATATACACATAATATATATATACAC
>Ga0126342_10019945_pt1 | contig 11330 bp, 17 predicted proteins | sample Cyp1metagenome_FD_92528 | JGI IMG/M metagenome (GOLD analysis project Ga0126342, IMG submission 92528) | Coral microbial communities from Lord Howe Island, Old Settlement Bay, Australia - Cyphastrea 1 metagenome | ecosystem: Host-associated > Invertebrates > Cnidaria > Coral ...
GGGAGGGAGGAGGGGGTAGGGGGGGGGGGGGGTGGGAGGCCTGAAGGGGGTTTAAAAATTTTAGTTGGATTGTTTTTTTTTTTAAGTTTTTTTTTTTTTTTTTGTTTTCATGCTTTTCAAAATGAATAAATACATGCATAGATAAAACAATAAATCAATATAGATAAAATTAAATGAGTAAATGAACATAAATGAAGAAACATCCATCCATCCATCCATCCATCCATCCATCCATCCATCCATCCATCCATCCATCCATCCTCCATCCATACATACATACATAGCTCCCCCCACTTTCCATGGTGGGCTTTGTGGCTGATGTCAGATCAAAAGGTAAAGAAGAACAGCGTGGACTACGACAAGTCCGAAGATCACCTCAGGGCGCTTCAAAGCGTTGGTCAGATCATCGGAGAGGTCTTGAGCCTTGGCGATGTCAACGATGTCTCGTCGCGGTACCGGCACTATCCACGGTCCAAGCCATAGCATAACAGTTGCAATGTGAATCCATGTGAGATATCGTCAGATATCCATACTGTGGTCATCTGTGGTCCACGCTGTGGTCCACGCACTTGTGGCATTTTGTGCTGTCTGCTGTCTTTTGAAGCTGTCTCTGAAAAGCATTGCTCCGAGGAGACAGCTCGATGCTGAACGCTTCATCGTGAAAGCTTCCAGTGGACCTCGCTACGTCGTGACGTGCAAAGTGAAGCTGGACAAGTCCAAGCTTGTCTCCGGAAGCCGTGTGTCACTAGACATGACCACGCTCACAATCATGCGGCTGTTGCCACGTGAGGTGGGCTAGTCTGGGCTAGCAGTAGATAGGGGAAAAATGGGCCCACGGTTTTAACAGGATCCGAATGAACATCCCTTGCTTTGGAGTATGAGTGAGCTGAGCCCAGTTGATCTTGGCTAAAAGTCGGGCAGGTGGATCCGATGGTCTTCAGCATGTTGCACGAAGACCCTGGCAAAATCTCCTACAGCGATGTGGGCGGACTCACGGAGCAGATCCGGCAGATGCGGGAAGTCATCGAGCTGCCATTGACAAACCCGGAATCTCAGCACAGCACTGGGGATCGTTGTGGAGGTTTCTGAGGCGATGCGACTAGAATCGACTAGAATCGACTAGATCACTTGCGCAAATTTCGTCACCGTCACTACTCACGGAACATGTGTGGAACTGTGGAAGTTTGGTGGAAAGGCTCGCAGTGGAATGTTTGGAGTGCTGCTTTGCCACTGCAAAAACCGTCAAGTGAAAGCATGCGCACACACACAATATGAAATTGTACATTAATGATCATAAATTAATGTACATTACTTTATTCATTCTTGTGCCCCTATGGTCTTCCTGCATTTATTGATCCAGCTATGCAAATTCGTTAGACAGCACTTGCAAAAAACACTAGAGGATTCATATGACATTGAAATTTGCTGGGAACGTGGGCAAGGATGTTTTCCCACATTTTCCCATCATGAACCCCCAAGCCTCTTGAGGAGGAAGTTCATCATAAATGTACTTATTGAGTTAGTGCGTTTTGTGTTGGAAGCTTAATTTGCATTCAAAACCCAGGCTCTGACAGGCAGCAAGACAAAGTCAGGTCGGAAATTTTTTGACGGGGGAGTTTTGTTGTCTAATTTTGTAATGTTTTCTCTCAACTTCCATTGCCAAGGAGCTGTTCAAACGTGTTGGCATCAAGTCGCCCAAGGGAGTGCTCCTTTATGGCCCTCCGGGCACCGGCAAGACGCTTCTGGCCCGTGCGATGGCGCACAACATGACGGCGTCCTTTATCAAAGTCTGAGGCTTAAAACATCTTAAAACGTTGTGTGGCCAACGGGTTTCACAACGACAGACCACTAGCAGTCACTAGCAAGAGAGATTTCAGAGGCCAAAGCAAGGAGGTGAAAGCACATGTCTGTCATTGTATATTTATTACAAGCTGCAGTGATATCTTGTACATTCACCAGGGTGAAGGGCCACAAGAATCCGTGCTTGCACTGCCAAGCCAACACTGAAGGGGTTGCCATGTGATGCCTTCACTTGAAAGACTTTTGCCCTTGACATCCTGTCGTGCTGTCAAGGTGGTTGCATCTGCAATTGTGGACAAATACATCGGGGAATCCGCCAGAATCATTCGAGAGATGTTTGGATATGCCAAGGAGCACCAACCTTGCATCATCTTCATGGATGCTTGCTGCGTGGATAGCAGATGTTTTTTTGGGTCTTTCTTGATATCATGTGCATTCCTCGCATTCTTCGTTGTTGTGACAGCCTTGGATCTGGTTGCATTATCCAATGTAGACTCATAGACTGTTTGCAGCCTGCCACAAGGCAAATGCGACAATAATTTGAGAGGAAAAGGGCTCTCCCTTGGTAATTTCATGTAATTTCTGTACATACCCAGTATCTTTTAATCCGCATGGCGGTAGCACCCGATGCACCCGCCCGCCCACGCCCAGAGAAGGAAAGGGAAGGAGAGAAGTAAGCGGTTGAAGAAATGTTAATTGTTGAAGTACACTTTGTCTCCCGTATGCTATTGTTTGATGTTTTTTCAACATGTGTCACTTGTGTTTTTGGTGTTTTTTTTCGGCCAGTCAAAGGATGAGATCGACGCCATTGGAGGAAAGCGATTCTCTCAGGGAACATCGGCAGATCGAGAAATTCAGCGCACGTTGCTGCTGGGCCAAACAGTGTCAGCAGTGGGAATTTGCTGCTGGGGTATGCTGGGGTTCAGAAAACCTTCCACTGACGACTTCCATCCAGGAATCCATCGGGATGCTCACGGGTTGACTTGCTTCGGTGGGCCGAAGTGAAGTGCCTCCATTTTCCCATTTTAGCTAAAGGAAGTCAGTGCAAAACCTGCAAGATCTTTGGCGTTTAGTGATGATTGCCCGAACTCATCCTGCATCCATGTCAATGTATAGATGTATTATATAGATTGATAATATAATATATATATGATTAAATATATGATTATGTCTATGTATGTATATATGTATATACATACATAAATATACGTATACAGTATACACATGTATACACATTGTATGCAGATGCAAATAGTATCAGAACTATCTCTGAATCGTCAAGAATTCCATGCCCCTGCACCTGATTTCACGATAGCTAAGGATGGAGCTGTTGAACCAGCTCGATGGCTTCGATGACTTGGGCCGTGTGAAAATCATCATGGCCACCAATCGTTCGCGCCTCAGAAGGTCGTCCTTTGGAGCTGTGAAGAACATTCATAATTTGTTAAATAGTCACCAATACATTCGTCGAATTCGTCGAATTGTCACCGCAGGTCTTGTAGCCTTGGAGATCCTTGAAGTACAAGTAGATCAAGTAGCGTATAAAGGTCATGAGGTTGGATCACCCAGGGTCAGTGGCGCAGTGGTGTTTATTTGTCAGGTCCTGACACTTTGGATCCTGCCTTGCTACGACCTGGGCGATTGGACCGAAAGATCGAGATTCCACTCCCAAACGAGCAGGCCAGGATTGAGGTGCTGAAGATTCATGCAACTTGGCTGAGATGTGGATTCTGGATACAGAGGAGGAATGAGGAGCACGACCTAATTATACCATATACCATATTATATACCATGTTATACCTAAGCGAAGTACGTGACCTCAGTTACCTGAGCCTGAAGTTGTCAGAACGTCAGAGCATCACATTGTTCTTGCAAGTCGGTCTCCCTGCAGGCTGTGTAGCTGTGGCAAAATGATCCTGTGTGTTTGGTTTCGGCTTTTTCGTCCGTGTCCTATTTTGTCCTTGCACCGCTTCACCAGGCAAATCCCATCACGAAGCATGGAGATATTGACTATGAGGCCATTGTGAAGCTAGGTGATGAATGGACCAACATACGCAATATTTTTTCTCTATTTTTCTTTCTTCTTGATTCTTTTGTGTGATTCTAGCTATGGTCCTGAAGCTGGGAACAAAAAATGCACCCAATGCGAAGCATGACATTGCGGCAATTGGCCATGAGGAAGCTGACGGACAACTTCAACAATGCTGACATGCGCAACATTTGCACAGAGGCTGGCATGTTCGCCATTCGTGCTGAGCGCGACTATGTGGTTGAAGAGGATTTCATGAAGGCTGCTAGATGCTTGGCCCTGACAAATTTTATAGATTCATAGATGAGCACATAAGAAGCTTTTGAGGCGCTGTGCACATAGAGGCATTCTAGCGCAAAACCTTCTGGACTGAGGAAAGATTGCCGACAACAAGAAGCTTGAGGGCAAGCTGGACTATGAAAAGATCTGATCACACTGAAATCTAGTCACAGTGGCATCTTTCAAAGCCAAAGCCGCCCAACCCATGGAGCCTGCCTTGACTTCTGATGGCAAAGTGCGGTGAGCTAAAAAGATATTGGTTCGCGATGTTTGGCAGCCTGCTCTGCGACATTTGAAATGTTCATAAATATGTGTAGCGCATTCATAGTTGGATATAGGACTTGGTGGAAAGTCTCGGCTTGGTTCGAGGATTTTGAATGTGCTTCCCGTCCTGCCGTCCTTGAGAAGCTTTTCACAAAAGGGTGACGATTGGTGGATACCAGCGGTGCTCTCCGCTTGAAATCCTAGTTTTCAATTCATGATTCATTTTGGTGAATGATGCCACGGTGCAAGTTGGGTGGTTTTATCATGTTTTATCAAGAGCCCCCATAACCCGCTTTCATTGGCGCATGGTAGGTCTTCAAGCGTTGCCAATCTGAGTTATTCAGTTGCATTTGACTGTGGACTTGAATCACCCCCGGGTTCTGGAAAAGCCTTTCACGACGAACGATTTATATACCAAAATTTGCCTCGTGCCTGTAAGTTTTGAACACATTTGAAAACCTATCTTCCGGAAGACATCCCCAAGGGATTGAGACTTGAAACAGGCCAACATGCTTTGCATTGAAGCTTCAGGACTCCTGCGAGAGCAGAGAAGTCAGCTACGATGAGGCAAGGTGGCATATCCCATGCAGTCGAACATGCATTTGGAGTCAAAACATGAGAACATAGCTCGAAAGTGGGGGCTTTCGATCTATTCCTTCTTGCGGTTTCGTTTTGCTGCGCTGCTGGCACTTGACTGTGCAGAGTTTGCCCGCAGTGATGCAGTCCTGGATTCTTGCACTGTCTTGGCCCCAGTTCTTGGGGAAGGATCTATTTTCAGGTCACCCGTACGCAAAAGTGTAGCTCCAGAACTCGAGAATCAGGATAAACAGTTCTCAATTTACGTCGCTCAGTGTTTGGGTGCCAATATTCCTGAAGAAAGTTTGGTGGTTCCTGTCATTCCCCACTAGCCGCAGGTGCGCACACGCCGCTTCTACGACTGGCACAACTGCAACCCAATGAAGGCGAAGATCCGTGGAGGATGCAGTTTCTGGATGTTCTCCTGAGACCACGTTGATTTCCACGGTTGTCCTCTTTGTCTGTATGCCTGCCACCCAAAAATACCCCGTCCGTTGTCATTGCTACTGTGCCGCAAGTGGATTGTAAATGATGATGGGCAGGGCAGCCATCAGCCTCAGTGTGCCCAATGCGTTCGACAGTTTTTTTGTTGTTGTTGAACTGTTGTGTTTGCCGTTTCTCGACAGACATGAGGTGCTTCCACAATGCAGCATGCATATATTAAATATCGTTTCTTTATCAAACATGGTTTGTTTGACGAGAGCTTACCTTGACATTTTCATTTTGCCTTACGGTTTTGCTGGCACCTTAGAGATGAAGATTCCACCATATTCCAGCTGATCATGCAATCACCAAGCGCCAAGTGATGAATCTGGTAGAAACTGCAAAAGCGCGGAGTTTCTGGATCCGTTTTTTTGATAAGGCAAACTGCAACAAAGCTCATGAATTCGCGGGTGACCTCTGCAGGTCTTGCTCAGCCATTGCACAAGCCAGAAGGCAATCCGACCCTTCGAGATTGGCAAGGAGCTGGAGAGACAGTTTCTGGACAGATCAGACTTGTTAACTTGTTAACTCTTGTTATTTGACAGCACACGCCACGCATAAACTTTGTGGCGAATCCTTCACTTAGTCACCAGCGCAAGTCGGCATGCCGCGGGCCTTGCCATATCTTGGCTCAAGATGCTTCAACGGCATCACAGAACCCAAAAAGATGGTCCAAGATGCCGGAGGTGTTTGACAAAGCAAGCGCTGAGGACATGCTCAATACGGAGCTGAATACACAACGGGTTCTCTTCACGTCATGTACAGAAAGGCACAAGCGGATGGGATCCTCGAGCCAGCCCGACTAGCAGTGACTAGCCGACTAGCCTTGATGGCTGCGCCCCTGCTTGATTTGCCATGACGTGGAAGCGGACGTAGCTCAGTTGTGCATCATTTTCACCAGTGTGTGAAAAGTGGTTGGTCTCCAAGCCCCGGTGCTCTTTGTGCGATCACGATGTTGCACAAGCCATACATTCACACACACACATATATGCATATATCCTGATATATAATTATTAGTAATTGCTGGTGTGCTGCAAGGGGGAGAAGGAGTTTGCCGCCTAGCTCAGTTGCATAGTGATGGAACAAAGATGATCGAAGCAAGTTCGAGGCTCATGGAGCATGGAAGCTGATTGGAAGCTGATTGGAAGCTGATTAAGTTGGAGTGCTTGGAGTGCACCTTTTTCCGCGGTGTCGTGCGCAGGATTCAGTATCCCGGCTTTTGCTGTCCTGCTTCCAGAGGAAGTTTTGACCTCCGTGGCGGCTGATTGCAATGTTACAGAACGTTTGGCAGATCACCTTGCAGAGCCTGCATCCATCACTCCTTCCAGCTTGTCCCAGAGCTGTCCAACAGTCCAACAGTTGACAGGTGCAAACTGTACCTGCAAGAGTTCAGGAGGAATTTCAAGGTGTTATGGCTGGCTTACTGGCGTGCCGATTTTGTCCGACTGGGCGAATGTCATGGGAGACGCTGTTGAGGTACACTTGCGCCATCAGTTGGCGCGTGATCAAATTCAGCGCCACAAAGCTGCGAAGTTGGCTTGGGACCTTGGGATGGGGTCTGACCTATGGAATTTCATTCCTCAGGGCCGTGAGCCAAGTTCAGTACCCAGCTTTTCCCGAGTCTCCAGAGAGAAAGTGATCCGCAATGCTCTTGTCAGTGTTGGGGCTTGGAGAGAAACCTTCGTCTTCTTGGTGACAAGCACGAGATTCAGACAAAGTTGAAGAGCGATGTAAGCGAGTTCAGCTTTGCTGGGAGCAGTGCGCTTGGGAACTTGTAATCTGAAAGGTTATATTATTGACTCTTTCCTATGTTGACTCTTTCCAGGGACCTCGGGATGACAGATAGCGGCCATTCTGTAAAAATGCACATTAGCAGACACAGCACACTTTGGATTGCTTGTTGGGGATCCATAGAGTCACAACTTGCCCCACTAGCTACTGTGCAGTTTGGTGTTCATCTCGGTCGGTCTAGCTCGGGAGCATTCAATAATGTTGAATGCAATTGTGTCTCATGTTCTCTCCAAGACCTTCCAAGCACTTTGGACTTGGGATCTTGCGCTGTTTCCGCTCAGGAGTATTTGCAGGAGAACTGTCCTGAATGGAAGGAACGAGCAGACAAGGCCTTTCCCCAAGAGGGCTTCAGCCGGGTCCGCCTGCAGCTGGTTGCTGACGGCAAGACGTGGGTACAGTCAGGTAGGTTCTCCAAGAAAGAAGGTTCGGTCTCAACTCGTCTCAACATGTCCCACCCCATTCTAGGATTCTGATGCATTCTGCCGCTACTTTGATTTCAAGTGCAACGCTGGCACGCCAGTTGCGGGCAGAGGGCGGCCTGCTTTGGACGCTACCTTCGGACCAGGCAGACGATTATGTGACTTTTGGTCATTCCTGGGGGTCCGCTTATCATGAGTGCAGTGGAATCATGGATGGAGTTTGTCCCGCCACATGTTCATACAAAATTCAGATTCAAAGGCTTTTTGCAACGATTTGCCGGGAGCAAGTTGTACCAACAGGAGTCATTGGAGGGATTGCCATTGTCATTGAATGGATCCTTTTGATTCTCCTCATGTTGGCCTGGTCGGAGGTGGAGAATGAGATTTGCCCGCTCATGGTGCCAGAGGTATGGACCCCAGAACTGGGAAAAGTTTTGTGAGTTCTTTGGCAAACTTTGGAGCCTGACCGAAGATCTTTTGCTGGTCAGGTTGAAGATCTTCTGCAGCGGCCGGTGGATTGGATAGGCGGCCCAAGCCACGCCATGCAGCTGGAAAGTGTGGCTTCGAGTTAGAACGATGCAGTGGCTGACCTCTGCTATCGTGAGAGCGCCAGTTCGTCATCTCTGTTCTGTCACACTAGATGGTGCTCAATAGTGCATGCCAGCACCCATATGTTGCATTACCATGCGTTATTAGTATAGTTATAGTTATTATGCATTATAATTTATAATGCATTGTCATGCATGAGTTATCCATTCAATTTTATCCATTGCCAACTGCACAAACAGACGCACTACACAAGGGCGCGGGTGGGATCAGTATAGCGTCTAGTTTGCTGTTTTGCGGTTTGCCGGAGAGCTTGTGAATTCGATATGTGCCACTGTATCCAGCCTGTGCCAGGCCAGGCCAGCCGCAGCTTTGCAACAAAAAGTCGGCCTGGTGACCTGGGCCAAGGATGCGGGCAGATGCGGGCAGAGCATGCCATGACGTGCCATGACGTGCGTCAGTGCTCAGGTTGGATGTGACTTCAGAAAGCCCTGAAGCTGAACCAACTCTGGATCCATTCCAAGAGCGTTAAGGTACTGGAGGGGTTCACAGGGCTGCCACGGTGGGATTGCTGATCAGTTGTTGAAACAGTGGCTATAGTGGCTACCCTGGAAGCACAGGCATCAATTTGCCGCACCCTTGGGGAAGAGCAATGAGGGGAATGAAGGAATGAACTTCCCAGTGCTTGATGGGAAACAACATGGCGGTAGGTAGATGTCCCAATTCACACGACCGCGTGCAACAAACTGTGATTTCAGTGCTGCATTTGGCAGGCAATGCCCCATCAAGGAAGCACTTTGTTGAGTGAGAGCGATGCTGAAACAGAACCAGAGAATCGTGAAAAGATCCAAGGTTGACATCTTTTGTTACCCAACCAAGCCCGCAAACTAGGCCAAAATGAGAGACGCCGTGAGCAAAAATCATACATACCTGATGCTTCGCACGTCATCTTATGTGGCAACCTCTTGGGCTTGGGATTTTTGATGCATTTTGATGCATTTTGATGCATTTTGATTCAGCATGCAGTAGTGGTTCTCTAGGTCATTCTAGGTCTAAGGTTCGGATCTGCGTTTGCAAAGGCAGTTGCAAGTTCAAGAGGGCACGCCATGTCGTTGACACCAAGTAATTCGCACCTTGCACGGCATTGGGCTTTTGTCCATTTTTGGCGCTGTCGTGTTCTGCATTGTACAGTGTCACAGGCTTCCGTGCCACGTGGATCTATGCGGCACTCCCCCAAGGTCCTTGGATTTTTGCATGTCTTAGGACAGCAACCTCTAAGAGCAGTTCCTGGCCCGGATTTCAACGGGCCCAGTTGAACCAGTTGGTTGGCTGCCCAACCAGGGTGAAGATCGCCCTCTGCGACCTGTTGCATACCTTTTCTGTGTAGGGCCGAACTCTAACCAAAAAGCTGATAGCTTTGACAACCAGAGTCGTAGGGCATGCACTCATGTGGCTCGCTGTGGGGCTTGATGGGCTTGTTGATTGAGATGAAGACCGGCTTGCATCCAGAATCCAATTTTGTGGGACTGTGGGACGAGGCGGGCAGCGTACTTTTACTATGTTGTATATTATATAATTATATACATTTTGCATCATTTTACTGAGTCTATTTTGTACTCCATCCTGCCGTTCGACTCGCTTTCTTGGTTTTTCCTCCTCTTCCATCTCTTGCAATTGTTGATCAAACTTTTTTTGTTTGACCTGCCGCCCGCAGAACTTGTTTCGTTCCTTGAGGGAGACAGCAAAATCAGGCAATTGAAGTGCCCCAGTTCTTCCTTGACAGAATTGCAATAGAGTTTCTATCTACAGTGACCAGAACTTATGGGCGAAGAACGTTGAATGCTTGCCTAGCAGATCTAGCGGCTACTGGAGAACATGGGTTGATTTCTGGACCGTTTGTCTAGCTGCCAGTAGACCCAGCAATGGATCAGTGCAACACCGGTATGGAGCTGACTATTGGCATCCTGCGAGGGCTGAGGTCGTGATGTGCCTTGGTGGCAGGATTTGATCAGACCCCCAGACACACACAGACAGACAGACAGACAGACAGACAGACCGACCGACCGACCGACCGACCGATAGATAGATAGATAGATAGGTAGGTAGGTAGGTAGGTAGGTAGATAGATAGATAGATAGAGTAGATAGATAGAGTAGATAGATGTAGATAGATAGATCTATAGATCTATCTGTCGATAGATCATGGCCCATCCCTTAAAAAAAAATATTCCAGGGTATTAACTAGGTTATGCCGGTTATGCAATATTTTTTTGGGAATAATTTTCCTGGAATAATTTCTTCAAGGGGTAGGTATACGATTATGCATGTTGGAATTCTTGAAATCAATTGAAATCCTGATCCCCCCGCGTCAACATACCCCGGAATAATTAGGTGTTGGAATAATTGTCTATAACTTAAAACATCGTAAAACATCTCGAAACAGCCTAAACGTTCCTATATAGTGTCCTTTCCTCCTTACTTCCCGAGAGTTGTTTGAGGCATCATGCAGTTTGGGCAATTGATGGCAAGTGCTGCCAACCTTCTTTTTTGCAGCGTATTTGCAAGCATAACTAGTGTCCAACGGACCACCTTTCTCTCACGTTACTTTCTCGAGAGTCTTGAATGGCAATGAAGTGAATATAAGAAATAGGGGGGAGGACGCAAGGTTAGGAAAATGTCTAGGAGAGGGCCAGGTTGAGTGCCATTTTGTAGGCTTCCCGCAGGGGAGAAATTATTCTAGTTGTATTGGAGATGCCTGGCACCCATCAAAAACCAAAGTGGGCAGCTGCTACGATCACAAAACTAGTCACTAGTCCAGAAATTGGCAAAAAAAAAGTGAAAACCAAACATTTTCCCTTTCTCACTCATTCCCACTAGGGCCACAACCACCAAACTAGCCCAGAAACGAGAAAAACATCCAAAATCTGAAACCATGTTCAACCAGTGGGTGGCTGAGAAGGCAAAAAATTGAAGATATATGCTGGCTCTTCTTGATCCTATCTGATTATGTTTAATGTTGTGCCCCAACTCTGCAAGGACGGAAACCTTTTTCGGCCGTTTGCCCACAGCTGCTTACGATTGCTTACGTTTTGCTAGGAAAAAACTATAGGGGCATCATTTTGTCAAATATTATTCCAAAATCCC
>Ga0126342_10019946_pt1 | contig 11329 bp, 10 predicted proteins | sample Cyp1metagenome_FD_92528 | JGI IMG/M metagenome (GOLD analysis project Ga0126342, IMG submission 92528) | Coral microbial communities from Lord Howe Island, Old Settlement Bay, Australia - Cyphastrea 1 metagenome | ecosystem: Host-associated > Invertebrates > Cnidaria > Coral ...
GCAGCTCTTGAGCAAGAAAGGGGGCAGGCTACGGCTTCTGAGTTTGAGTTGGACTTACACACAACAAGCACTCGCAAACATCAAAAACAAAGCTATGGCTAAGTTTGGCATCTCGAAAAATGTTAAAAAGGCAAACCGCTTTTGCGCAAGAGCAGCTCTTGAGCAAGAAAGGGGGCAGGCTACGGCTTCTGAGTTTGAGTTGGACTTACACACAACAAGCACTCGCAAACATCAAAAACAAAGCTATATGGCTAAGTTTGGCATCTCGAAAAAGGTAAGGAAAGCAAACTGTTTTTGCGCAAGAGCAGCTCTTGAGCACGAAAAGGGGCAGGCTACGGCTTCTGAGTTTGAGTTGGACTTACGCACAACAAGCACTAAGCACTCGCAAACATCAAAAACGAAGCTATGGCTAAGTTTGGCATCTAGAAAAATGTAAAGAAAACTGCATGCTTTAGCGTAAGAATCGCTCTTGAGCAAGAAAGGGGGCAGGTTATGACTCTTGAAACAAACTTATCGTCACTGACGCGTCTGCATGGGTGAAAGTTTCTGCCAAATTTCTACAAGAGGGTAGGTTGGTTCGAAACAAAAACCATGATCTCCTGAAAGCAGCAGTTTGAAATCCTTGACTAGCTTATTTTTGTTTCATTTTGAAGCAGGCCAACATACAAAAAAATAATTCATATATCTCTAGACCTTTCCTAGGCTGTACTTGCATGAGCAACCAAAGTTTGAGCAACATGCAAGAAGTACTGCGCCATGGCGCCTCCAAAACCAAACCAGGTGCCTCCAAAAAGTAATGGTAGACTCCAGATGAGAGCAAAGCGGTGCCCGCACTTTGTGCCAGTGCAATCAAAACGAGCAAAGGCCCCAGATTGAACTTTATTGCTAGCGCTGACATTTTTTTCGACATTACAGTTAGACTCTCCAAGCACCCGTGATTTCATGGGTAGTCCCACAATGGTGAATTTCTCTTGGTACTTGGAGGGTCTTGGTAAACCTGGTAAACCCACAAACGCAACAAAAACGCAGACGCAAAACCGTCAAATGCGATGTTTGTCTGACTTGGAACAGGTTATTGTCGCTGCTCCGTGTTACAAAGGAGGGCGATGCGCTTTGCCAATGCTGCGGAGAGGCCAACAATGCGAACCCTCAATCAAAGCCGGCATTTACCAATTCACCCAAGAACCCCTAAGTGTGGAGGCACTGTTCGAGAAAAAACGAACAAATTTTGAGTCTAGCTGCACCAGAGTCGTAGTGACTCTCCTTCGAGTAGACCACATCGTTGTCCTGGCAAATGTTGCGCACTGACGCTCATTCAATGATTCAGAGTCTGTAAAAAAGGAACCTGCTCTTGATTCCATTTGGGTGCATGTTTTGTTTTTCAATTTGGGGCAGTTGTTCTTGCTTCTTGCTGCATTTTGGAACTAAAATCTTTCATGTGCGTTCTATTTGGTGCATTTTGGATCTCTCATTGGCATGCTATTTGCAGTTTTCGGAACTAAAATCACAAATTTGGAGGGTATTTGCAAAATGTTTGGTTTTCACGAATTTCCAATGGTTTTCACCAATTTTCCGATTGGTTTTCAACAATGTCTGGATGGTTTTTGTCGATTTATCAATGGTTTTCAATGATTTTTCCATGGTTTTGAGTATTTTTATTGTTTTTTTTCGATAGTGATATCGATTTCTGGATGGTTTTAGGTTGAAGGTCTAGGGGTGGAATGTGTGCATATAAGCTCGGCTAAACATGTGCATTTATGTGTGTGTGTATATACTATGTGTCTGTAAACCATTGAGCAATCGTCTTTTTCAAAGTGGGATTTAAACGAAAAGTCTCTCTTGAGCCTTGAGAACGCATTTAAGCTGTGCTCAATACTCGCGCTATGACCTGGTAAGGTTCAGCCCAAAACAAGAACACAGGCACAAAGCCAAAGGCAATGAATTGACCGCTACTTTGTTGTACCCAATGGAGTTAAGAATTCCAAGCAGGTAAACTAGCTTTCATGTTCGCTAAACAGAAAAACACCGGAGAGTGCACAATGGTATCAGATTATCAGTACAAACATCGGAGTGCGTAGTGGAATCAGTGAATGACAAAATGCCTTTAAGACATGTCAAAATGAAAACGGGCAGCTCTCAAATTCATTGTCGACAGCGGTGCGCAAATGCACCGTCGTCCATAGCAAAATGCTCCATCGGTGTAAGGTATCTACTTGGAAGCGCAAAATTCAAAATTTCAGTTCAGGGCAAACGGAAAACAAAGACCAACGCGCAAAATACACGACTGAAAAATCGGATCTCCAAAGTCCGTCATTCAAGTGAGCACTGGACAGAAACCGAGGTTGGTATAGAAATCATTCTCTGCAAACTTGAATCTGCTCAGCTGGTAAAAGTGGAGGCACATGTGATATTCCCCCTTCTTGTCAAAAGTCTATATCTACATTGGTAGAAAAACGAAGCTATGCACACATATATGGTATTATCTCTTCGTTTCAAGAGTATGTACTCGTGCAAAAAGATATCAGCTCACAGAAGAACTGTACAGAGCAAAATCATCTTGTGCCATCTTCTCTTTTAGAAGTATGCGCTCATCTGTTCTTTGGTCTCCATTGTGTGGACGATGAGGAGGGTCCACCATATCCAGTGTTTCGTTGGAGGATTGTGCCCAGTAGGGATTGCCTCTGTAGTTCTGCCATGAGCTCCAACCCAGCCACGGGCCATCATCTTCATCATCTTGCTGTTGTGGAAAACCCTTGCGCTTGCTCTGCTTCTGCTGATCCTTCCTTGATGCATTTCTCTCCAACTTCTTGGCTGGAGGTAATACTGCGAGGTTCTTGTGTAATCATATCAGAAGGTGTGAGGTGAACAAGTAGTCAGTTGCTTACATCAGTATCTGTAGGTGCCGCCCAAAAATATTCCGGTCAGATAAGAGGCATGTCTCGTTTACTGAAAGCTGAAATTCTCCCACATGATCCATGTGGTCTTGATTGTCGAAGTTATCGGGGTACTCCTCCAAGTCCATCCTTGCATGCCCCCAGTCACACACTGACATAGCGCAACAATCTCATCGCCTTCACTCTTTTTGGCTGACTCCCCTGCGCAGGTCTGGGTTGTGATGTTGCGCAAGTTTTGCTGCAAAAACATGAGGCCCTTGTAGGAGCAAGAAATAGAGTGTTTTTCATGCACCTGTGCAACACCTTTCATGTCGTTCTTCAGCCTCGACTGTGTAGCAGTATGGATCATTCGGTCCATCCAGAATTGAAAAAAATGCTGCGGAGTATGTTGGCACGCCTCCCTGCTTTGGCTGTGCCAATTGCAAGCCTTGATACCGTCACCTGGGATGATGTTGACTTGGTATTTTACACACCCCCCAGGACATAGCAGCTCTTGCTTCCCCACAAACACCTTTGGCTCATCCAATAGGCTCTTGTCCAATGTGATAGATGCAAGCCCAACATATGGAGAGTCTTGCTCTTAAGCGCTGCTCTTCCTTCTTGGCGCCCCTTTCCAAAAAGAATACCCCAAGAAATCTCAAATATTGCCCAAGATACCTACCTTGGACATGTGCGTGATTCATCTGAACAGGGACCAGCAATTTACTTCACATAGCCGTTCTTCCCAACACGAGCAGCGACCATAAGGTCCGTGTAATCGTTGAAGCAAGTGTTGAAAATTTCTTCCTTCAAGGACAGATTTGTATAAAATAAAAATCTATGGCCCAAGATTCTTGACGACGTTGATGAAACAGTTGATGTACTGTGGTTTGTCGCCGATCGGTTCATGTTCACGGTCAGTTGTGTTGCCTCATACAAAACCGAAGGATTTGATGCAGAAAATGATGGAGGTGTTGCTTGCTGTATTACACAATCATCTTCATCTTCTGCTGCCCGCAGTTCAACTACCTCTTCACCCACAGTGGCATCTCCTGCTGTTGGTAGTTGTGCAGGATCTTCTTCTGGGTCAGGACTGCCTGGTGAGGACCGATCCTCTTCCTTCGCAGAGCGTCCTGTTCCAGATACCTCTCCTTTCTGAGAGCGTTCTGCATATGGGTCACTCAGTAGCTGATCAGCTGATTCAGATACCTCTCCATTGTTTCAGATACCCCTCCCTTTTGAAAGCTTTCTGAAAGCAGGGCCCACAGACCACAGATTCTGAAGAAGGATCCGAACCGACCCTTCTTGCCAGTGGAGTTCCAGAAACCAGTTTTCCATAGTTTGGTGGAATCTCTTGATCCATAAATTGCCAGGCTGTGTTTCGAATGCTGCTTGCAACCTGTCCCCTTCTTGAATTCCAGCTCCTTTCTCCTTCTTGACGTGGTCAGAAGGGTGTGCCTGGACTGCAAGTTCCTCCAGTGACGGATGATGACAATACTGTATGTGCCCTCTGCCAGGTCGCAAGACATTCACGGGGACTGTAGGTATCTACTTAGCCATCTTGAGGAAATGTGGTGGTTCGACAAAAAAAGAGCTGAGTGACAAAGAATCAGGGAGCAGCACGAAATATCAGGCCGTCGGTATGCCCTTGGAAGTTTTGTTCCACTGGCCATCCTGATGTATCGGATACATGGTCATTGCGATACATGAAACGAACTGAATCACGAGTCTTTTGGCTGTACCTTCCCGCTCCTTTCCCATAATTTTTGATCAGCCCGTTTCTCTGACTAGAGTCAGCGTTTGCCATGTCAGCGCTTGCCATCGTCATATGTGAGTGGATGATGGAGCTGATACGGATCTGCAAGTTGATTGGAATGCCCCTGAGCGCGTCCCATCCTCAACCCAAAAGGATGAGTAGGAGGATTTGCGTGGGGCATCCACTGAATTCTCGTGAGCATGGATATCGATAAAGAAACGTTGCTTTGGATTTGAGAAAAGGAATGCAGCAAATACGGCACCGGTGAGATTGATATCAAGTGGGCTGAGACCATCCATCCTTTGAAAGAGGTTTTCCAGGCTCAAACGGGCCCCGCTGTCAAACAACCACCGATCTTTGCTGCGACGCGAAACCTCAGTGAAAGTCTTGCTCAAGGTAACGAATCTGGAGTTATGTCGAGGACTTGATCTATGTGAAAACGTTCTGCCATACGATCCAGAGAACCCTCTTCCTCCTGAGTTGCAAATCAGAGCAAATTTCAAGTATCTGATGAAATTGCTCTGCCACTTGAGAAACTTGTCAAATTCCTGCTTCTGTTGTCCCCACTCCAAACAACACGACGCTGAGTCTCGTAACATATGGTCTGTGTCGACTGATGATATACCAGGCACAGAAAAAATACTGCAAAGGTTGCTTGTGCGTTTGCCCCGCAGCGTTTGCTGAGCAACAAAACACCGTGTTTGCTTTCTACAGTCAAAGCAAAATTGCATGTGATCTTCTACAGTAGTGGGCTGTTCTTGGATTGCGTGCATGTCCTGGAGGGACCATCGCAATCGTTCGATGCGTGCGTCCTGTGTCATCATCTGGAACATCAATAGGCTCACTAGGAGCGGGTCCTGCTGACCCAGAAGATCTACCTCACCGATTTACAGGGAGCCACGGTAGTGAACGAAGAGAGCAAACTTCTGGTCTCTTCTTCTTGAGGTGGGCAAATTCACAAACATCGCCAAGAATCCCTCAGGAAGCCTCGCAACAGAAATACATCATGCCTGAAATCAACATGAATGCAGACTGTAGGCAACCATGACCTGAGGTAAGCCTTGTGCTCCAGTAATGATCGGAACGGAGGATGAGCATCCGCTTCCTTAAGAAGACCATGTCTAACAGCAACAAAAAGGTGTTGAGGATTAGCAGACTTCTTCATCAAACAGTCAGCCAAACACCATTGAGTTCCAATAATTACGTGACAAGTCAGCAATGGAACCTGAACATGCTTCCTTGCAAAGCTTGGTAATCATGTGAACGAATAGTAGCGGCAGTAGTCACAAAATTGTTGGCATCAGTCCTCCTGCGAATCTCACTTCTAATCCAGTGATGTCCTTGATGAGTCCTCTCAACATTTGACAAGTTTCATAACATTTCAACAAGGCATACAACTCAGCAGCAGTGGCACTCAAGGTAGTTCACTTGATTGTAGCAGATTCAAAGAAAACCAAACAACCTCTAGTGTTCTTGCTCTTCTCCTTCCTGGGTTCAGCCATGAAAATAACCATAGCACCTTGTGATGATTTGTCACTATTGTTCTGCATCAGGCATAGCAACTGACCTAGGATCACCTTGAAGTGGCCAGAGCATAAGTTCCGCGGGATCACCTGCAATTTGTCTGCAGAGTTTGTTCACAGCTTGCAATCACCTGTGGTGGGTGCAGCAGCAGCAGACGCACAACGTGAGAACTGATAACATGAGTAAGACTGGATTCTTGATTGCAACCAGTTGATGCTACCTAGAATCTAGGACCTAGAAGCGACCGGTATGCAGTTTGGAGATCCTTGTCACATGTGTCTTCATCCTTAAAACCTTTAGGCATGACAATCTCAGTAGGTTCACTGGCGCACACAATGACTGTTCAACAGTTATGTGGATTTTTTTTGGTCTTCTGATCAATGATCCACTTGACACATTGACCTGTGAACAGCAAGTCGTTCACATCTTCATGACCAATCTTGAACCGTGAGCTCTGGAGCCCCAGTATTGAACATGTCGTCAACATGAAGACAACACATGCCATTTGGTTTTCTTCCTTTGGCGTTGCTGCCTTTCACAGGGTTAACCAATGTTCCAAGAAGTCTTCAAAATCCCAGCTGTCAACTGCGGCGTCCTGGCAAGGTATGTGCGCTCTGAAGGTAAGAAGACCGAAACAAGAACTTCAGCTTCTTCTTCTTCTTCTGCCAGACTTGTGGGAATGAATTCCTTGTTCATGTCATGGTTCATCTCAAGTAACCACCAAGCTCCTCTTGTCTTCGCAAAAGAAGTCCTCAAGTGAAACTTCTTTCTGTCAAAATACGGATCAGGAGTTTTCAATGGTTTTGCACGATATGCAGCTTGTGCATGACCATTCTCAAAAGGATACCAGCCAAACCTGTGTTCAACAGACTCCAAAAAGTTAACATGCTTTGATCAACAGCAGGTGTCCATGCACAATCGTCAACCTTCTTCTCCTTATACTCTTCCTCTGTTTTCAAGCTTGGGGTTTTGATAGCAAGCTAAAAACAAATTTCAAACAAAAGAGGCTTATGAACTTCCTCCGCTATGCCGGAGGATTCATCACACGTTTCCTCACCTTCTTGTGAGCACACACCATAGTATGATGTAGGTGCTGGCTCCGTTGCCTCAGAGTCAGCAAAGCTAAGTTGTTTTGGCTCCTCAAAAGCTCCTTCATAACACACGTATGTGCATCTGTCAGCTCTTGTTGGCTGGATGCTAAATGAAACCAGAAATTTGTCTAAGCGATTCCACCATGTACGTGGTTCAGCGTCCACTTCTTCTTCCTAAAGTTGAGCTGTTTCTTCTTCGGTCATTGTATGGTTTCGTTTCATCATCATCTTCTTGTGATGAAATATTTCTGGTGTTCCCTGTGGGGGCTTCTGTTGCGCTGGCTGCGCATGCTCACCTGGCACAAATGACGCTGGCGTCGTTGTGGACATGGAATCGAATGATCACCGGTCATGCGAAGGTCCTGCATCTTCTTCGTCAAAATCATCTTTAGGAACCGGTACTGAAATTGGTTGAAAGTTACCTGGTAACTGTACCTTTGGCCTCTTGATAATCACCTCGGGCTTTGCCTTTGACAAAGCACCACTGGGTTCTGAAGCCGGATCAGGCCCTTGTGAATGGTCATCATCTTGTCCAGGATCGGCATATCTTCAAGTGGAACATCAGGATTTGAAAGCAGAGTTGATGGGGAACTTGTATCTTGTGTTCCCCCGAGTCTTGAATTCCCCCTGGCATATCCAAAGCATCATCAGGTGGTTGTCCAAAGTTATCTGGATATCTGGAATGATGTTCTCTTGATCATCATTATCGCCTGAATCTGGTCCAGTGCTGTAACCAGGTTGATGGTCATGATCCAGAGGATCCTCTGGTTCATCACTAGTTGGTGCATCATCATCTTGGTTGTCAGGTGGAACACTAGCCTCTGTACTCCTTGGTAACTGATCAATCTTTCTCATTGTAAGCAGCTGATTGGTAAACTTCTGTGGAAGTATGTGCTTCAAGGGCACAAGAATTGAAGTCTCAACATGATTCAGTCTCGCAAGAAGCATGAACACTCAGCACCGCGATCCAAAAACATTGATGCACCACACAGTTGCTCCATCATCAATGTCATGTAAGAGATCTTCCATCAGGAATTTTTGTCTTATGTCTTTGCATGGAACAAGTTGAGTGAAACACGCAACAAATCCAAACAAACGTGGTGGCAATGTTTTCCATTGTGGATCTCTCCAACGTTTCCCGTTGGTATCAAAGGCTTGCCTTGGTTTCAAACTGGTCGTCATCATCTTTCTTGTAGTAATTGCATGCTAAAGGATTTGATAAAAGGATCGCACTACAATAGCTGGTGATGTCAAGTAAGATGCAACCAATCCTTGTCTTGATTCTGGCATTTCGAAATTCTTTCAATGCTGAGCCACGCGGTGTGATCACAATGAAACCTTTTCCGCGACCAGTTTGAATTTTCATCACATCTAGGCAAAACTTGAATAGAGTACTTGCAAGCATGTGGTGAAGATTTGTGATCAACACATATTCAGGATCAAGCTTCTCAAGTTGTTCCCAGACTTAATCTTGCTTTGTCCTGCTGTTGAAGTTAAGGCCGCCATGTTTGTGATCATCTGGTTCTCCAGCCTTGCTGTTCATTCTAGACATGTGCCAGCTAAGCCCAGTGTTGCTGCTGAGCAATTCGACAATATCACATTTGCCAATTCGAAAAAGCCAGTGAGCTTGCTCACCAAGGTAAGCTTCAGTGTGCTCAGCTAAATCTGGTTCATAGTCATCTGCATCTTCCAAAGCAAGTGGTTCAGGATCTGGATTGTCAAGTCCAGGAACAGCAACATCATGCCATTCGTCATTATCACGTCCAACCTTAGACTGATTGAAACGCATGACAGAATTGTCAACATGAACATTGACCATGAAGCCTTCTTGTGAGATAACAGATAACAGTACCTCTGATCCACCTTTCCTTCCTCATAGCCTTAGAAGCAATAGTTGGCATTAGCTGGAGGCATCCACGCAAAAACCTTGTCACCTGGTTTGTGTGAACCATCTGAAGGCATAGTTCTTTTGGCCATGTCATGCCTAAGAATGCCCGTCTTTCTTCCTGATGTGCCTTCACTGCCAACCTCTGTAGTTCTTGTTGTGTCCTGTCTTCGGCTAGAGCTTTAATGCTCAGTTGAGCAGGATCCGAAGTTTCAATGTCCAGAACATCTGGTCGTCGTCTACCAATGGCAATCTCCAAAGGTGGCTAGCCACTAATGGCCAACTAAATGTTTCTGGCCCAAACAGTACGTTTGATAGCTTCTCTAACTGTCAAGGCTCTTTGAAATAAGTTCCATGGTCGATTGAAAAGTCGAACAGCTGATTCAGCCCTGTTTGGCCATGGTGTTCTTGAACCACAAGAGCATTCCTTGATACCATGAGTTCTGTAGTAAGTCAGTAAATCTTCTTGAAAGAATGTACTTGTTCTTTTCCCCAAAAGGATCTGTATGGTCAACAAGGATGACATCTCCAAAGTTGGACGAACGTATGCCTGAAACCCTGGCTCGCGGCGGTGGTGCAATTGAAATATGACACTTATTACACACTTAAAAACCCCCCGAAGGGAGAGGGTGGAATGAGATGAAATGAGAAGTCGTGTTTCGCCTGCTGGGTTTCCGGCTTAGCCCCGTTCCATTCAAAAACCATTCGTGCAGGTACAATAATTGGCGTCCCAATTCTCTTCCAACTGATTTCCGTAGCTTCATTGACACGGATAGAAACACAGTCTCTGTGCCCCTGCTCTGCTGGTATACTCATTCGAAACGAACGATCAAAACTCACGCGCTGCCCGTCTGAAGCTGCTTGAGGTGCCGGAGTCAAACGAACGATCAAATCTCATGCGTCAAATTGCATGAGGCTGCCACATCCAAGCTTATGCGTTGCATGCCTCAAAGTGCATTGAACTGCTGTACGAAAAGCCCCGCTCTGTTGGTATATTTATTCGAAACGAACGATCAAAACTCATGCGGCACACGTCTGATGAAGATGCGCTGAAGCGCCAGAGTCAAGCTTATGTGTAACTACATCACACTGTATTAGAAGGCCGTATCCAAGCTTATGCATTGCATGCCCCAAAGTGCAGCAAACTACTGTATCCAACCGGTTGCCAACCGGACCTGCTGGCAGGAACTGCTTGCAAGTCCAGTGCTAAGCGTTGTTGTGCTGCAGGGTCTTTCAAGGTAGAAAGGTGCAAGTGGCTGACGCGCTGGAGGGCAGATTGAGGAATGCTTGCGTCAAGGATAGCAGTAACAGGGAAATGGTGGGAAGCAAGCGCAGCATCTAAGATATTCGGTGTACTAAATCTAAACGAACGATCAAAACTCATGTGCTGCACACCTGAAGATGCAATGAAGCGCCGGATTCAAACTCATGTGTAGCATGCATCAACTTGCATAAGACTGCCGTATCCAAGGTTATGCGCTGCATGCCTCACAGTGCAGTGAAACTTAGGCATTGTATGCCACAGGGTGTCATGAACTTCTGGGTCCAAACTCATGTGTTACACACCTCAGAGTGCAGTGAACTTCTTCATTCTTGCTAATGCCAACACCGGATTAATAAAGCCCCCCCACCCACCAGGTAGGCAGGTAGGTACCTTCTGGCTAGTTTTCTTGACCACCCCTTAATAATAAGCAACTCTGAACCATAAAAAATTGGATATGGCTTGAGTCAATAAGATCATCATAGAATTCCATTGGATTTCATTAGATTTGATACTTAAAACCTCATGAATATCATCAGATCCCATTGAATTTCATAAGATTTGATACTTAAAACCTCATGAATCCCATCAGGTTCCATTGGACTTCATCAGGTTTGATAATTAAAACCTCATGAATCTCATCAGATCCCTTTGGATTTCAAAAGATTTGATACTTAAAACCTCATGAATCTCATCAGAATCCATTGGATTTGATAAGATTTGATACTTAAAATCTCATGAACCTCATCAGATCCTATTGGATTTCATAAGATTTGATACTTAAAACCATAATCAAAGGAAGTTTAGGGGGAGAACCTTCCGTGTTACGGACTTTTAGAATGTCAGGGAAAGAGTTCGTCAAAGAAAGAGTTAGTGAGGGAAAGAGTTAGTTAGGGACTGTCAGGGAAAGAGTTAGTCAAAGGAAGAGTTAGTTAGGGA
>Ga0126342_10019947_pt1 | contig 11329 bp, 10 predicted proteins | sample Cyp1metagenome_FD_92528 | JGI IMG/M metagenome (GOLD analysis project Ga0126342, IMG submission 92528) | Coral microbial communities from Lord Howe Island, Old Settlement Bay, Australia - Cyphastrea 1 metagenome | ecosystem: Host-associated > Invertebrates > Cnidaria > Coral ...
ACACTGGGCGGGGATGGTCGTGGTTGAGGTCCGGCAGGGAACACTGGGCGTGGATGGTCGTGGTTGAGGTCCGACAGAGAACACTGTGGATCGCGGGTCGCAGTTGGACGAGGACGACGAGGAGGACGACGAGGAGGACGACGAGGAGGAGGAGAGGAGAAGAGGAGAGGAGGAGCAGCCAACTGACATAAAATCTAACAACCTTCACCTGGCAGGTGGGGAAAAACTGAGGGAAAATTGCAAAACCATGAAAAAACAACTATTAGAACGGATAGTTTTTAAATTGGAGAACGGTTTATAATATTGGGTTGGCCACACTACTTGTGCCTTATGCAGTGCTTTCCAAGGGCAGCCCGCTCATCGTGATGCTGGAAGTACATATCCAGGAGAGTTGCACCGAGGAGTACTTGGAAGCCGCCCGGAAGTGATACATGCACCGATTTCTTTTAAAATTTGTTTGCGGATTTATATAACCAACAAACTTGAGATACGAACGGATATATGAGCATAGAACTATTAAAGTTACTTGGCGGTGCCAATTACTTCTGGATTCTTAGCCATGCATACTTAGGAAGATGATCCTCAAACACCCACCAGTCTGTAGTGCATTTTCTCCTATCAACCCTGCCATAGACATGGCAATTTTCCCGGCAACTCAGGTCATGGGTGCGAACTGTGAGGGTTCCAGAAGTGAAGTGGGCTGCTTGCGTTTTGATATGATGCGTGCTGTGGCCAATGCTGACACTTTCGTTTCCTACGAGGCCCAAAAATGGTGAAAGGAGATGGATTGATCGTGTTGTTTGTCAAATAATGTCAACTGTTATGGGTTCATATTGGCTTAATCAGATCAATTCTCAACGATCATGTCAGATGATGTCGCTGATGCCCATTTGATTTCCAGCTCGTTGAGCCTGTCGCATTTCTTGGCGCTTGCCAGGTTTTTGAATCACCCGCCGCCATGGACGTGCACAAGGACATGCCGTATGTAAAGGCATGGGGAGCATTTCAGTATGGTGATGCTTGGCAGATCAGAGCACATAGCGCAGAACATTTCTCGCATCGAAGTATCCCCCCAAAAAGGCATTTGTTTTCAAATTGTATGGGTCCAGTCGGCAGCCCACATCGTGTTTTGTCCAGAACATGTGTAATCACATTCTGTACGCCAAACATTGTGGGTTATTTGTGGTCATTTTTGTTCCCATAAACATGCCATAAAATGAGTGTAGAGTTCACATGTTGGGACATGACAACCCCACATGATATTTTGTTTATAGTAGTTTTGCACACCCGCATATATATACTGTACATATATATTTATATATATGTGTGTGTGTAAATGTATATTAAATGCAAATGTATATGTAATGTCATGTGGTGTCATGTAATGTCATGTCATGTCATGTCAGTATGTATGTAGGTATGTATGTAGGTATATATGTATGTATGCATGTATGTATGTATGTATGCATGTATGTATGTATATATGTATTTATGTATTTATGTATGTATGTATGTACGGTAATGTATGGTAATGTATGCTAATGTATGGTAATGTATGGTAATGTATGCCAATGTATGGTAATGAACGGTAATGTATGGTAATGTATGTATGGTAATGTGTGTAATGTAATGTCTGCAATGTAATGTTTGCAATGTATGTATGTAATGTATGTATGTATGTAATGTAATTTTGTATGCAATGTATGTAATGTTATGTAATGTAACGTAATGTAATGCAATGTAATGTAATGTAATGCAACGCAATGCAATGTAATGTAATGTAATGCAATGAAATGGTATGTATGCAATGGTATGGTATCTTATGCTATGAATGTATGAATGCCTGAATGCCTGTCTGTCTGTCTGTCTGTATGCATGCATGCATGCATGCATGCATGCATGCATGTATGTATGTATGTATGTATGTAGAATTATAGTTTAATTGTAAATAAATAAATATATATATATACAATTATATTTCTATATGTGCATATATATTGAGTAATGATAATAAACATTAAAACATATTAAAACCATATCCTAAGGACAAGGCAGATATATGCCCATTATATTTCCATGACATTGCTAGTAGGGTATCTCCATAGGTTACAGCTGCACCAAGGACAAGAAACCAGTGATCAGCAAACGCGTGGTGAAGTTCCAGGTATTGGACCTTCAAGCTGCGGAACTTCTTAGCTGAAGCGGGAGGCCCCTGGATCCAGCGGTGTCGGTGTCAGCTACATGGTTGGTCTCCAAATTCAATGGGGATGTTCCTTGAGTAGGGAAAACCTGTCATTGGATGGGAACGTATTTCCCTTAATCAATTCAGCAAGAAATGGAGCACATTTAGTCGTTTTGATGGTTCGCATTGACATGACTGATCCAATTTTGGGGTAGATGACTTTGAGCCGAACCAACCCCCAGTTTTGTCCTAGCTATACGTCATTTGGTTCAATAACTAGCCGCTGGTATGTTGCACAAGCCACGGCTCAGCCTCAGTCATCTCCCAATAGTGTTAATCAGGTGCCCCAACAATGGATTGATGGCTTGGAACATCATTTTCCCCATTCAAATTGCCAATTTATTGGGGGTAAACCATGACTAAACCAACTTTTTTTCGAAACCAGGTTTCAAATGTTTTAAACTGATCCTGCTTGGCACGTGTGCAACATGAACAATAATACACAGATCGGTTGCTTGGTCTGACCTTTCCTTCACCACTTCCCAGAATTTGTCAGGCAGTTGATGGAGTGTGAAGTGAGGATGCGGCAGGCATGTTTCACGACACATATTCGATACATATATACATACATATACGTATGATTCCATATGATTCTATATGATTCTATATGATTATATTATATATGATTATATGTTATTATATGATTAATTTGATTATTATTGATTATAATTGCTCACTTTTCTCCACTGTGCATCCGACTTGGACTCACGTGCGACGACTTGAAACCCGATTTTGTGAAACTATCGGCAAGAGCTGGTCCACCTCGAGGCACAGTGGAGATCGCACTTGACGCCACCGGGGTCAAAATGCTAACGACTCATGTCGTGTTCACTGCAACAACTTTGGGCCAGAATTGTGCAATGTTAATCCATATTGTGCCGTACAGGGGCATCAGAACCAAAACCCCATGCAGATCTTATCAGATCTTTTCTGTCCAATCTTTATATTATACGTACCAGTATCAGTATGTAGTATTTTATGTTGTTTTCATATTTTGTCCTTTTCCTTCCCCTTTGTGAACCCATGATAGCAAGAGGATCAATGGGTACCTGTTGTTGTTTTTTGGTGAATCAGACGCCATCAGCAGAAGTCCTGCAGTGACCGGTTTTGAAATAGGGATCTTTATTTCTATGTTTTTGATGGGTTGGCTCTGTGAGGAACAGATGGGTTTCCACACCAAAAGACAGTATGGATGTGCAGCCAAGATCAGCCAAGTCCAAACGACTGCGGATATCCTAGACATGTTACATGACTCAAGGAAAAAAGATGGGTAGACTAACCATGACCGACCATGGCTCAACCACGCCTCGGATGCAGCGGGGTCTGCTACAGGAGCGGCGAGTTGCTGGTCCTCGGTGGAGATGAAGGTGGCACGGGTGACCAGCTCTCCCCACGAAGTGCAGCTCTCAGTGACCGCTGGGGGAGTCCCTGCAGCCAAAAACACTCGCAGAAAAAATTGGAATCAGATGTTTAAGGAGGATTCACGGAAAAGCCTGAGATTGGGAGGATTTGGATGTGGTCATCAACCGACGCAGTTGGTTGAGTTTTTTTCCTTTTGGCATGTGCTTTTGTTGATTTTCTTGCGGTGAATGAGCAAATCACGTAAATCAATATAAAGAAAGGATTTCTAATGATTTCTGGAGGGAAACCACAAATGGGTTTAGATGTCTAGAGAGTCCTAGGTATAATTAGTTATAACATATTATAAATAATAAATAGATGCAGCAAACAAATATCCTCCAAATGCTCCCTACCCATCCACACCCTTTCACCATGGCAACTTGCGTGCTGAGATGATGTTTGGCGCAGCTCCGATGGCAAGACATGGGTCTGCGTCCCAGTGTCCCAGTATCCATTCTCAGTGTTGAAATTGTTGAACACATGGTAATTCCAACTAATTCCAACTAAATCTATTCAGTTTTAGGATTAAACATTAAAATCCGCTTGTTGTATGCTTTTGTATCAATCCTTTCATTGTCTAAACTTTAGTCATTTTTGGTATCAGTCTCTCCAACTTTTCGAATTTCCCTCTTTCTTTCGATGGCCATCTTCGCCAGGTCCGGCAGTCGGCGACTTCGCCATGGGCAGCGCGAAAGTTCTTCGGAGCAAGGGGCCCCGGCAAGGATTGCAGGGAGTCAATGGCTGGTACTTGAAGGATCGACATTGCATAGTAGGGGTAATCGCTGAGGTATAAAGTCACTCAGGGATACTCAGGGAATAAATAACAAATTGATTAGCTATGAGGTATTTGTGCCCAGGACTTCCAGATCCGAACCTTGCAGGTTTGGAGAAGAGAGGTGGCAGGATGAAGCTGTATACCCACAGTTTGCCGATGTTTGCCATTGGTTTTTCATAGCGATGTAAAACCAGGGTGTGGGGGTTTGATCAATAGCCCAATGAGTAAATTGAGGACTGAGCCAGGCCATTAAATATTAGAGCCAAGAAGCACTGCTTGTTTTCGGAGTTACCCACTTTACCATGAATCCGAACTTCCAGGATCACTGTTCTAAGGAATGTTTTTGGGTCTCTGGGGTTTTATCCGTTGGTCAAATACCATTGGGATCTTGATGTGTGTAGAACCCAAGAAGTACTAAAGCCACAATCATGAGAGCTCTTATTTGGTTCTTGATTTCCCTCACAACACTGCATTCGCAACCGCAGCCACGGCACTGATATTGTTGGTGTCAGAGCTCGCTTTCAGGTGTTCAAAGCCACCCCATAAAGTTGGCTACAGCAATTGGATACTGTTTATTCAATGTTATCATATTATTCCAGCTCAAATCTCAATCACTGTCAATCACCCTTGATGATTAGCTTCTCACGATCTTTCAAGCAGTTTGTGTGAGGCCGCGATGGACAATGATGATCGCCGAAGTCTGAGATCCCGTGGGTCACTTTTTGCTTGTCCTTTTATAGCTGAGCGGTGGGGCGCGACATTGCGACGGGGGAATTTGTGAAGCTGTCAAAACATCATGACAAACCGTAATTGGATGTATATAATTGGTTAGTTTATGCTAGTTTATGTTAGTTTATGTTAGTTTATGTTAGTTTAGGTCTAGAATATAGTTATGTTAGTTCGCTGGTTTCTCGCATCTACACCTTTCATATCATTTCATTGGGCACTGGTAGAGACCCAGCATGACCCAGCAACAGATCGCGCCTTTGTGATCTGTCCATGGTCTCAGATGATCTCAGATGGTCTCAGGTACTTCACTGGTGGTTTGTGTGGCCGTGGCACGGGCGGCTTCAATGATCGATCTCCGAGGAATTGAGGGTCGGGACAGGTGGGAAGTACGTATTTCTTTTTGGAACCAGTGGCAAGTCAACGAAGAAACGTAATAGAATGTAATACAGCACTGGTGAACCAGAGCTTAAAACGATGGATTATGGTCTGTTTTTTTTCATTCTGTTTCTGTTTCTGAGCATCTTCCTGCATGTGCAGCAGTAGCTTCAGTATCGCACACCTGTAAGATCTGCCTGAGTCTACCAACACTCGGCCTGAATTTTGGACGACTTGACTATTTGGCTTCAGGTTGTCAAGAGATGCCCCTGTTGAGTTTTCGACGCCTCATGATTGTCATCTCAGTTTGACTTGCGAAGTTGATGATTGCGGCCCAGCCGTGACGCATTTGTTCAATGGTTTCAAAGCTAGGTACGGTACCGATGACCATCAATGTGATACTCACTACTCCGCGACCTGGCATTTTTTTAATGGGCCATTCAGGTGTTACAAGGCCATATATATGGCCATACAAGGCAATATTTTGGGGGATTCCCTCACATAGGCCTTGGGCTCTATGCTACGCGGGCCTCCAGGATTTGGCTCGCAGCTGGCACGCTGCAGTTTTAGCGGCCCTGGAGTGTCAGTTGAGCCCAGGGCAGATGATGGCAGATGGGTGAAGAGCATATGGAATTTATATGTTTTTTTTAGATATTAGATATATTAGTTTCAGATGGTGTTTTTAGTTTCACTCCAGCGCTCGATGCTTCAAACTGTGACATCGATCTGCTCTTTGAATCAGCGCAGGGACGCTACTCCTTTGGTTTGGTCCGAGTGCTTTGACCTTAGAAACATGGCGCTGCATCAGGAGCACTTTGAGGATCATCCCAGGAACTGGATAGGGAATGATGGGGAGGGGTCCCGGAGGGGTTACATTGCCATGCCATCGTTAGGAACAGGCTCCTGACTGGGGTCATCTGAGTTGGGTCAGAAGGTCGCATAAGCTTTTGGGACCGCAAGAAATACACACAGCTTGGACTTGTGGCAGGGGCAGAATCTGAAGTGCTTTTGGCTTGGCCATTTCAGATCAAAATACTTCACCATCTTCACCCCTTTTGGCCATTCTGTCTCAGCTGCCATGTTCCGTGGCTTCTTGGGCCCGGGAAACGCATTAAACTCATCGCCGTCAACGCAGCTGGCACCAATGCCCTCAGGGCCCAATGGCTTGACGTCCTCGCTGCCTGAACAACCAAATTACGAATTTCCACCAGAACCTCAGTTGACATGAGGAGATAGCAGGGGATGTGGCCAATCCAGTAGTCAACGCCATTTCATCCAATTTCAAGAGTGGTACATGAAGGTGGCTGTAACAAACTGTGAGCCCCACTTTCGGAATGGTAAAAAATGGCATGGTTATTATTGGTTATCTATTGCACTTCCCGTGTTGTTTGCACTATCTGGCACGGTTTTGCGAGTTTCTTCTCAAGCATGGTCAGTACATACGATAAACAGCCATAGCTCTTTGCCAGTACAAGTCGCTGCTTACTGTACTACATAGGTCATGCCAGAGTCCCTGGGATAAGTTGGCTTCTTCCATGCAGGTAGCACATGGTGGCACCATCAACTGCAGCATCAAGCATCATCAGACCAAATCTGGGAAAGGCGTTTTGAGTAGATTAATAGGATGTGAATGCACTCGGCTATCGATACGTTTGTGGCAGATGGGGGATATACAAACCGGCTAAAAATGGTCAAATTCCCATTTTTGACGATAGCAGCAACCTTCTGAGGCGGTGGCGAATGGCGACATGAGATCTTTTCTTCGCCGTGAAGTGGAGACAGTGGCAGCCTCCATTCCTCAACAAGCTGCATCTCCACCTGTGCAGCTGATCATTCAGAGCCTCCGGAAGATGTTTAAGGTGTCGCATGGGCAGCTGGGGGCTAGTTGAAATGGATTTGCATCATTGAAGGGCTCCCCTCCATGTTTTACTCAACTCAAAAGTGGCACCTTGGGTACTTGTTTGGGGTCTTGGTCCAGAAGCCAAGCCCACAGCCTGCCCACAGCAAGATACAGCAAGAGCCAAGGAACAGTTCCAGCGTCAGTTCGACTCAGCCAGAACGGGAACAGCTTCCACCGCAGAAGGTACCACAGCATTTGTGGCAACTTTCAAGACACTCGGCGCAGCAATGTTTCAATGCGGCAGATGTTTTTTGTTCTGCGTTTTGTTTGTGAGTTACTGTACTGCAATTATTGATAGTTATTATTTATTATTAGTTATTGTAATTCACCCAGATTGTTTGATGTTCATTGTGTGCCTTGCTTCTGTATGAGATTATATGAGGGAGTGCAGTCATGTAGTCAATCGTTTTGCAGTTCGCCCAAGAGTCAGCGCCACCCGGGTTAGGACAAGACCTATCGGATTTCTGGTCATCTCCATTGAACCGAGCATTTCCGCTGCATTTGGTGAAGTTTCTCAATGCTCATGTTTGTTTTTTTAAACTTTTTAAATCTGCTTCTCGAGCAATCTCAAAGTTATTTCTCAATTCATGAGCAACTGACTCTAGGCCCACCTTTTTGCTTGTGTTTTGTCATCCTGATCCTGGCTGCTGTAATTTGCCTGATGCAGATTGGGCCCAATGACGCCAGGTCTGCATACTTGGTATAGCTGGCTTTGCTCTCTGGATTTACCATGCGAACTCGCAGTTTCTTGGCAGCAACATGCAGCAACTACGCCTGCTGATATTTGCGATGAACCTTCGTAAAGTTTTCAGTTTTGATGTTGACGTCTTGCCCTTCGCAGATCCGGTTGCTTTTGGCCCAGTGGCCAGAGCTCTGTCAGCGCAGTTGAGGCACCAGATGCGAATGTTTGAGATGCAACGCAGGATAGACCCTTTGCTGTAAAGCTGATGGCTGCTGGCTGCCGGCTTAAATCATTTTAAACATGGAAAAAACCAACGTTTTTACTCTCCCTGTTAGAAGCAAATATAATAGCACAGTGAGACAGAGAGAGAGGGAGAGTCCAGTTGGTTTGAAGTACTGCCGCCTTCAACTATGCCTCAGTCCCCCCTTTGAAAACACCGAGAAATTCCTCTTCCAGTCCCCCCTGCTGGACTCCAAGGACAATAACCCTTTCCTGAAGATTGTGTCGCAGATTTTAGGGCCCTCAGGGTGGCCAAGGTAGTGGCTGCCACTCCGCTTGACGCTTGCGGACTGTTTTCTGTTTTCATTCACTGATTTGATCAGAATTGTGTTCTTCATGTGTCACGTTTGTGAAGACCAGTCCGCTGGGAGGGATTTGCAGTGGCCTATTGGATGCGTTCCCAGTGCTTTGCCCCTGACCTTGTTTCACCGCACAAAGACTAGCAGCGCACAGCAAACAAAGAGGCAACGCAGCACAGTTTAGCTTGGAGACGGTGATAGCACAGTTTGGCCAATGCACGCTGTACCACCATCTTCTATGTGACCTATCCTTGAAGGCCTGTCAAGTATGTTGACAAACCTTCTGGGGGCTAAAGGAGATTATGACTTTATTATATACTATTAATTACTTATTGTCACTATTATTGTTTTATTGCTAATTGTTAAGATTACATATGATTATTAACACATGATTGCTATCATTATAAGATATAGGTGATAGTGACCAGGCATTTGCAGGTCCTTTTTGGTATCCAATGTGTCCCTAAGACTACACCCAGTGACCCAGTGGTGCATGGGGATTTCATACACAGATGAATGACAGTGGCATTTTGCCGCAGAGTGCATGGAAGATGTCAGAGGCATGTTCAGATGTATCCGTACGCTCTGACATGACAGGTCTGTCTTGCTGACCAACACTGCTTTCGGGCATTAAATCCCCTTGGCCTGTATAAAAAGTTTGGGCATAGAATGATATAGCACCCGTTTGGGTCAAAAGATGTCAAAAGTATCGGTCCCCCAAAATGCATGAATGGAAAACATATGGTTCCATGAGCCCATAACCATTTGTAACCCATGTTTGGGCGACCGAATCCCCTTGGTTTGTTTTGAGATGTTTTGAGTGGTTCCACTTCCATTCCCTGAGGCGTTTGCTTTCTTGCTGGCTATGATGGTTTTGCCTGGGGCTTGATTGACTGCCAACTCCTTTTTGCATTTGTTGGCCACGTTTTCGTCTGCATCAAAATGTCGGCCATGATCATTCGTGTAGGAGAGTCGTGTGATGTGTTTGATCTTTACCTCCAACCCCGAACCATTTTGGGAAAAAACCATGCAAAAGTCCCAATAAGTTCCAAGTAATGAACATCAGATAACATCAGCAGGCTTACAATTTCTTCCCAGAATGTTTGAGGGGTTTAGCCTAGCCCTATAAATAACGAGGCCATAGCCTTCCTAGGCTCACCATGACGTTTGGCTTGGGGATGCCGAAGGAGCAGCAACCTCAGGGCGTAGATCAAGGGAAAGGATCAACGGTGGCTCAGCGAGTCTTTGAATCATAGAACATGGACTAATAGTGACTAATTAATGCAACTACATATATTTATATATAACTGTATAATACATGTTTTTCTTAGATATTAATAATATATATATAAGTATATATTATATATAAGTATATATATTATATGTATAAAGTATAAAACATATATATATATATATTATCTGATTATCGCTTTTGGCTCCCCGATTTGTGGGGTCGCTGTGCTACTCGCCCCTGACTCTGGGTCAGTCTCACCTGCTGAGATGGCGTTGCAGAAGGGGAGATATGATATTTGATGATAGAGAATATAATTCGGGAGATGTCGGAGATGTCAATGAACAGCACCGCTGCAGATTGGGAGCTGGTTTGCTTCACACGTCACAGAGAAAGCAGCTACAACGTCTTTGAGGCCCCGTGGCAACCATGGAGAGGAAAGGAAAGATCCATCATGATCCATCATATTCTACAGTTTGACACCCAACATGGTAAACATGGGTGTGCACGGTTTCTTATTAGATTTGCTGCATGATTTTCAGCCACAGGCAACAAGGAGTTTGTTCGAATTCTTCCGATCATGCCGCTGCACTGCAGATGTATTTCGATGTATGTCCCTTGTTCGTGTTGTTTCCCCCTCTCGGGGCATAAAACTCATCAACCACACTGATGACAAGGGTTTTGACATGTTTTGACCCATAATACGGCCCATACCCATTTTGAGGGAGGCATCACTGCACTGGAAGGCTGCAGTCTCCAGATCCAGAACATATTCTAATGATGTGATGCCAATCCTTTAAATAGATGCACGCAAATACATACATCACCATATATGAATCATATATCTTCTCTTACTAGACTGTGAAATGATGCATTTGAAAATGAATAGAGTACCTTCAATCCATCATTGAACCCATCTGCTTAGAGGTGCCCCCTCAACGGTCACAATTCCAAGTTCATTGAATGATCCCCCATGTTAAAATACAAAAAAACTATTGGTTGATGGATCCATTATCCTAGAATGGCTTGGGAAAATTTACACACCTAAATTTGGCGAAACAAACATGGTTTTCCCATGGTTTTCCCATGTTATCCCATTCAAAAACAACATAACAAAGGCCTCTAAACCCGCTGGGACTCAGTACCGAGCACCTTGGAGACTTGGCCCCAGAAACCTATTCCTTGTCCACGGTCCGCCCTCGGACATTGTGAAAACCGGAATTTCCGAAAGGCCCGCGTGGGACCACCAACTCTGTGCCTCCAAGGTCAAGTTCTGTGATGTATTTTGATACATCCAGGAGCTTCATTTGTAACTTAAATTTAGGGTACGAGAAATTTCAGGTACGTTTCATGTAAAATATGATCAAATGTTGGATTTATGCTCGATCCCCAAAAATATGCTCGAGGTGCATTCTA
>Ga0126342_10019948_pt1 | contig 11329 bp, 10 predicted proteins | sample Cyp1metagenome_FD_92528 | JGI IMG/M metagenome (GOLD analysis project Ga0126342, IMG submission 92528) | Coral microbial communities from Lord Howe Island, Old Settlement Bay, Australia - Cyphastrea 1 metagenome | ecosystem: Host-associated > Invertebrates > Cnidaria > Coral ...
TATGGAAACATTGAAGAAAACCATGGAAAAATTGAAGAAAACCATGGAAAAATTGAAGAGGCACGAACCCCAAAAAAAATTCCAAAACTGTAAAAAAAAAATACCAAAAACAATTCTGCACCCATATATAATTCATCACATTAGCTAAGTCTATCATGATTGATGACTGCATCCTCAGATTGGCCAAGATTTTCCATTCATCACATTCCATCACCATGATTGATGAGGAAGTTGCCACTGAAAAACAAAAAGATGGTGACCGACAAAAAAGGGCGGTTTTTGGTCCAAGAGATATGGCCTCATGTATCCTGAAATGTCAGGGCTATCAACAAAACAAAGCGGACATGCAAATACAATAAATCCCACAAAGAGGATCAAAGAGGCGACATTTTCTAGCATTTTTCTTTCGAACGCGAGCGGCGTTGTCTCGGTTTTGCCCGGGTTTCTTTGCTTTAAGACCTCGCCGTCAGAAAAAATGTTTGGCAATTGCCATGGCAGCAAAATTTCTGCAGTGCCTAAACACGTGCGTGTACACAATATGAGACACATATGAATGTATTACATATGTATATGTACGTGTATTCTGTGAGAGTTTATTATGTATACATTTATGTAAGATATATCACGAACTCAAAATGTGTGGTTTTCTAACATGTTTGTCATCAATTTCCCAGGTCAAGCGATCAAATTTATCGACCTCATGTTGGGTCAGATCTGAGAGACTGGCGCAACGTTCTCCTGTCTCACCCAGTGATGATTTCCTGGAAATTCCAAAAGCCAAGAGTTGATTCATGGGGTCCCCATGGGGTGGGGATTCGAGTACGGTACGCCATGGTGACAATCCATGATCCCTTTTCATCCCTATTCGCGGTAGATCAAAGTCAGCCCATTCGAGGATTCATTTTTTTTGCATCAGGTTTCGGGCATGTCATGATGCAAGTCCTAAACATGCTGGGGCACTACGAAGGTTATTTTATAATCAAAAAGCTGCAGAAAATGATGATCCCAAGCCCTCATCATTTAGGAGCTGCGATCCAACTGGTGAACAAAGACCTTGCCGTGACTTGATGGGATAGAATTTACCAACATACAATAAAATAGATATAGCATGGATATGCCCCTTTTAAATGGTAAATGGCTTACCGGGTTCAACATTTTGGATATCTTTGGATCTCAAGTGACCCTAACTCTCAGCCACCACTATCACTTCCCGGACGCAGAGAACAGTTGCGCTGGTCACCGGGAGCGGAGAGCTCTTGCAGTGCTAAGAAGATAAATGAAAATGAACATATTATGCTGGATTTACATTTGAAAACAGCCGTATCATTCTGTGAATTAATCACTATGCTGTTCGGCTGTGTTCACCGGCTTCTGCAAAAGCTCTGACGAAAAAACCCATTTGACGGCCCGCAGCCGTGAGAAAAAGAGAACTGAAACAGTGATTTCGCCGACCCTACGATCGGTGCACCATTTTTTCAATCTTCAATTACTCCACCATTTACAGACGGTCGACCGTTCATGATTTATGATGCAATTCTTTTTTGACAAGGAATCATGGATTTGAAGTGATCACGGCATCGTTTCAGTGGAAGAAATCCCCGCAGCTATGAATTATCTCCAACTACTTCAGTTGTAACTCCACTTCAGTCATATGGTTCCGTACCTACCATTGACAATCTTTGACCGGATCTGATTCCGTGTGTTGCTGCAAGTTTACCAGGTAAATCAGATGACAACAAGACGGCTGGCAACAAAACGGGCGTCATTGGGCCCGGGGCCTTGGATGCCTTGGATGCCTTGGATGCCTTGGATGCCTTGGATGCCTTGGATGCCTTGGATGCCTTGGGACCAGATCCCAAAAACCGCTGCCTGCGGTTGTCCATTGATGACCCAAAGGATGACCAATACCACGGATGCTCCAGGCCTGGGGAAGTGATGCCACCCCCACTGGCCTCCAAGTTGCTGGGCTTGATGTCCGGGGTTGGGATTTTACAGGACCATGGGGTTATAACATGTTATAACGGTCATGGCAACAGATGGCAACAGTACTTGGTCGATATTTCCAACACTCTCGGTGGGAAGCCACAGGAAATTTGTGATTTAAGCAGCAAACTCAGGTTGGAACGAATGGAATCTGGAGTACAACCCATGAAAATCCATGAAATTGGTGGTTCTCGACACTGTGGTTTTTATTTACCATCCTGACAAATGGGATAACCATCCCGATCATTTTTCAGGAGTTGAGCCTTATAATACTGATGTGCCAGTGGTTATAGATATTTATAGATTGTATTGTATTGTGCTTAATTATTATCATTATTTTTTCACTAGCACGAGTTGGGATGTACTCAATAGAAAGTAAAAATTAACCAACCACAACCATAACCTTTTTGCGCGTTCAAAATCCCCGTTTGGAACTACTTGGAACAATGATTTCCAACCACTTCACTCATGTTTTTGATGATGGAAACTTCGGTTAAACCAGCATCTCGCAGAGTCTTTTTGCATCTCCACAAGGAAGGTGGATGCAGCAGATGGTGCTTTAATGTCCATCCTTATTGGCGTGGGAGTCACCTTGGTTTTCTTCCTGGGACTGTTGGGGCGCCTGGAGGATCGGATCGGAGATGATCGGAGATTGGGACCAAAATGGAGTCACTGATTTCTCGAGTTAACCATATATAGTGTTTAATAACAATAATACCGCAGATAGTGAGAACCAGTAATGAATATTGATTGATATTAGATAAGCGTAGATGTTAAAACAAGATGGTCATTTCTATGGTTACAAAACCATCCATTCATTGTGCTTCTGCTGTTTTATTTGGAAGGACTGAAACACCAGCGCCAGGAAAAAACCTTGACCCGGTCTTACTACTCAAGCAAGACTTCTGAAGCAACTAAGAAATTATCCAGGATAGGTTGTCACGGCCCCATACCAAAGTCATATGTTCATATTTGTCCTACCTTTGTATGTGTGTATATTACGTATATATATATATATATATGGTGATATATTGCTTTTTGTCTTATCCTCTACGTGTCGGCGTAATCCGGTAATCACATGCAAATATTCACAGATATAAGTTGACCCAAACCATGCTCTGGCTTATTGTATCGGGGTTATGATACCCCTGACTTTTTGGAGATTGGTATATATAGCCCCTCATGGGGATACCTATTCAACAGCAAGTATTTCATGGGCCGCAGGTATTGCACCTTACAGCTGGGTCGTAGACGATCGCAACAACAGGAGCCGCAACTCGAGTAGCCAAGAGGTGGATCTCTTCATTTTTGGGCCGAATGTCAATAACCACAAGGGGGTAAATAAGTCATTAGGTGGGCAAAATCCCGTTATCTAATTTATAGGGTTTCAACCATCCTTTTGGTGGTGCAGGATTTCTTCCATCCACCGTATCTTTACCCAGTTTACCTCTGCCCAAACCACCACCAATTGCTGTGGGTCCTTTGGTAGCCCATGGGTGTTCATGTATTGTCATTGGGGGGCACGGGTATTAATGTCACACGTACAACCAACATGTCCGTATTGTATTATTTACATACTGTGTAGATATATATATATATATGATATTATATCATACATATATCATGTATATATATATTATAATTCCAGTTGACCTATTTGTTTACTACTACCAACATTTGTTCAAAAACATCAATTCCCAGCTGTTTGTATATGAACAGGCCAGTCATATGTGGGTTTCATCCCCTGTACATCCACCATGGTTTCAGGAGCCACTGATGGATCCGCAACCTGCACGGCCGACGGTTCGATCGTGCGCCACCGCAAGGGTTGGGCCAGGGTGGCTGGGTGGGTGGTATCGTACATTTCCATGGAGGAATTGATATATCTCGTATCTATTTCATATCCTAATGTAGGTTGATCATGATTTTGAAATTAAATCTTGTGGCAACTTCGATTTGATTTGTCTGATTGCTTGTCTCGTGCTCTAGATGCAGGTTTTAGCATCCTCAAGCATGGGTAAGCACATTGCCAAAACCATTCAAAGCAAAGGCTAAGGCTGAGGCAATCAATCACAGTCAAGATCCCTTCCAATCTTGTGCCAAAAACCATTCCCAGAGTAGTTCTTTCGACTGCTTGTACAGGTTTTCCATGGTTTTCCCGACTTTGATGGGGTTTTCCCCATGCCTGCAGTTTTCAGTCTACATCAATCATCATCAATCGAGATCTTCCAAAACTCTGGTACCTCCAACCCCCCTCCAACCTTCAAGGTTCCAAAGGACATCATGGCTAGGTAATTCAGCGCTAGAAATGCTGCTTGCTAGGAAAGTACAGTGAATGATGATCCGGTTGGTGGTTTCATTTTTTGCTTTCAACCACAGACATTGTATATTTTTGATCCGTGGTGGCTCAACCACTGACCAGTTATAATCGATGTGGAAAAATTGCAACCACCGCGCTGCGAAGTCACTGGAATGATTGTTAGGATTCGGGTAACTATCCCAAAATGATGCGAAATGGCCAAACTTTCAGGTTGGTGCATTTTTGATTTTTATCCAGATCATGTAACTGGTCTGGCATATGTTACTAAAGCAACTGTTCAACTCTCAGGGGGTGGCTCAGCACCATGCAGTTAAGTGCTCCTGATCATCCCAATGAGCAGATGGTTTCTAATTGATCACCCCTTTTAAAACAACCCATCCCCCCCAAAAAAAACTGGGGAGATTCCAAATTTACAATCTAATTTAATTGGGTTAATACCTCTATCCCATCATGACATAATATGAAATATCATGAATCCCATCTCATTATCCTTGTTGATTCATAGGTATCCCCATGGATGCCATGTGGCAGGTACCGCCAGCAGCGCCAGATGCAAGGTGGTGAGGCAGCGGAGACGGGGGCTGCACCCACCACAGCGCCGCCTACGGCGCCATGGTCAAGCCAGCCGGCGGCAGGTGACAAAATGGATGGGACATGAAGAGTTTTTTCATTGGAATTGTGCAAACTTGGCTTTTCGTTTTTTTGTTGTGGTGGTGGTGTTGGTGTTGGTGTTGGTGTTGGTTTTGGTGTTTGTGTTGTTGTTGTTGTTGTCGTTGTCGTTGTCGTTGTCGTTGTCGTTGTCGTTGTCGTTGTTGTTGTTGTTGTTGTTGTAGTTTTAAGAGTTGTGATGTTGTGTGTGCGTGTGTTTCTCGATGGAAATCAAAGCAACTGTGGATACTTGAAGTTTCAAGAAATATGTTGTTTTTCCCCAAACGAAGTTTGGGGCTATTTTTGACCCAACAAAAGGACGCCCCTGTGCCCCTGTCGCTGACCAAAATCTTTCGAAATGCCTCCGAAATGGCAGATGCAACAACCACCAGCCCGGCACCGACCGGAAGTGCAAGTCGTGGAGGTGGGTAACCACCACAGAATTGAGTGATTGATAAATCGGGACGAATTCATGAATTTGCTGACATGATGACAACTCCAGTCCACCGGCTTACTCAGCATAGTTACCAGTCAGATATCAACCGGGTTGGCAACCAAAGTGGGATTCTTTGGAAATGAACCCAAACTACTTGCACCCCTACCAATTGATAGGCCTGGTCCTCAAAGGGCTGAAAAGATACTACAATCTTAGGGGTTAGATAATCACCCGCATTTTTTCGGTGCTTTGGCGCAGTTTTGAGATCTGGGGGCACGCTTTCAAATGTGATCTATTCTGTTGTTTTCCAGTGTGACCTTTCTCATACTGAGGGTGGATCTTCAACCTGCTCGAAGCAAAACAGTTTGGGGAAGCATTGCCAAACCTTAGGACCTTAGGACAAAGGTAGAACCAGGTTGAAGCAACCCCCAAACAGATGTCATCTATCATGGCAGAAGTTGTTGGGTGTGAGTACCTGTGGCACGTCATAGGTCAATGAATCCCTAGAGGGGTGGATGACCCCACCTGATACCAATGGGAGCCTTGGACGTCAACCAACTTGGAAGCAAGCATGGCTAGGATGACACAACACCGAGTTCTTCGCAGTTGTCAATGTTCCCTTTCGCCGGCTAAGAATGGATTTGCTGATGGTTGGATTCCATTCTTTCACCAAATATACTTCCAAATTCAACTGTTTTGTTCTCATATTTTTTCGTTTTTGCCAGCGCAAGTTTCTTCAATTTTCTTGAGTGTTTTTTTGCCGATAAGAAATATCATGTTTCAACCAATTTCCATCAGCCTTTTTCAAAAATGTGTTCCTGAAACTCCCAACAATCTCAACGCACCAAACGCCAACATACCACCACCAACAAGCAGACAACACGCAAAACGCCTACTAAGCCCAAATGCTGGAGGTATGTCATGTCCAACCCCCAAAAAACATCGCAATTCCCCTCAGTTTGCTCTTGGGTTCCCAGTTCTCCCTCTATTTGCCTTTTATTAGGTATTAACGTAAAAAATAACTTCAGATTTATTCCTATTTTCTATGATTTACTAGGTATATTAGGATATAATATATCAGGTATTATCTGAAAGTCCTTTATTGATCATTCTTATTAGACTTCCAGCCATTTCCAGTGGCCCAGCTCTGCCAGGCTATGGCGCCCGACGAAATCAGTCGGCTGCCAGTGGTGCCCCAGCCAGTCCAGCACTAGGGGGACAGGCGCCGTCGGAAGTCGCGTGGCCCGGCTCGTTGGTTTCATAGGAACCAACGAGACATGGGAAGTGGGGAATATGACTATAACATACTATGACATACTTATGACATACTTATGACATACTATGACATACTATGACATACTATGACAGACTATGACATACTATGACATACTATGACTATGTAGCTGATATAACTGATAAAACTGAATTATAGAAAGTATAGAATTCGATCAGGAAACCCAGTAGACATAGATAAAGGGTATACATAACATTCTATAACAACTATAACTGCTTGGTGGTTTTAAATATCGAACAAGAATCGCATGTCAACCAACAATAAGATGGGGATTTAACGAATAGACATGCTGGCATGACGACAGCCTAACTGGGACAATGATCCTGAACAGATAGCACCAGGGCAAATTGGCTGGAGAATCCCTTCACTGGTTTCAAGCTGGGAAATTCAACGAACTAAATGGCAAGCTTGGTGGATTTTCCAAGTCATGGCAAAATTTGCCAGCACCATTTAGAGCCCAGCCTTTGCTTGAAGACTTTGGCTGTGCAATGCTGTGCATCTTGGCTTCGGAGTCGTCCCCCTTCTAGTATTATCTAGTCTTTACAGGTTGAGCTTGTGTAGCTGAATGTTCATCGGGCCTAGCCTCCCGTAATTTAACATAGCTAAAACATAGCTATATTCTTCAGGTAAATCATTGAACATATCGAACTAAATGGGCCATTGTCCATATCTATCTAAAATTACTAAATGGTAATTAGACATCGTAGGCCAATTATGGGGTTTGAAACTGAAAGGCATTAAAAACAATTCTTGATTTGAGAGACCACCCCAACCTGACAGCGTTGACCTGGCATCAGGAAGAGGGCTCCTTCTGATACTTATATATCTGGTGAAAGCAAAAATATGTTGCTATATAGCAATATATAATGTGATAGAATATGATAGAATATGATAGAATATTATATATATACATATTAAATTAATTATAGTTATAATTATAAACAAAAATAACCCCTGTATATATATATATTCATATATTAATCATAACACAATATTTAGAAATTATATTATTTAATATTATTGTAATTAAAATTATTTAATATTATTTAACAAAATACACAAGTCTTGAATAGGGTTTTAACGGGTCTCGAATGGGTTTTGAACGGGCTTCGGACGGGTTTTAACGGGTCTCGAACGGGCATTTTTCTTGTAAATTTCCGTATAAAGTGGCTCTTGTGGCATGTTGAAGTGCATTTCGACCGCGCAGGCTCGCACAAAGTGTGCGCCGTCGTTTTGGGCTGCGGCATTTTTCCTGTAGATTTCCGTAAAAAGGGGCTCTTGTGACATGTTGACATGCGTTTCGACTCGTATGCGCCGTGGATTTGGGCTGCGGCATTCCTCCTACAAATTTCCGTATAGGGTGGCTCTTATAATATGTTAAAGTGCATTTCGATTAAGTAGGCTCGCACAAAGTACGCGCCGCGGCTTTGGGTCGCGGCATTTTTTTTGTAAATTTCCATAAAAAGGGGGACTTTTACGAAATCTTGACATGTATTTCGACTGCGTAGGATCGCATAAAATTTGTACCGGGATATGCCGGGATTTTGAACCATTATTAATATTATTATTATCCTTCTCCATTTTATCTTATTATTATTATTATTTTCTTTATTATTATTATTACTATTATCATAATCCCTATTTTTATAATTTTTTTCTTTATTATTATTAATTTTTATTGTTATTATTATAATTATTATTTTTTAATATTTTTTTTATTCGCATTATTTTTATTTATTTTTATTATTCTTATTATTTATTATTATTTTATTTTATTTTTATCTTTTTATTTTCTTATTTTCTTATTTTTTTATATTATAATATATTTATTATTTTATATTTATATTTATTATTATTATATTTATATTAAATTACTATTATTATTATTATTGAAAAAAAAAAACAATTAATTTATTTTGGAAATAAATGCGGGTGCTAAATAAATGGAAAATTTAAATATTTAATGTAATTTGTGTTTTTAAATTTTAAAATAAATTGGAAATATTATAATTAACAAAAATTGAGGTAAATAAATTGGATATTTTCTAATTAAAAGATTTTAGAAAAATCTTAAAATTATTTATAATCTATATCGACCGAATAAATATTAATCATGAAATTTCTAGGCATGCTAATTTGGAAATGAACCGAAACACAGAGGAAATTTTCCGTCCACTAAATAATATTTTACAGGAAAAACAAAAAAAATATTGAAATATATAATTAGAAAACCAAGAGAGTACCCATAATATCAAGCCACTTTCACTACAAGAAATCTTTTTCCACAACAAATTGAACAAAGAAGGTTGGGTCGCCCTAGAGCGGCATGGATATATAAAATAATGAAAAATTATTGGCATAGAAAATTTCAAGAATACGAAACACCGTGAACAAATAAAAATATGGGCTCTTTCCTTTTTAACAATCTTTTTAATTCACCTTTAGGACGAACAACTTCTGTAGTGGTGCCAACGGGTCTCACCCAGATTTATGCTTTTGAAAAAAAATCAAAACCATAATTAAATCCAATTTTTATTGGGAAAAAAATATATCCAGAATTCGAATTTAATAAAAAGAATATCCAGATAATCCATTTTATAATTTGAAATCCGGTATTTTATAAAGAAAAATATCGGGATCATTGCTAATTCCAATCCCCCCCTATAAAAAATAAGGGGAATTATTATTATAAATTATCAGGATTTTTTATAAAAATCATATAAAATTCGATATTTAGATAAAACATTATTATGAATTATGATATATTTTTCCGAATATATTTATTTATTTTTTTTTGTTTTGTGAAATCTTAATAATATATATATATATTTGAATTATAAAAATAAATTATATATTTTTATCTTGAATTTAATTTATATTATAAAATTTTGTCCTATAAATTTCGATATATTTTTTCTTTAAACCATATTAATATATATATCCCGATTTGAATTTTATCTATAACATCAAAATCTTTATTTTCTAGATATTGCAAAAAAAACATATCCTTAATTATTATAAAATAAACATTTTTAATTTCCAGAGGATTATGGAAAATAATAAAATAATATTATTATAAAATAAAAAATAATTTTTATCATCAAATTATTTGAAGAAAATATTTCATCAATATTATTGTAAATTCCCTTGTTATAAAATAATTTTTAATTCTTTAATGAAGATATTTCAAATATCGAATTATTAAACAATTATAACATATAATTTCCAAAATCATTATTATAAAATATCTGGTCCAATCTCATTTTTAATAATTAAATTTAAATCCGGAAATATCCTCAATACGGGGCACAAAACATACCATTTTACAAATAAAATTCGAATAATAATATATATATATATTTTTGGATTTTATATTTTATTTGATAAAAATTATAATTAAAAAAATATTTAAAATTTAGATTAATATTTCAAATTTAAAAATATATAATTAATTAATTATATATAGATTATATAAATATTTATTTTCAATAAATATTTATATTGAATTATAATTTTTAAAATTTAATTCAAATTACGATATTTTATTTATAAATTTTATAAATATGATTCTTATTATATTCTATATTATATTTTAATTATATAAATTCGTTCAATGTAAATATATGGATATTATTGGAAATGAATATATCTGGATAATATCTGATTTTTGAGAAAAATGGATAGGGTTGTAATTTTTGAAAATCCGTTGTGTATGTTTCGTGCATCCTCGTGCATCCTCGTCCATCCTCACATTGATTATAAAAAAATAATAATATTCAATGGGCACAGGGCAATATTTCACCCAATCTCCCGGGAAATTTCATCTGGGGTAAAGAATATTTCCTGCAGATAGATTATATATGAATTCCAGCCCATCCCCAGGTACATATATTCATAATATTTCATCTGCCCCCCCCCCCACAATCTCAATTCCCCCCCTTCCAAATTTCGCACCCGCCCCCTCCAAATTTTGGAATTATTAATGAATTAATTCCGGGGGGAGGTAGGTAATTTGTCATAATTTGGCAAATTTAGATTTCAGGGGGAGGGGCCTCAAATGCGTAATATTATTTCATAAAATTCCCCAGAAAAATTCCATGAACATCAATGATCCATGGCCTTGCAAAATCAATATATAAAACCGCCTCCATTTTTCTCTAAATAAGATTTTAAAACCAAATATTGAAAATATAAAAGGAATACCCCCCCATCTCTTTAAATAATTTCTTAATTTTATAAAAATTAGTTCATACAAAAATACCAATTTCAGAGGTAGGGGGTAGGCCTCAAAATCTATAAAAAAATACCGGATATCATCCCTTTTCATATATTTTAAGAAATAGAAGATTTATTTAATAATATATATATATATCAAAATTTCAATATAATTTTAAATTATATTAAAAATATTTAAAAAATATATTATAATATATAATATAATATATATATATATTATAATATATAATATAATATATATATATAATAATATGATAATATAATAATATAATAATATAATAATATTATAATATTATAATATCATAATATTATATTATAATAATATAATAATATAATAATATAATAATATAATAATATAATAATATAATAATATAATAATATAATAATATAATAATATAATAATATAATAATA
>Ga0126342_10019949_pt1 | contig 11328 bp, 7 predicted proteins | sample Cyp1metagenome_FD_92528 | JGI IMG/M metagenome (GOLD analysis project Ga0126342, IMG submission 92528) | Coral microbial communities from Lord Howe Island, Old Settlement Bay, Australia - Cyphastrea 1 metagenome | ecosystem: Host-associated > Invertebrates > Cnidaria > Coral ...
CCCTGCGCGAGGAAAAGTCCGAGCTCCGCTTGCAATGCCGTAACGCTGTCCAAAGCTACCAGCATAACGGGTATCACAGCTCAATAACTACATCCAGAACAAGGATCCATTTGTTCACACTATCTATCTATCTATCTATCTATTTATCTATCTATCTATCTATTGATCTATCTATCTATCTATATATCTTATCTATATAATACCCATTAAACAAGTGAAAACGTATAGATACCTTGAAGACTGGCAAGAGAGAAGTATAGTTTGAATTGTGAATTCACATATATACCCCATTCCGCTTATTTTTGAATCATCATTCTCCCTATTAAAATTGCTAAAATAGGAGGTATATAATTACTGTATATACCCTATGAAATCAGACACAATATCATATTGTTGATGATATATCCTAATGTTGATTGGCTATACTCCGCCTATTTTTTACCATGACGTTATCATTCTTCCGTAGCGGCGACCGAAGGCTCCTGGTCGGCTTCTTGCTGCGGAACGTGCCGGAACTGGGCACCATGATCGGGAAACAGGTGCAGAAGCGGGTTGGCCAGCCGAATTTCTGGGGGTCGACCAAAAATTGATGCTTACCCTCTGGTAATTTAACATAGCTATTGAAAATGGCCATTTATAGTTGATTTTTCCATTAAAAATGGAGATGTTCCATAGCTATGTTAGTTTACCAGAGGGTAATGTATGGAGGTTTTCCAATCCATGCGGGACACCAAAAAAACGTTGGGTGGTTTTTGTTGATGGAAAATGCTATGTTTTTAATGGAAAAACCTGGGGGAAATATAGAGAAAACACTTTTAAAGATGTGGAAGAGCCATGGTGAAGCCTTAGGAGAATAGTCTACAAAGGGTTGATTTTCCACATCAAAACGTAACAAGACTTAGGAGGATAACCAAGAAAAATGAGGATTTAACCATTTAGGAATCTAGGCTGGGAAATCCTCGATGAACATCGAGGTTTCTAGCTGGGAAAGTCGAACTATGCCGAATCTATGGACCGTCATACGATCTGGGAATCTGTTGCCGATGGAACATTGCCTATTCATAGATGATGTACCCTCTGGTTATTTAACGTAGCCATGCAAAATGGCCCATTTATAGATGGTTTACCTATTAAAAATGGTGATTTTCCATGGCTATGTTAAATAACCAGATGGTACCTACTAAAGATTGTGATTTTCAATAGCTATGTTGAATTGACAGAGGGTGACCATCAATTTTTCTGGGGAGCCTGTTTTCAAACAAAACCATATGCTCAGTGTTGAAGAGATGTATAACATGTACACTAATTAAATATCTAGAGCGTAAATGTGTGTTCGTATATGCATGTGTATATATATACACACACGTACTAATGTACAGATGAATGGACTGAGGGTATATTCAATAACATATGCTTGTGCGTACATGTTACATTTAAAAGAAAAAATGTAATGCAGAGCAAAGCGAATTTCCACTTTCCATAGATCGGCATGGCTGCCATCATCAGCCTACAGTGGGAGAGCAATGTAATGCGGTGTAATGCAATGCAGCCCAATATATTGTAATAATCAGTGGAATAATGGTTAGTTACGGTTAGTTAGTAAGAGCAGTAAGAGGAACCATCCCCAAATGGCTGAATATTTCAGCTATTTAAAGGTTGGTGAATGACTACAAGGTGGTGCCCCCCCAAGTTATAAATGGGTTATAATCCCATTAACTATAAATATATCACCTATAAACCATAGTTATTGGACTTATAAACCAACTTAGCTAACTATGGGGCACCACCTTGTATGATTCAGCCAGAATAATGCAATGCAATACATCGCAAGCGTCGCAGTGTTTCCCCATTGCTCCCGCACATGCAGGTGGATCCAGAGTGGTCTTCCGCCCTGAGGCGTGTGAAAAGAAACCCTACCCGGATGGTACCCCAAAAAGATGGTGAATATTGGTGAATGGATGATAAAGCCCGAAATATAGTACTAGGTTTTGAACCCCCATGTAATTTGCCTACATTGAGATATCCCCACATCATTGTTGCTGGTTTGAAATATGAAAAAATACATCCATAGACATGTGGTGATGATCCCATTGACTATATCATATTCTCAGCGTGGTGGCTCAATCACCAACCAGTAGTTAGATATTCAAATCTTACTGTTTTTTTTTTCTGAAGTATGTGAGTCCTGTGAGCCTGTTTTTGCGTCCGCGAGAGGTTGAGTGCGTTGACGCTGATCCTTACGCGAGCTGGATTGGCGATGGATTTGAATGCCCTCTTGCGCTTGCGCTTTGTAGTGCTTCAGCCGAGTTTTGACGTGGAATCCGCTGAGGTTGGAGAAAGATTCGAAGATGTGGATGTTTGAGAACGACTATATAAATGGCATGGAATAACCAGAAGGAGATGGATATTTATGATATTCATCACCAAAACATGGAGATATCTTCACAAACAAAAACAGGAAGATGAACCATATGAACCAGCCAAAAAGTGGTGACATCAAGGAAACAAACCACCATTGACCATTTACCCTCTGGTGGTCGGACATGGCTAGCTGCCAAATCCCCCATTTCGATGAGTTTCCAAAACAGACAATTCTTGATGGGTTTTCCTACGATTTTCCCATGACCTCCAGTCAGTTCGCAGAATTTTCCCAGGGTTCCAGAAAATTGGGCGATGTTCCAATCGTTTTCCCATGATTTCCCATGAACAGCTCCAGTTTTCATGGGGCTTCAGGTCCTGCGCCTTGCGATGCTGCCCTGCCTCTGCGAAGCGACCGCGGCGGCTCTGCTGGCGACATGGCTGCTGGACCGAGCTCGAAATGTTGGCATAGATGGGATATATCTCCAGTGACTTTAATGTTTTTTTTTTGGTTGAAACAACTTAGGTTCGGATATATTTCTAGTGATTTTTTTCTTGAAGGAACTCAAGTATCTCAGGTTCTTTACAGGCTGCTACCCTCTGGTGCCATCGAACATGGCTGGAAAATCCAGCATTAATATAGATGATTATAGAATATTATAGATGCATATTGAGTTATTGGGGATTTCCCCATGTTTGCTGACACGCCTCCGAAGTATCAAGGCCAAGTTTTTTAGTGGTTTCTGATGGTTGATTCGCCGAGGTGAAGTGAGGTTTACAACGGTATAGGTGGAAGGCTTCATAGATCTCACTCAAAAGAGTGGCCCGTTCCTGTGCACCCCTATTTTGTGACACATCTAATATACATGCATACATGCATTACATTACATTACATTGCATTACATTACATTGCATTACATTACATTACAGTACAGTACAGTACAGTACATCACATCACATCACATCACATCACATCACATCACATCACATCACATCACATCACATCACATCACATCACATACATCTATGTCTATACATCTATAGTCAGCCAGTTATTTTTTCTGGGCGCCGGATGAATGATGACAATGATGACAAGTGAGACCCACCCGAAGTGACAGATCCATGAAATCTAAAGTAAAAAAACCCGATTTCTCATGATCAAGGGATGACATTTTACGCAGGTACATCAGTACATCAGCACACATTTCCCATCGATCCATTTCTGAGACTGGCTGTGGCTGGTAGCTGCAGGACTTCCCTCCGCTCTGGGCTGCAATGTTGGGCTTTGTGGTCGCTGCTATCTCTCCAGCCGTGGTGGTGCCCTCATTGTTGGCCCTGCAGGTCGGGGTTGGATGGGTTGGATATGGGGGACCAGATATGGGGATTCCTGGGGGATGGGTACCTGGTACCACCATCAGTATCTACCAGTACATGGCACCAACCTAGAGGTTTGGACCCACAATCATGATACAATGTGATTTCGCATTGGGGATAACTTGGATAACTAAACCAAGCATTTTACCGGGGATGTTCTGGGGATATCTGGATGAATTTGATCATGACAAAAAACGTCGTGACAACACCGGGATGGTGGTTTTTTCGGGGTGACTATCGCCAAATTGAAGGGTTTTGCCATATTTCTCTGATCATTGCATCCTTTTGATTGTGATTTCCCATATTTTCTCCGGATTTTCCAATGTAAATTTCGATGTATAGGTGATTTCCCATATTTTCTCCGGATTTTCTCATGTCAACTTCGATGTATAGGTGATGTCCCATATTTTCTATGGATTTCCTGCATGGAAACCCCTTTTTTATAGGGTATGTTCCATATTTTCTTATGATTTTCACATTGATTTCCCCTATTTTCCCATGATGTTCTTATGAAAATGCCCTAAAATGCCGTGGATTTCCATGGATTTCCAGATTTCCCCAGGACCAAGGCTTTGGTGTGGAAGCTGGAATCCCAACTATGGTGGTAGCTGCCGCACCGTTGGACGATGTCTTGTCGATTGCAGGTTGGATGTGGGCTGATTTCCTGCGGAGTTTCCACCAGAAAAATAGGAAAAAAACATGTTTTTTTTTTAAATATCCGGGAAGAGATAGCGGTTTCTATGTTCTGTGTCAATTTTCATATTTTTTTGGTTTTAAAGCCAACGGGGTTTTGGGGTGCCATTTTTGTTGGTCCTGGGCAAGAAGCGGAGACGTATGCTGGTGTTTGGAGCAAAATAGGCACTACAGCATGCACTATATTGTGGACGTCAAAGACAGCATTGACGGCATTGCTACACAGCAAGAAATTTTGTGTCCCATCAGTTGTTGGAACAGAGTTGGATTCTGCAATCACACATGACTTGTTAGAGAGATTTATGCCTCTGTTTTTGTTGACTCAAACAAGGTACTTGTACCGCCTCTCAAAAACACATCCTTACAAGCAATAAAATTGGCTCAATCCACCAATTTTTGAGAAACCCAAATCATAGTGAAATCCCCATGAAACACCGTCTGCTGGAGCCCTGATGAAATCCACGCCGTGAGGTTTCGGCATCTGCTTGGGGATTAGCTTTGCGGAAAGCAGCTGGCTCAACTATGCCAGGGCACCTCTGGAACTACTTTTGGGCCTGGGTCGCTCGGTGGGGTTATGGGCCTGGGCCATCATCGGCCTGTGGATGGTTTGGAGCGCCATCATATGCCAGACCCCCCCTTGAAACTGAGCGATAGCTATGGTGGTTTTCTGAAGTTTATTGAGGCACAGGGATGATTGGAGCCGCTTCTCGGCTGCAAAGAGCAGTTGGAAATGTGGGGTTCTTTGAAGATCCGCGATTTACAGATGATCTTTCCAGCTACAAACCTCCATTTACAGTGTACAGTGATTTTCCATTGAGATGTTTGATTTCCGGAGGGTACTCCACAATTTGCAATGTTTAACAGGAGAATGATGGCTACTGGAATCAATCAATCACTGGTTGGTGGTTTGGAACATTTTATATATTCCATATATTGGTAAGAATAATCCCAACTGACGAACTCATATTTTTTAGAGGGGTAGGTATACCACCAACCAGATGAATTTAGGTGTATTATACCCCATGTTCAAAGCCTTGAAGCAGACATCCAGCTGCCTCAGTGAGTGCAGGCGCTGCTCGCGGTATTGACTCCAAGCTCTAACGAGGAGGAGACGAACGGTTCGTGGTTTCAGGATGTTTCAAGATGTTTCAAGGTCTTGATTGTAGGGAATATACTATGATTGATGATTATAGGGAATGATGATTATAGGTCTTTCATTTTCGGAAACCCTGTTGCTTGATGATTATAGGGAATGATGATAGGGAATTTTACCATGCAATCTATTCGGGGTTATCACAATCCATGAGCGAAGAATCCCGTTCTCAACCAAGATGTTTGTCATGTTCGGGCCTACACTGGGATATGACATCATGGTGATGGAAAATAATGGAAAATAGATGAAAATAGCTATCTTCTGGTGATGGAAAACCTCATAAAATATAGCCATGACATAACGAAAATTGGATTCCGTTGTGTTTTTCAGAATGTCCATCCTACTTTATATTTTCATCCCACAAGACTTGGTTTTTTTTGATCTCAATTGAAGAATCACCTGTGTAGGGGATAGCAAGATTGAGTGCCTGGTGAAGACATTGTGTGTCTCAAACGATCTCCATTAAGATGGCCTTTTCACTCACTTGACGTGGCCCGTAAAGTGGCAGGAAGGCGCAAAGGACCTGCGACTGCTGCTGTTGCTCAGCGCAGCCCTGTGCACCGCCTTTGGTCTGAGAGAGGCGCCACTGCGCCACGACCAGAATCGCCGTGTTGGATCGGTGCTTCCAATGGCTATAACTCTCCAGTGGGTATGTGGGGAGCGAGCTAAGGAGGGGGTACCCTCTGGTAAACGTTTACATAACTATGGAAAATCTCCATTTTTCATGGGAAAATCCACTATAAATGGTCATTTTCAATAGCTATTTTGACATAACCAGAGGGTATCTGTGTTCCCTCTGGAAATGGGGAGCCCCAGGGAGTTTCCATCAGATACTTACATTGCTGGCTGCAGGTGGGCTTTTCTGGTGCCGCAGCACTGGCGGTTTTAGTACTGGGCGCTGGCTGCGCAAGAGGCCAGCCATCTCCTTTGCTTTGAGCCTTTAGAGGAAACCTGCAGACCCTGATTCATTGGATTTAAGCATCAAAAATGGTGATTTCATGGGATTTCATAGGGATCCATGGGATACAACCCACCTAAAGGTGCGTTGTTGAGGTTCTGAGTGGCTACAACACCATGGGATTTTCACAGCGCAGCAGCGTTACTACAGGTTGGGGTCCAGCTGCCAAGCCAGTGTCTGCCAGCATAGCAGATCTTTGGACGAGGCGAGTCATGGGGGATCCCCAGTCGGAAAACCATGGTTGTTTCAATACCAAAATGGTCATCCATGACTTGGATGATCTTTTGGGGGGGTACCACAACATGGAAACATCCAGTCTTTCGAAGATGATTCGTGTTGAAAGGCAGTGAAAATTCCGACGTTTTCCTGAGTCTTGGAGTCAAGCTCACCCAAGTTATTGGTCCTTTTTGAATCTTTTTGATGCAAATCAATGGTGAAGGTCCTCCTTCTTAGGACATCTCCCCGCAGTGAGGCTTGCCCAACCCTTGCTTTTCAGCTTGGTCGGAGCATCAGTGGTGGAGCCTTGATGACATCTTGCGGAGAACTGTGGGTGCAGGGGCGTCCTGTTCCCACTTGCTTCATTAATAGAAGGGTTAGCATATGTTGGCATCCATTGAACAACCACTGGGAAAACTATGCTACTGGGTTATACACTATAGATGCAAACCATGCAAACTCGACCCATTTTTTTCCACAGAAAAAATGATGAATCAATATCACCCCCCAAAAAGTAGACCTAGACTCCTAGACTTCCAGACTTCGACAAGGTGACCGACTTGGAGACAGAAACCTTGGCTGGTGGACTTCTGATCATTTTCATCGCTGGTCTGGTTCGCTTTTGTGCCGTCATGCTGGCGCTGAGCGGCCGTGGCATGAAACAACAGGAGTCGGATGGATGACATCCCCGGCTGCCAACCGGCCGCACATGAACTTAGTGTGGTAAAACCAATTCAATAACCAGCCATGACTGGGTGTTACATCATCCCCAAAAACATCAAAAACAAGGTAAACCCCACAAGGTGTTATGGTCAAATATCAATTTGTCAATGATTCAATCCCCATTCATCATGGTTCAATCGCCAGTTTCTGATGGCGAAATCGAATGAAATCGACATGTTTGATCTGAGTTTCCTTTTTTTTGATGGGCAAATCACAATTGTTTGCTGCTTACATCCGCATTTCTGCTACATCAGCATCTTACAGCATCTTGCTCAAACTGAACAACTCCTTAAACTCACCAGTTCTGAACCCTCATGAAACACGTTTCCCTAGTGCCGTTTCGCCCAGAACGGGCAGGAGAAGTTCTTCACGGCCATCGCTTGGACGCCCAAAGCCACGGTTCAGGCAGCCCTGGGAGGCCTGGCGCTCGATGAGGCGAGGGAGGACAACGAGGAGCTGTGCCTTGGCGATTTCCCAGCTGGAAACCAGTTGGCTATGGATCAATACCTATTAATACCATTTTTAGGGGGATGAACATCCATAAATCCCAGCTATTTTGATGTGAACTACAGGGGTACTATTGGTTTTGACACACTGCCAGTTGAGTAGCGTTTTTTTTTCCGGATGCAAAAGAGTAAATAGAGTGGGAACTCCACAAGACATGTTATGCCCATGGCGTAGGCTTCCATGCAGACAGCGTAGGTTGCGTAGGCAGTCGCGAAGGCTTGATTTAGCCTACACGGTGTAGGCTTTGCGTAGACACTCGTTGACAACAGTTAGAACCCATTCACTTTTGCATTGGTTCGTTGTAATGTCAATCTTCTTCCTCCTCTGGATCGTCAACTTCCTCTTCGTCATCATCTACAAACGAGTAGCTCCCAGCATCCCAATTGCATAGCCAAACGTCATGCGACAATTGGAAACAAAAAGGAATCATAGCCGCGTAGGAAAGCCTACACCGCGTAGGCTCGCGTAGGAACCCCTTTGTATCAGAAACCATACCCCGCGTAGGCTACCTCAGCGTAGACAGATGCGTAGGTTATATGCTACTGGTCACCGAAAGACAACGATAAAAAACGCTGCTCCGTTGATGAGTGGTTAATAGTAAAGATATTGATTAGTACATCACCAATATGATTGATGTTAATAGTACTCTTCAGTTGATAAGGACTAGTTTCCATGTCACTGGAATAGTTATTAATTAATTTACTATTGGCCATTTACCAATATTAACCCATAGTAATAGTAAATACATGTTAGCAATTGTTAATATGGGTTAATATGGGTCAATATTATATATATATATAGTATGTCATGATATAGTGGTTCAATATCGTTAATAGTGGTCAACTGGGGTTACCATGGTTCACAACCATTGGTCCCAAGCTCATCATCAATTGATGAGTGGTCAGAATGATTCACAGTGGTCAATAAAGGTTAAGAATGGTTAATATTGGCCAATAATATGGTTATAATACTTTATAATGTGTAGTGGTTAAACATGGTTCATCATGGCTAAGAGTGGTTAATAATGGTCAACGATTATACATATCCACATATTAATTTTGGGGATTATCAGTGAATGGTTAATAGCGAAGCAATTGATGAGTGGTTACCCTCTGGTAAACTAACATAACTATGGAAAATCACCATTTTTAATGGGACAACTCACTATAAATGGCCATTTTCCATAGCTTTTTGTAAGTTTACCAGAGGGTAATAATCGTGAATATTGTAATGTGATAAAGCCAATCATAAACAATCCCATCAACCAACCATGAGGGGGGGGGTCATTTTACATCATTCCAACTAGGGGTATATCCAATAGTTAGCATCTATTGGGGATGGTTCATTATTGGGCTTACTACATTCATTGTTGTAATACAATGTGTTTTTTTTTGTGGTTAACCGTGGTTTTAGACCAGTTGATAGTGGTTAATTCATGTTGATATACCGGTTAATATGGTTCATACTTGTTTATGTACCCATTAGTAGTGGTCAATAAGTGTTGATTAGTAGTTAATGTGCCCATTACATCGATGGATCAGTGATTAACAATGGTTGATAATATGGTTAACATTCCACTAGTAGTGGTTAATAATGGTTATCAGCAATAGAAAATGGAGTTCGTGTACCCACTAATGTTATTAGTATATTGATGTTAATATCTCTAGTAAGTGCTTAGTCTAGGGGCCTAGTTAGTAGGTCCCCAGCGGGGTTATCCCACTAATCTGTTACTAAGCGATGATCCTCAAAGTAATAATAACCTTCATTATCGTCAACCATTCATGGTCTATTAGCATAATATATTATATATATACAGCACATATATTTACCTTTAGGATATTACTATTAGTATATTGCTGCCATTGCTAACTAATTTCCTTTACCGTTCTTACGATTCGTACATTAGCCATTAATTGGTGAATACTATAGTATACCATAGCAAATATATGTAAATATAGTATATATTATTTTTTAGTATAATCAGTATCCATTATTAATTCCGTAGCTATGGAAAATCACTATTTGAATAAATAGGTCAACAATCCGAACTCATCTATAAATGGGCCATTTTCCATAGCAAACTGGCACAAATTACCGGAGTGTATTACCTATACATTCCCCATAGACAGATGATGTTACCAGCAATAAACCTGCATTTTGATCGGTGATATTTCCGTTACTTGTTGACGATTAAATCCTCATTAGTACGGCACGTCAATAAATATTGTATTTTCCTCTGGTAATTTAAGATAGCTATTGAAAATCTCCACTTCCAATAGGTAGATCAACTATATCTGGGCCATTTTCCATAGTTATGTTAGTTTACCAGAGGGTAATCATTAATAGTATATCAGCCTTTAGTATATTACTATTAGCGTAGTATATTGCTCTTATGTTTAATCATGAATCACGGCTAAAAGTTAGTAAACTGTACTTACTATTAACCATTCATAGTTATATTACTCTTGCAATAGGGATACCATATTACTATTGCAATCAAAATCACATATTAACCAAAAACAATATCTTCACCTTTAGTATATTACTATTAGTATAGTATGTTACTATATAGTACTGTTATTATTACTATGTACCATACTACTATAATATAATACTATTATTATTATCAATACATGGTAACATGATCTGCAAGCAATATGTACATATATACATTACTATCTGGGGATTCACCAAGTACTATAGTATATTAATATTGATCTTGAATAGTATATTTACAATCTTTAGTATCAATCTTTAGTATATTACTATTCATACATATTTAGTATTACTATATACAATGCCAACACTGGATTAATAACCCCAAACGGCTGTTTAGTTGGGGGGTGGGTACCATTTGAGTATCAAATGATCACTATTTGGGGTACTCCCCGCCCGAATTCATAAACCATTGTGTTCCGGGGTTGACATTATGTTTTTACATTATATATATAACTGGTATTATAATGTATGTATAGCTATTATTACTGGCAATCCACTATTATTGGTAATGCACTAGTTATATATATTTATATATATATATCAGTTATACATAATTATATATATATAATTACCAGAATATACCAAGACTAGTTATACATTTACAATCTCTGATTGCACTAGGTATATATACATTGTATATATATATATATATTTGGTTGGTGGTTTCGAACATGTTTTATTTTCCATAATATATGGGATAATCCTTCCCATTGACGAATTCATATTTCCCCACCTGCCAGGTGAGGGTTGTTAGATTTTATGTCAGTTGCCTCCTCCTCCTCCTGCCTCGTCCTCCTCTCGTCCTCCTCTCCTCCTCCTCCTCTCCTCCTCGTCCTCCTCGTCCTCC